>ERZ773359.846-NODE-846-length-43993-cov-7.317720_pt1 | contig 43993 bp, 29 predicted proteins | sample MGYA00374955_ERZ773359 | MGnify/ENA primary metagenome ERZ773359 (study PRJEB29098, sample SAMN04486028) | biogas fermenter metagenome | study: EMG produced TPA metagenomics assembly of the Biogas fermentation microbial communities from Germany - Plant 4 DNA1...
TAACTGGACAGGCAATACCGTCAGCTTACTGACATTTTGCGGCGGCGTAAACACTTTAAGCTTTCTGAAAAAGTTGTACGATGAAGGTTTCTTTACTGATGATTGATGATGAAACAAATGTCAATACCAATGAGTAGATGATAAAACAAGCTAATATATTCCCTAAGTAATCTTGCGGCTATATATTGCTGGTAATCCATTATATAGCCGCCGCTTCGATGTTAATTATGCTTAAAAACTTAAAAAACCGTTATAAATAACCTTAAGCACAAGGTTGGCCATTTCCTCCGGGGTTTCCTTTCTTCCTTCAACAAGCCATTTATACAGGACACTGATACATCCATTGATGGCAAACGTCAATAAATACTCTTTTTGGCTTTCTTTTGCGTTATATTGGAACGGTATCAGCTTTACCAGTTCCATTAAATCATAATGGAAGGCATGGTCGCAGTTTTCTCCTAAAAGCACCGTAAATAAATCGGCATTTGACTTGGCATATTCCAATAATCCTTTTAAATTCTGTTCGGTTATGGGCATACGGTCATCCACGTACTGCTCAAGAAAACTCTTCAGATTGGTAATTACTTCGCCCTCCACCTGGCGCAGCAGGTCGAATTGATCGGTGTAATGGGCATAAAATGTGCTGCGGTTGACATCCGCCGCTTCACACAAAGCGGTGACTGAAATTTTCGAGATATGACGGTCTTTTAACATTTCAACAAGCGCTTGTTTAAGAAGAGCCTTGGTATATTTTACCCTGCGATCCGTTTTCTCTTTCATAATTAAACAATCTCCCTAAATTTTTATTCATAAACAACAACAAAAAAAATTTGTGATGGATAAAAAGCATTTTGGCCAACACTGTTGGTTGAATTCCAACAATGTGTTTATTATAATTCACTAAGAAGACTAACGCAAGTATATATTTCATTGACAGGACGAGAATATGGACAGATTTGCCAGGGCTATTATAAACAGACGAAAAACAATTATAACATTCTGTATTATTATTTCAATAATATCTGCAGTTCTTATATTGTTTGTTAACATCAATTACAATATAGCCGATTATCTGCCTCAAAAAGCCGTATCCACAACCGGAATCAAGGTAATGGAACGTGAATTCACACAGGCCATTCCAAATGCAAGCGTTATGGTCGAAGATGTTTCCATTGCCGAAGCATTGGCAATAAAAAGGCAGCTTTCTGAGATAGAGGGGGTAAGCGAGGTTCTATGGCTGGATGATGTGGCCGATTTAAGAATACCTTTGATAATGCAGGACGCGGAAACTGTTGAAGGATTTTATAAAGACCGGTGCGCCCTGTATTCGGTTACCGTTAAAGACGGCGCCGAACAGGATGTTATAGCCGCGATCCGCGAAATTGTCGGACCTGAAGGAGCGATTGCAGGAGAAGCGGCAAATCTCACCGACATGCAAAAAGCGGCAGTAACCGAAGTAGGTCTGGCTGTTTCCATTTTACTGCCGGTTATTATCATAATATTGATCCTGTCGACATCATCCTGGTTGGAACCCATATTGTTTCTTTCAGCGATAGGGGTATCTGTAATCGTCAATATGGGAACCAATATCATATTCGGAGAGATTTCTTTTGTAACCAACTCGGTGAGCCCTATCCTCCAGCTGGCGGTATCAATGGACTACGCTATCTTTCTGCTTCACAGCTTTGGGGACTTTCGTAAAAAATATAATGATGCGGAAGAAGCAATGTTTCATGCAATCAAGGTTTCCATCACCACCGTGGCGGCCAGCGCTTTGACCACACTGTTCGGATTTCTGGCCCTAATTTTCATGGAATTCAGGATAGGACCGGATTTGGGGATTTGTCTCGCGAAGGGTATTGTTTTCAGTTTCATCTCAGTTGTCGTATTTCTTCCGGCGTTGACCCTCTCTATTTACAAATTGGTTGATAAAACCGGTCATCGCAAGATTATGCCTGAATTCAGAAATATAGGTAAATATATATCAAAGCTTTTTATACCTGTAACCGTCATAGTTGCCGTTGTTATAGTGCCCGCTTACCTGGGGCAGGGAAAGACCGATTTTTTATACGGTTATGGGGACTTTGACGCCAAACGTGAGCTTGGCCGCAGCAATATCGCGATAAATGAGAAGTTTGGGCGAACCAATATCTTAGCGGTTTTGGTTCCTAAAGGCGATATCGCGAAAGAAGCAGCTTTGTCGGATAAACTGAAAAAGCATCCCCACGTCAAAAGTGTGGTATCGTATGCTTCAAATGTCGGAGCAAACATTCCTTCGGGTTTTCTAGGGGAGGATATTACCCGGCAGTTTTACTCTGAAAACTATTCCCGTATTGTTTTGTACACTGATTTGCCTGATGAGGGAGAAATTACTTTCAAGGCTGTGGAGGAGATAAACGGGATTATCAGTCAATATTATGATGAGTCCTACATGGTGGGCCAGAGCGCGACTTTAAATGATATAAAAAAGGTAGTGGAGGTCGATAATGTCCGGGTAAACATTATAGCTATTGCAGCAATTTTCCTGGTGGTACTGTTTACTTTTAAATCCCTCATGCTGCCGATTATTCTTGTGCTTACAATTGAGGTTGCCATATGGATAAATCTTTCCATACCCTATTTTACCGCTACGTCTATAAATTATATAGGTTATTTGGTCCTTAATACTGTCCAGCTGGGGGCAACGATTGACTATGCCATTTTACTGACCGATAACTTTTTGCAGAAAAGAAAGTTCATGCCTGCGAAGAAAGCAGTTTATGAGGCCCTGTCAAATGCCTTCAGGTCAATCCTGGTTTCAGCATCCATTCTTTCTTTCGCAGGATTTACATTATATTTAACTTCGTCCAATTCTATCGTTGTAGATATTGGGCTATTACTTGGGCGCGGCACGCTGATCTCGATGTTTATGGTAATTTGCTTCCTGCCTGCCATGCTCATTATGTTTGATAAGCTCATCGGCAAAACAACCAGGACAGTTGTCCAAAACAACCTTGGGGACGGTACTTAAGGTTAATATATTTATGGCGTATAAACGGGAAAACCGGCATGGAGTGCTGAAAGAAGGATATCAATAAATCAATGGAGGATACATTTACCTGCCATTTTGAAAAAACAAAGCGAAGTGAATGATTTTTATGTTGTCGCGAACAGAAACAGGTGATTGGAATGACAAACAGGGCTCATAATGACCGAAAGCCGGAAAATGGCTGAGTCATTCCGAAAGAAACGAAACTGAGTGAAAAATCTATAAAAGATGATAAAAAGAAAAACGTCAGAGAAATGAAACAGAAAATGTGAGAAAAAGGAGGAATTTTATGAAATCAATGAAATCACATAGATATAAAAACGTTATAAGAATTACCGCGTTTCTTGTCATATTTGCTCTCCTCATTACGGTTTATACCCCGGTTCCTTCCGGGGCGGCATCCCTTAAAGAAGAGGTAGTATATGTCCGTCTCAACAACGACGGTTCGGTGGATAAAGTATATGTCGTTAACAGTTTTGAACTGGGTGAAAACAATACTATTATTGATTACGGCAATTATGCCTATGTGCAGAATCTTACCGACAGCAGCGAGATAAAGCTGGAAAACGGAAAAGTAACCATGGACGCCCAGGGAAAACAGCTGTATTATGAGGGCTTCCTAATGAATCCCCAATTACCGTGGAATATTTCTATCAAATATTTTCTTGACGGGAAAGAGATCTCTCCCGATGATGCAGCGGGAAAGACAGGCAGCTTGACCATTGAGGTCGAAACACGTGCCAACCCGCTTGGCAACAAAGATTTTTTTGACAGCTATGCACTTCAGCTTTCATTCACACTGGACAGCAGCATTTGCAGGAATATTTCCGCGCCGGGAGGAACAATAGCGACATCAGGAAGGAACAAACAAATCAACTATATTGTTTTGCCGGGAAGAACCGCGAATCTGAAATTGAGCACTTATGTCGAAAATTTTGAGATGCCTGCCGTGACCATAGGCGGCGTTCGTTTTAATATGGATTTCAGTATCGAAAATTATGACTTATCTCAGCTTGATGAGCTAACAGACGGTATAGCCCAATTGGATGACGGGGTACAGGAACTTCTTGATGGTATTTTCGATATGAAAACAGGTACCTCGGATCTGTATGATGGAAGCAAAGAGTTGCGGGACGGTATGGGAGAGTTCACAAAAGGCACGGGGGAACTTTCTGACGGAATAGGTGAGCTTAACGATGGAGTTTCTGAGCTTAAGGACGGGACTATAGAAATGTCGGATGGCGCAATTAAGCTGGCTGACGGCGCTTCTGACCTGGTTGACGGAGTTCGGGAACTGGATAATGGTACAGGTGAGTTTGTCGATGGTGTCGATCAGCTTTTTGACGGCATAAAAGAGTTATTAGCAGGGGCTGCAAAGCTTAACGGGGGAATAAACGAGATTGCCGACGGCTCGGCAGGGTTAAAGTCAGGGGCGCAGTCTCTCGCTTCAGGCGCAGCTGCGGCGGCAAGCGGCGGCAGGCAACTGGCAGCGGGATTCGATGCATATTTTGACGGGATTTTAGCATTGGCAAATGCGCAGCTGGCCGGTTCGGGGATTCCCGGATTGCCGTTAACCCGTACTAATTATTCGGATGTACTGGAAAATGCTCTTTATGGGCAGGCCATTGCAATAGCCCGACAAGCTATAAAGAATGGAGTATACGGCAGTGCCAGGCAGGAAATTTTAGCAGGAATCCTTTCTTCACAGGGAATTCCTCCGGAGTCTTATGAATTCTTGCCGCCGGAAATTAAGGCAAACATAGATCAGGCTGTGGAAGCGCAGATTTCGAATATGCAGGAAACACTGGAGGCGCAGATTGAAGGACTTCTTGAACAGCAAATGCCGACTATTCGGGAAGAGGTGGAAAAAGCGCCGGAAGCGCAACAGCTTTTAGGACTGCTGGATATGCTTAGAAACTATGACCAGCTGCTTTCAGGACTCAACCAGTATGTATCGGGCGTGGATGGGATCAGCACCGGTGTAAACGGACTGTCAGCAGGTATAAACAAATTTCATGACGGCCTGCTGGAATACAGGAAAGGGTTTTCAGAATATTTATACGGTATGGCGGTATTTAACCAGGAATCAGGAAAGCTGGCTGACGGCGCTCATGAACTGAAAGAAGGTACGGCAGAGCTGCTAAAGGGAGCCATTAAGCTAAAAGACGGCATAGTCGAGTTTAAGGACGGGGTTATAGAGCTAAAGGACGGAGTAATTGAGCTATATGACGGGATCGTTGAGCTTCATAACGGAGTTATAGAGATGAACGACGGTGCCATAGAGTTAAACAATGGCATGATTAGTCTAACAGATGGTATAGGGAAACTTAAAACCGGTACAAATGATTTATTTGACGGGGTAGCGGAATTGAAGGACGGTACAGGCACTTTGCGCCGCGAAACCCATTCTCTTGATACCAAAATTATTGATGCGATAAAGGAAGAAATCAATAAGATGATGGGGGGAGACATTCCCGTTAAATCCTTTGTTTCGGAGAAAAACGGAGAAATTTCGGCAGTTCAGTTTGTTATGCAAACCCAGGGTATTTCCATTCCGGAGGTTAAATCAGGTTCGGCCCAGGATGAACCCGTGCAAAAGCAGACTTTCTGGCAGCGATTGCTCAGATTGTTTGGATTCTGAACGTTATCCTTAATAAAAGACTTTGACAAAGTATGTTGGCATTTTTTTGCCTGGATTCTGGTGGGTTTAGATGGGGGCGATTTGCTTTAATGATGTAGCCCCGGATGCGTGGTATAAACAAGCGGTGGCTTCATTGCCTCAAGGCAGATCACCTCCGGCAGGAAATGTTCACCATGCTGTACAATGCCCTCAGGGCAATCAAAAGGCTTCCGCAGGGCAATTCGGGGAAGACCCTGGATGACTTTGCCGATGCTGATGCGATAAATCTATGGGCAAAAGAAGCCTTTACACTGCTGGTGGAAACAGGTATCGTTGTCGGGAACGACGGTATGCTCATCCCCAACTGCAAGGCAACAAGGGCACAAATCGCCCAGATACTGTATAGTCTGCTTTCAAAATAAAAAATGCAGCTTTATACACGAATCTGCCGCCGAAAAAGACAAGAAGTGCGCCAAGTACTGCAATTAAGATGCGGTAGATTTTGTGGCTGAGAAATTTATGGGTAGTTCCGACGATTATGGATACAAAACCGTACCAAATGTAGTCAGCCATAATGTGTCCTATATAGTATACGATAACGCCAGTGAAGCCTAAAGAATTATAGGACTGCATAATGAAGCCCAGTCCCACAACTGCCCACCATAAAATAAAGTATGGATTAGCCGCGCTGATTATAAAACCGGATACAAGCATGCTGCTTCTGCCGGTACTGCTTCCTTCCAGGGATATAGAGACCTTATCACGTATTGAGTTAATAATCATGTCAATACCCATGTAAACAAGCATCAGGCCGCCTGTTATGCCAATGATGGTCTGGGCTGCGTCGGATTTCAGGACCATATCGAATCCAATGAAGATGAGCAGCACCAGCATAAGTTCCAGGATGGCGTGACCGGTGGCAATTATAAAACCTGCCTTAGGTCCATGGGACATAGATTTGCGTATCGTATATGTAAGAAGCGAGCCGGGCATCATTGCGCCGTAAAAACCGACCGCAAGCGCCGATAAAAATATTGCAGGCATGATATTATGATAAAGCTCCTTCCCGGTACGGTGCTTTTAGGATGTCCATTATTATATCACAAGATGAGGAAACAGTTATCTCTTTTTTAAGCCGTAAAGCAGTATTTTGAAATGTTCTGTGATTTGCTCCTTCAAATCGAAATCGGGATACCTGATGCACCATTCAAAAACGATTCCCCGTATGGCCAGGATCAGGTGCCTGGAGAGGGATTCAACAGGGATATCATCTCTTATCTCACCTCGGGATACGCCTGTTTTCAGCAAATCGGCGAATAATTTATACAGTTCCCTGTTATAACTCATGGCAGGAGTCGTGTTGACAGTTTTGGCAAGATGAGCTTTATAAAGCACCCGGATATTCTCCAGGCCGATATTGGCGGCAATAACTTCGGATATTCTTTCAGCCATCAGAATAATGGCATCATCTATGGAAGTGTTCTCAGGAAGACCCGTCAACAATGCTTTGTAATCCATATCCACTGTGTTTGTGTATTCTTCGATCAAAGCGGCAGCCAGGGCATCCTTCGATTCGAAATGTACATAAAAAGTTCCCTTGGAAACTCCTGCAGCTTCAGCGATCAAGTCTACGCTTACATGTTCGAAACCGTGTTTTAATATCAATTGCCGGGCGGTTTCATAAATTTTCTTTCTTGTCGCTATCGCTTGTAATTGTCTTTTGTTTAGCTTCACATTTTTCATTTTTTACACCCATTCGACTAATATTGCTAATGATTGACGTTATCTGCCAAAATAATATATAATGACTATAGTCATTGACTCTAGTCATTATATATTATTTTAAGTTATAATACCATATTTTGTGCTCAAAAAAAATAATCCGGTCTTTCTATCGAGTACTGTTTCTGTCTTCCGTTAATAAAAAACTGATTAATAGGAAAAGCCAGGACAATGGTGATAGCTTAGAATAGCAAGGGGAGTGTATATATGCAAAGATTCAGGAAAGTTGTCAGCATTGTTGTCGTCTTTGTCTATCTTTTTACCGGCTTTTTCATAACTCTTCCGACAAATACAGGTGCTATCAGGGCATTTGCAGAAGAAGGCATGACTGATTGGGATGCGGTAATGAAAGATATTGAAGAACTTGATGCTTTGGCCGCAGCAGAAGGATGGGAGAATCCTGATGGAATAGGAACCAGGCAGATTACCCTTGCAACGGAAGGCACCAACGGCAGTACAATAACCTGGACATCCAGTGATGAAGAATTGGTTGGTACCGATGGGACAATAAATTTACCCAGCTACATTAAGTTTGTTTATTATTATCAAAGCGATGTGTATGTTATGCTGACCGCCACCGTCTCAAAAGGGACATCCTATTCTTATAAATATTATTATATCTGCATAACCTCCTGTCTTGAAAAAACTCCGGCAGAAGAGCTTGCTATAGAGGACTATGAATATGTAATGAGCATTATATCATCCAGAGGGTGGGATGATTTGAATGGATATAATGATGACCGTTTCGATTTTCCCTGGAGCGATAAGCTTCCCAACGGCAGTACGATAAGCTGGTCGTCAAACGATCCGGAAGTGATATCAGCGGATGGAACCATAAACAGACCTCCTAAAGGTGAGGGTGATAAATCAATACAGGTCACCTTTCTTATTACCAGAGATCCATCGATAAATCTTGAGGGGAGCTTCACGGTATTAATTCCCGACGGATCGGTTGATGAGAATTTGGAAGCAGATACGAATTGGCTGACAGCCGAAATGATCCTGGGTGAGAACAGTGATGCAGATAACGTCAGCAAGAGGCTTAATCTGCCGAAAGCCGGTCCAAATCACAGTACGGTAAGCTGGAGCTTTTCCGAAGAGGGGATTATCCTCCCCACCGGAGCGGTCATGAGACCCGCCGGAGGAGACAAGACCATAACCCTGACGGCAACGCTTTCCTTAGGCGGTATTACCGAAACCAAAACGTTTGAGTTTAAAGTAAAAGCGTCTGCTTCTGAGGAAGAGGAGTCCTTTCTGGAGACAGATGCAAACTGGATTTATAATCAAGTTTTCTATGGATACTTTCCTGATGATTTGCGGGCATACTCTTTGTCACTCCCTGTTACAGGACCCAACGGCAGCGCGATAAGCTGGGTTTCTTCAGATCCGGCCATTATATCGGTCACAGGTGAAGTAAATCATCCTGCATTTTCGCTTTACCTGGGCCATGCGCCGGTCACCCTTACAGCAACAGTTACCAGGCGGGATACATCAACGGTGAAAACATATGAAGTAATGGTTTATCCTGATAGGAACCTCACCGATCTTGACCGTGTTAATTATTGCAAAGAAAAATATTTGATTGATGAAATAATATTAAATGGAAATGACCCGATATATGTGAAAACAAATCTTTCCCTGCCCACATCAAACAGTGGGGCATATTACTATGATATAAATATCGGAGGATGTAATATTTCATGGGAGTCTTCTCATCCCGATGTTATTGCGGCAGACGGTACGGTGATCCGGCCTCAGAAAGGGCAGCCCAGTGTTGAAGTAACCTTAACTGCAACCATATCATTTGGCGAAGCGACAGATACGAAAAGCTTTTCTTTCATCGTAACCCCCATGGAAGAATATCCATTGGCCATAAACTATGATGATTTCAACACTACAGACAGGCTGCAGTTCAACGGCGGGTCGGGGATCATCGATACGACCAACAGAAATGAAGAATCCGTTACCGCCCTTAAGTTCAGTAGCGGCACCGGCTCTGCCGGCGGCAGTGTCTTTACAAAAAACAGGATCCGATTGGGAGATGATCTTTCCTTCAGTACCGCCTTTACATTCCGTATAAATAATCTGACTGATTATTATGATCTTGAGAAAAGCGGCGCCTTTACCTTCACTATACAGGGGACCGGCAGCAGCGTATACCCGCAGGGTCTGAACCATACCACCATTAAGCCCAGCCTAAGCATAGCGTTTACAACAAGCCGTTCTCAAAGAGGGTCAGGGCAGGCATACTCAAATTATGTCGATGTTTATGCCCAGGCCTTTTATAACGGGGATTACAGCAACGCTACCGAGAAGTATCGCATAGGAACCTTCAGAGCCAATGAACAGATGGACTATCATACCATCTGGATAGAGTACGACGGTACCCAAAAAGTCCTTGAACTATGGTTTTCCACTGACGGAGACAGGCCTGATATAAACTATATGCATTTATGGGTAGGAAATGTTGACCTGGGCGAGATACTCAGAGGCGCAGGAGACGGCCTGACCCTTGAGGATGTCCGTGATGTATATGCAGGATTCATGGGTTCGATGGGAGATGCCCGGGAAGACATTGAAATATATGACTGGTATTTTAAGAACGATTCCACGCCTATAAACAAAAAAATCTATGACTTTTATGATGTTTCGAATATAACCCTTTCGGCTGTTGCTTCTGAAGAGGTGCTGAAAAGCATCTTAACAGTTACTGTATCAGGTGTGACGAGCCCCATGGCAGGCATACCTGTGGAATTACATACTGATTTCGGCACTTTTTTGGGTCAGCCTGTTATTGAAACTGACGCATCAGGAAAAGCAACCATCACGTTAAGTGGTGAGCATACCGGTGTGGCTCATGTAAAAGCCATAGCCCCGGGCGGCGCCATGGCTGAAACTGATGCGCCGCTGTCTGCTACAGACGAAGATTCTGTAAACTATGACGTTGATTGGCTGATCAATGGCGCAGGGCGGAATTTATTGCTGAACGGCAACAGCTCATTGGATAATATAATTACAGCGCTGAACCTGACTTCTGCAGGCCCTAATGGGAGCGACATAACCTGGAGTTCCAACAGCCCATATGTTGATGCGGCAAATGGTAATGTGATTCTTCCCACGCCTGAGGAAGGAAATCAGCAGGTGATCCTTACAGCAACATTATCTAAAGGTACTGCTTCCAGAACTGAGCAAATCACTGTAATTGTCAGATTTACCGACGCCTCTGCAGTTGCGGCAGACAAAACCTGGCTGGATACGGTGATTTTAAAGGAAAACAGCAGCTGGGACAATATAACAGGCGATCTTAACATGCCGACTTCCGGTCAGTACGGAAGTTCCATCACATGGACATCATCCAACGAAGATTTTATAGCCGCCAACGGAACAGTTACAAGACTCACCTATACCCAGGGAGATCAAACCGTTACTCTGACGGCATCAATTACAAAAGGATCATCCAGTGACACTGTAAGCTATACTGCTACCGTTAAGGCGCTTGATCCAAAAGACCTCGAAGCCGTTGACATAAGTTTCAACTGGCTCACATGGGATATTATAAAGAATGGAAACACAGACTTGGATAGTGTTGTTGATGATCTGTACCTTCCTGACGAAGGTCCCTGGAATACCGCCATTAGTTGGACATCATCAAACACAAATGTTGTTTCCAATAACGGAAATGTTGTTCAGCCGGCTTTTTCCTTGGGGAAAAAGAAAATCACCCTTACTGCTGCCATATCAAGAGGTGAAAAGAGCGTTCAGAAGACTTTCGAAATAACCGTCCTGACCCTGCCCCAGACCGATGCCGAGGCCGTGGAAGCTGATATAAAATGGCTGGATATTTCACGTACCCTGGGACAGAACCTGTCCGAGTTTTCCATAAAGGAAAACCTCTCACTTCCATACACGGCACCTAATGGCTCAGCAATCACCTGGTCTTCAGATATACCTGCATTTATATTGGATGACGGCAGGGTTATAAGGCCCACATCCGTCCAGGGCCACAAGGCAGTTAACCTCACAGCTGTATTCAGAAAAGGCAGCGCCGAGGAAACCAGGGTCTTTACATATACTGTTATGGCCGAGCCTGATGTAACACCTCCCCAAATTGTCAATATGGATGTAAGAAAAAATGGCGTACAGATTGCCTGCTACGATTTTCCTTTCGACGTTCCTGTGCTTTCGTGGATGACCGCCAGGATCTCAATCGAATTTGATGAGGTTTTGGAATATTGGCCCGGATCCAGCCCGGGTATCAGAATGGAAAGTCCCGGCGCAACTCCTGTTTGGGGTAAGACATGGAATAACAAGGTTATATTTGATATGATCGGTCTTCTAAAACCGGGAGCGGACTATGAAATCATTATTCCTCCCCATTATGTGGGAGATGTATACGGCAATATGCCGGCTGAAGAAATCAGGATACCTGTTCGTGTGGAGGGAAGACCATCCAGGACCATCCAGGTGATCTCTTCCACCCCTGCTGACAGGGAAAGAGAAGTTTCACGGGGACTTTCAAGTGTAACCCTGAAGTTTAATTACAGTGATATCAAATGGGTCGAAAACAACTACCGCTTTATAAAGGTTGTAAATAAATATGGAGTGCTGATTAATAAAGCAACCCCGAGTCTCAGCGGTGATGAAGTTGTCATTGATCTTAACAATACCCTGGAATATGATATGACATACAGGGTTATAATCCCTGCGGGAACTCTTACCGATTATTATGATAATCAAAACCCTGAGCAGATCATACAGTTCAGATCAGAAAGCTACAAGCTTCTTCCGGTAATAGAAGATGTATACCCCCGAAGCGGTCAGACCGATGTTGACATCCATCAGAAAATATATGTTACCTTCAAAGAGCCGACATCATTATTTTATGTAGAACTGTGGTTAAGAGATGAGACCGGGCAAAATGTCCCTGTCGCCACCAGGGACAGCATGATTGGAAACAGAAAGGTATACAGTCTGATTCCCTACGAACCATTGAAACCTGATACTGTCTATACTGTTTACGGCAAGCATTATTCAGAGCTTGATCCTTCACAGTTGGAGATTTCGCATTCTTTCAGAACAGGGGAAAATAATCTGGGTATAAGAAGCATGTCTCCCGAAGACAGAGGTATGGATATTCCAATCGATAAAGCGGTTGAAATAGAATTCTCTGCACCTCCCATGAAGGGTCCGGCTTTCCCGGTAATAGAGTTTACGGATTCTGACGGCAACCCTGTAAGCTTCAGTGGAGTAGAAATGGGGAATAAGGCCCTTCTCATACCGGATGCAGATTATGACCAAGAAAAGGTCTATTTTATCCGTATTCCGAAAGGAGCATACCAAGGCCAGGGCGATATGATCAACGAGGAGTATATATTCAGATTCAAAACCGACAAGAAACTGGAACTCGAGTCAGATTTACTGAATGCTCCTTCATCAGGATTGGTCGGTAAAACTGTCAGGTTCAGCGCAGACAGGATCGAGAAATGGATTGAATCCGAAAACCATGAGGTCGTTTCTTATCAGTGGGATTTTGCTGACGGAAACTCCGGAAGTGTTACGAATCCGGAGCACATATTCAGCCAACCGGGAGATTACCTGATTAAACTGACTGTGCTTGACAACAAGGGCTTTTACTATGAATTCGAGCAAAACATCAGTATCTTACCGATACAGGATGTAAAAATGACCGTCAACCGAAATGGGAGCAGTGATCTCTATATTGCACAAGGCTGGTCTGTTCCGTCCAGAACCTATAATGTTCGACTTGAGTGTGAAAATCTGTTTGTGCCGGGTGAAAGAATAAACGTGGCTCTCTATAAAAACGGGAATTTAATAAAAACATATGATGAGTTAACGTCCGGCGCCAATAACGAATATACTTTTGTTTTCACACCAGAATCAAATTACCTTGGCAGCTATCAGCTGGTTTTCACTTATAACAGTCCTGCAGGGGTTATGACGGTCCGCGATTCGCTCAGGATCACAGCATCAAATGCCACCAGTTACCTCAGAGTGCAGTTGTACGACAGGAGAAACGGAGAGATATACAGCGAGGCCGATTACCTTAATGTTAAAGTGGAGGGTCAGTCAAAAGTAGCTGTGAGGGAATGGATACCATCATTGAATGAATATGTCTATACTGTACAGGAACAATTCCCCATATTAAGATATTACAAATTCCAGCTGGAGGGATTCAACGAACACGGAAGCGACCAAAATATAGCAGACTACAGCAACAGCTACGGCATCCTTTATAATATCGGCGAGTTGGGCGACTTCTACTCAAGACCTCCGATGAAGATAGGATCTAGGCCTAATTTCGGCCTCAACAAGTTGGTGGACACGAGCGTTTTAACAAATTTCTATATTGAAGGTGTAGATGTCGGCACTCGTTCCTTCGCAGTCGAAGGAAACTGGAATGGCATGACTCCGGGATATTATGAGCTTACGACCACCAGCGGCAAAATACGCAAGACATCAACTTCATACAGATTTGAACTGCGCCCGGGAACCGACTTCAAAGCAGGAGATCAACTGATGATGCGTATGGTATCCAAAAACGGCGTCAGCAGCAACTGGGCGTATTGGGATCTGAATGTACTGCCAAAACCTAAAATTATGGGCGTTACTGTTGATGTCAGATATCAATATGGATATTATACCATGACGTTAGCAACGCCATTTGAAGAAATCATGGGAGGAGCTATAGAGCTCCTTGAGGATATTCCCTTTCTGGGTGAAGCAGAATTTGGGCTTGGCAGAGGGATGCCATCATTTACAGGTATTATCCACGAGCCTATAAACATCAACCGCAGAATACTGGCGGAGGCCGACATCAGCGGAGAATTTGCCTATAACCAAATGAATAAAACAAAGGATTATGTTTATTTTAAAAACGGTAAACTTAAGAAAGTAAAAACCATCGGTTATGAAGTGGAAATAGAGGTGGATGGTAGGTTTAGATTATTCTGGGACGAAGCATCCCGCCAGTGGAAGATGGAATATATGAGTATCCATGTGGGCGGATGGGGCGAAAAATCCTGGTCTAAAGGATTGGAGCTTGTTCCTGGCGTAGGCATTAAAGGAACGATTGCACTGGATGCCTATGTCGGGGGAACTCTGATAGTTGACAATCAGAATGGCAGTTCCACGAAATACAGCGGTATCATAGAATTCAATCCCGGATTGGAGGTTTCTGTGAGTGGATCCGTTGGAGTAGCTGCGGCAGGTGGCGGAATTTCAGCGAATCTCCCGGCCGAGCTGCATATTCCCACCAGATATTTTGAGGTCGGATTAGATGTTGATGCTTATATTTGGTACAGGATTTTATTGCATAAAGAGACCCCGATTGATGAAAGACTGGTAGGTATCCGCTGGAATAATGGCAAGCCAAAGATTGTTCTGAAAATGGCGGGGTCCATAGATCTTTCTGATGAGGAAGAACCGTCGTCAGCAGACTCCGGCTTTAAACTGATGGACAGAAACTACCTCAACAGGGAGTCTGTCTGGCTGGGAGGAAATGCGACAAGCTCCATGCAAAGAGCAGGAGCAGCCTTAAGGGGATCATCACTGTATGCAAGCGGTACTTCAGCTCCGGAATCCGGCGCCCTGATGAGCAATATTTTCCCCGATGCCGAGGTGCAGTTGGTACAAATGGGTGATGAGCTTTGGCTGGTATGGAACGATGATAATCCGGAAAGGGATGCTATTAACCGGACACAATTACGCTATTCAGTTTTTGATAACGGTACCTGGAGCGAACCTGCATGGCTTGATAACGACGGGACAGCAGATTTCAGCCCGGCTTTGGCTTCTGTCCCCGATGGAATACTGATGGCGTGGCATGATGTTTCAAAGGAGATTGAAGACGAGGAAGACTTAAGGGGTATGCTGGAAAACTCGGCAATCAGTGTTACATCAAGTCCCTTTGTTAACGGCGGTACCTTTGAGACAGTGACTTTCCCGAACGATGGTAATATAGATCATTCTCCGAGGCTGGCTGCAGACGGGAACAACGCTCTGCTGGTTTGGACCAGATCCGAAGGGCTGGGTTTCTCATCGGGAGAAGACATGGAAGACCTTAAAGCTCCTGCCAATAGTGACAGCCTCTGGTTTTCAAGATGGAACGGCAGCAGTTGGAGTACTCCATTGATGATTCAAAGTTCCCTGGCTACTGTAATGGAAACAAATCTTACTATGCACGGGAACCAGGGCTTGCTGCTATATACCCTCAGTATGAGTATGGATAATGACGATCGTGAGCTATTTGCGGTGCTGTTTGACGGAAGCAGCTGGGGTGAGCCCATCAGGATAACAAACAATGATCAGGACGAGATCAATCCGAAAGCGGTGTATATTAACGGCGACTGGTTCATCACATGGGTACAGGACGGAATCATACAGTACAAGGAAGGTCTGAACGGCCAGACCAGGACCTGGGAAATGGAAGCAAGCATGCCATACGATTATCAGCTTGCTGTTCTGGACGGTGCATATCCGCAGGTGGCGCTGGTATACAAGAGGACAGGCAATGACCTTGCTCAGAACTTATATGCTGTGTTCTATGACCTGGAGGCAGGCATGTGGAGCGGTGAGATCCTTCTTACCGAAGAGGATGGGTATATCCAGAAATTCGAACCCATGTTTACTGATGACGGAAAACTGACGGTGGCTTATACACAGGCAGAGATCATCACCGAGGCTATACCTGTCAAGATTGACGGTGATGATAAGATAGTCGAAACAAGCAAGATCAGCGATAAGGTCGACTTGAAAGTGATGACCTATACGCCTTTGCATGACATGGCCTTTGATGAAGAAGAAGGCATGCTGCTTTCCTCCGTAGTCCCGCTTCCTGAGACAATGATAACTGTTTTCGCCGGTGTCGTGAACCAGGGCGATTTTGCAGAAAGAGTCATTGTTGATCTGTACGACGGAAATCCAAAAGCCGGCGGCGTAAAAGTTGCCTCATCGGATGAAGTGGCTATCCCTGCACGTTCATATGCGGGCGTGGAAATGGAATGGCTGGTACCTACAGGGGAGAGAGATACATACCATCTCTGTGCCGTTATCAGGCCTCAAAGAGGCATCATCGAAAAGGATGAGAACAACAACACCATCAGTCTGGTGATCCAATCGGCTAATGTTTATGTGGGTAACCTCGCCTGCGAGAATGCGGCAAAGAAAGATTATATCCTGGATGCTGTAATTATAAATGACGGTGCCAAAACCATCAATGATATGACAATAAAACTGGTAAATGTTGACAGCGGAGAGGTAGTTAAATCAGAGTCCTTAAGGAAACTGGAGCCTGGACAGGAATTCCCGGTAAGCATGCTCTTTTCAGCCCAAGGCCTTGAGGAGGATGAGAACGGTAATATCAACATGGTATTTATGGTTGAACCTCCTGAGGGAGTGATTGAAAGATCAGCAGAGGATAATGTATGGGACTTTGCCCTGGTGCCCGCAACGATCTATGTGAACAGCGGATATCCTTCACCCGATGAGACTAAGGTACCTGTTGATTCGGCCATAACCTTGGTATTTAATATGCAAGTCAAAGAAGGAGCAGGATTCAACGGAATCATTCTGGAAGACGAAGACCTGAATGTTATTGAGATTTCAAAAACTATTGATGGAGATACCCTGACAATTATTCCTGCTGATCCTTTAACCGACGACACTCAATATACACTGACCATTCCGGCAAATTCGATTGGGGACGACTACGGGCATACCATGGCAAAACCTTACACCATGAGCTTTACCACTACATCCCGCTATCCGGAAGTTGCATTCGCCTGGCCCGCTGATGGGTTGGATGAAACAGCAGTGGATACAGAGATACGGCTTATGTTCAACCAGGATATATCCCAGGGGCCTACATACAATGATATAAAAATGTATGGGAAAAATAATCTGCAAATTCCTGTGTCGGTATCCATCCGGGAGAATTCATGGCTTTACATAAAGCCATCAGCAGTTTTGAGCGGCAACACGACTTATTCTCTCGTGGTGCCCCGGGGAGCGGTGGCCAATGGCGATAAGGCTCTGCCGGAAGACTTTGCTTTAACGTTTACTACTTCCAATACCGGTGGTAATGACGATAATTCCGGAGGTAATAATCCTGGCGGCAATGACGATAATTCAGGCGGTAATAATTCCGGCGGCAACAGCGGTAATAATCCGGAAGTTCCGAAGCCGACGGATTCATACAGCGCCAATATTGGAGCAAATGGAAGCATGCAAAATGTTAATCTTCCTGTTAAGGTCGACAGTAATGCCGGCAGGGCTTCGGTAGATCTGGCAAAACTGGGCGAAGAAATATTCGCGGCAGATGAAAATATTGTTATCAGTGTTTCTTCCATTCCCGGAGTGAATGAATATGCTCTGGAAATGCAGGCTGCTTCATTATCCGACGATGACGGAAAGGGTACGATCACTTTCGAGACTGATGTGGGGAGTATCACTTTTGGACCGGGTATGCTGTCAGGAATGACAGGTTTGGAGGGCAAGACAGCGGGTATCAATATCGCCGCCGGTGATAAAGCCGGTTTTCCGGATGATATCAGAGTGGCAATTGGCGATCGTCCGCTCATACAGCTCACCCTGACGCTGGACGAAAAACAGGTCGAATGGAACAATCCATCTGTGCCTGTTACCGTAACTATACCTTATACGCCTTCCCAGGAGGAACTGGCAAATACAGAATGCATCGTCATATGGTATGTTGACGGCAGCGGCCGGGCCGTATCGGTACCCAACGGCCGTTATGATCCTGTAAGTAAGACCGTGACATTTACAACGACACATTTCAGCGATTTCGCGGTTATCTATTATCCCGTAAGCTTTAATGACGTAGCACCGGATGCATGGTATAGACAAGCGGTTGGCTTCATTGCCTCAAGACAGATCACCTCCGGTACAGGAAACGGTAACTACAGCCCCAATGCCATAATTACCAGGGGAGAGTTCATCACAATGATTATGAGGGCTTATGGAATAGCCCCGGATAAGAAACCGGCCGATAACTTCGCTGATGCGGGCAATATGTATTATACCGGTTACCTTGCAGCGGCCAGGAGACTGGGAATATCATACGGGACCGGCAATAACAAGTTCTCGCCTAACCAGCCGATCACCCGGCAGGAAATGTTCACCATGCTGTACAATGCCCTCAAGGCGATCAACAGGCTTCCGCAGGGCAATCCAGGAAAGACCCTGGACGACTTTACCGATGCGAATGAGATAAATCCATGGGCAAAAGAAGCTTTTACACTGCTGGTGGAAACAGGCACTGTCGTCGGAAACAACGGTATGCTCACCCCCAACGGCAAGGCAACAAGGGCACAGATTGCCCGGATACTGTACAGTTTGCTTGCAAAATAAACAGTGATCCTAAAATAAAATAATCTTAAAATATGCCAAAGGCCTCTGAGAGCCGCGGTATTTAAACCGCAGTTTCAGAGGCCTAAAAACAGCCTCGCTTTAAATTGCGGGGCTGGTTTGAATCAAAAGACTCAGATGTTTTCCTTGATCTTTATTTCAAGAACCGTGTAGAACCTGTCGGTTTTGGGAGGAATATCAAGAACAAGGTAATCAAAAAGTATGCTTAAAGGTTTTGAACCCTGCACATGGGGCTGCTGAGTTATTGTTGCGTCAATGGTGCCGTCTTCAATAAGCATTTTTGTCGTAGGCACGCTGTCAAAGCTTATTATTTTAAGCTTTTTATCGAGATTCAATGATTTAACGGCACGACATGCGCCATATACCCCTGCCGAAGCCAAATATAACGAATCGATCTCAGGATGTTTTTCCAATAATGCCTTGGTGACTTCAAAGCTTATAATATCATCATCATAATTTTCAACAATATCTATAATATTAATATCAATTTTACTGTCGGACTCCTCAAGAGCCTGCTTGAATCCCTTCACTCGTTCAGAGTGGCACAGGATGTTCATGGAACCAACTATTATACCCACGTTTGCTTTACCGCCCGTGATAAGCCGTAAAAGTCCGCCGGCTGTTTTCCCGCTTTCAAGATAATTGCTTCCGACATACGCAAGACGTCCCGAGTTTTCTATGTCGGTATTGACAGTGACAACCGGGATACCTTTCTCTGAAAGTTCTTTGATTTTCATGGCAACGTCAGGATGATTTATCGGAGTGATGGCAAGACCGTTTATCCCGGAATCGACCAATTGCTCCATCAGTTTTACCTGGTTTGAAGGATCTCTTAATTCCGAAAAACATGTATCAACAGAGATTCCGTATTCCTTAAGCTCTTTTGATTTCTTCCTGATTCCGTCCACGACATCATTAAAAAACGGATTCTCATTTGTGCTGCTGAACAAAATATACCCAAACTTGATATTTCTCTTTTTGGTAGCTAATGTTTTAGCCAGCCTATTAGGGGTATAATTTAATAAAGCGGCAATTTCACGAACCTTCGCAGCCGTTTCAGGATTTACTGTGCCCCGGTTGTTAAGTACACGGTCAACGGTACCCCGTGAGACACCTGCCAGGTTTGCAATTTGTTTAATCGTAGCCATATAAACCTCCTGTCCGAGAATAACATGCAAAAGGGGGTTTTGTCAATTGTGCCCGGGTACGGTAGCACCCATTACTATTATACATGCATCATAACGGGGTAATTACTTAAAAATACCGGTATTTCATATTATGAACCATATTATCAATTGACATTAATATAGCGCAGATGTAAAATAATACTATACCGTGCACGAGCACGGAAAAATAAATTTCAATAAAATTATCTTTTATAAAGGAGTGGGATTATGGCAGAAATATTCAAGAATCTTCCGAAGGTCAAGTATGAAGGACCTAAAAGTACAAACCCATTTGCGTTCAAGTATTATGATCCTGACCGCATAATTATGGGGAAACCGATGAAAGATCATCTTAAGTTTGCTATGGCATGGTGGCATAATCTTTGTGCGACCGGTGTCGATATGTTTGGAGTAGGAACAGCAGATAAAAGCTTTGGAGCAGTTCCCGGCACGATGGAACATGCAAAGGCTAAAGTAGACGCAGGGTTTGAGTTTATGGACAAGCTCGGGATTGAATATTTTTGCTTCCATGATGTAGACATTGTTCCCGAAGCAGATACTATTGAAGAAACCAACAGACGTCTTGACGAGATCAGCGACTATATTAAAGAAAAAATGGATGCTACAGGGAAAAAGCTTCTTTGGGGCACAGCCAATTTGTTCTCCAACCCACGCTATATGAACGGTGCAGGAAGCACCAACTCTGCGGATGTTTACTGCTTTGCAGCTGCACAGGTCAAAAAGGCGCTTGACATTACCGTTAAATTAGGCGGCAAAGGTTATGTTTTCTGGGGCGGCCGTGAAGGATATGAGACCCTCCTCAACACCGATATGAAGTTCGAGATCGAAAACATCGCAAATCTGATGCGTATGGCAGTTGAATACGGCCGCAAGATTGGTTTCACAGGAGATTTCTATATAGAGCCTAAGCCGAAAGAACCAACGAAGCATCAATATGATTTTGACGCAGCCACGACAATAGGTTTCTTACGTCAATACGGACTTGATAAGGACTTTAAATTAAATATTGAAGCAAATCATGCTACACTGGCCGGACATACGTTCCAGCATGAATTAAGGGTAGCAGCCATTAACGGAATGTTCGGAAGCATAGACGCCAACCAGGGAGACCTCTTCTTAGGTTGGGACACCGATCAATTCCCTTCAAACGTATACGAAACCACCATGTGCATGTATGAAGTGCTGAAGGCCGGCGGATTTACAAACGGCGGACTGAATTTCGATGCCAAGAATCGTCGTCCCAGCTATACTCATGAAGATATGTTCTTAGGCTTCATTCTGGGTATGGACTCCTTTGCCCTGGGATTGATCAAAGCTGCAGAAATTATAGAAGACGGCAGAATCGACAACTTTATTAAAGAAAAATATTCATCTTTTGAAAGCGGAATCGGCGCTAAAATTCGCGCAAAGGAAACAACACTCGAAGAGCTTGCTGAATATGCAGCTAAATTGGGTGCACCCGCTCTGCCCGGAAGCGGTAAGCAGGAATACCTTGAAAGCATTGTCAACAATATCCTGTTTGGTTAATATGCCACTGTATGCAACATAAGGGTACTCAGTAAATTAATAAAAAAAAATTATGAGAGGTAATTATACATGAAGTATCTGTTAGGAATTGATTTGGGTACCAGTGGTACAAAAACGGTAATTTTTACTCAGGACGGAAAACCTGTTGCATCAGCTACAGAAGAATACCCGTTGCATCAACCGCAAAACGGTTGGGCCGAACAGCATCCGGACGACTGGTGGGAAGCCGCACAGAATACGGTTTCCCGTGTATTGGAAGCCAGTGAAATTGACCCCGGGGATATTGCCGGAATCGGCATATCAGGGCAAATGCACGGTCTGGTTATGCTGGATAAAGACGGAAATGTGCTCCGCCCGGCAATTCTATGGTGCGACGGACGTACAACCGAAGAATGTAACGAAATAACCGAAATCATAGGAAGAAAACGGTTGATTGAAATCAGCGCCAACCCGGCATTGCCAGGATTCACTGCAGGAAAGATCCTCTGGGTGCGTAAACACGAACCGGAAATATGGGCAAAATGTGCACAAATAATGCTCCCGAAAGACTATATACGGTACAAGCTGACAGGTGTTTATGCTACCGAGGTTTCTGACGCATCAGGAACAAATCTGCTGGATGTGGCCAACAGATGCTGGAGTGATGAAATCCTTGAGAAGCTGAATATTGATAAGTCCATCCTGCCTAAGATGTATGAGAGTGCCGATGTAACGGGTTATGTTACCTATGAGGCTGCTAAGGCAACCGGACTCAAAGCAGGGACCCTTGTGGTGGGAGGTGCCGGCGATAACGCTGCAGCAGCTGTTGGAACCGGTGTCGTAAAAGAAGGCAGGGCATTTATCAGTATCGGTACATCCGGAGTAATTTTTGCTCATTCCGACAAGGTTACGATCGATCCTGAAGGGCGTGTTCACACGTTTTGCGCTGCAGTGCCTAATGCATGGACCGTGATGAGCTGTACTCTGGCGGCAGGGCTCAGTTTAAAATGGTTCCGGGATAACTTCTGTGATGCCGAAATCCAAAAAGCAAAAGAATTAAATGTAGATCCCTATTACCTGATGGATAAAGAAGCCGAGAAGGTTCCAATCGGAGCTAACAGACTTATTTATCTTCCATACCTGATGGGTGAGCGCAGCCCGATCCTTGACTCGAATTCCCGCGGCGTATTCTTCGGACTTTCTGCCATCCATGGGAAATATGATATGCTGAGGGCTGTAATGGAAGGTGTCATATACTCTCAGCGCCATTGCCTGGACGTTCTGCATGAAATGAATGTTTATCCCGAAGAAATGTTTGCAACCGGCGGCGGCGGATCAAGTCCGCTGTGGCGTCAAATGATAGCCGACAACTTCGGATTCCCGGTTAAAACATCTACCAATAAGGAAGGACCTGTTTTAGGCGTTGCACTTCTGGCTGGCGTAGGCGCAGGGCTGTATAAATCGGTGGAAGAAGCCTGCGAAACAGCGATCAGGACCAATCCTCCCCAGCAGTCTGTTGCCGAGAACAGCGAAAAATACAACAAAGTATATGCTATATATAAAGGCCTGTATGGCCAGCTGAAACAGAGCTTCTCAGAACTTGCAGAACTTGAGAAATAATAAGGATTTCTCCCTTACCCTGAGATTTAGATACTCGGCACCCGTTACCGAAATCTTTGGTTTCGTTAGCGGGTGTTTTTTATGGTAGAAGTGATATACAAACTAAACATGCCCTTTGCATAATCTGCAGAGGGCATGTTCATATTAACGGATAGCTGCACGGCTGATTCGGATGCAAGAAATGCGGATTTTTGCAAGATCATACTATTGTCCAATCATACCATCATACCGCAGCATGACAAATGGTGGAGCAGTGTTCTTAAATAAATCAACCAATATACTCGTTAAATATTTCAGTTACATACGCAACCTCATCCGAGGGTATTCTTATACCGAAAGTATTTCCCACGACCGTAAGATGCTTTTCTATAACAGACATTAGGCGATAGTTTTCGTTTATGAATTGCTTCAGTTTGGGATGAGCCAGAGTATCGTTTCGGATAGTTCTTTCAAGCATATGTACAGTATGAGAGAGAAATTTTACAGCGATTTCATTACTGTAGGGAATATTCTCCTCGGTGAGAATATTATTTAAGCAGGCAATTAGACTATTCACAGCCTTTTTAGGATTGAGAAAAGTCAAAGAATTCATTAATACCTCACTGACAAAGCGGTTAATAAAATCATTTTGCTGGTTGAGGCCTTTTTCCTCATTTGGAATTGTTTCATAAGAGGATGATAACGTAAGCTGATGAAGTGATACGCCTTCCAGACATAATTGTGATATACTTATAATTCCTTTCAGAGTGACTGGCGACAAAGTTCTTGCTTCTATTCCTGTTTTCTGAATTATATAATCTGAAACTGACAGAAGGGGCTCCATATCAACTAACACAGCTACACCGGCGCCGTTATTGATTTCTCTGGCTATGGCCGCTGCTGATTTCAGTAATGAATTCATATCCGTATCGTGCGAATAGTTAAGTGCCCGAATATTAACATCAATGCTTATAAGTTCATTGAAGGTCTTCAGCAAATCGGTTGCTGTTGACTGGCCGTGGCAGATAATCAAAATGGCTACACGAGCTTTATCAATAATTTTCTCCGATACAGAGAGGTAAGTGCTGACAAAAGCAGCCTCTTTCTCTGTAAAACGTATAGAATAGCTGTCTTCTAATGAGGTAAGAAAAATGTCAGCGGTAGATTTTAAACTTTTAACTTTTCCGTTGGCTTCAGATGCACCTGCTGATGTACCTGATGCTTTTTTCTCCTTGATAATTTCATCAAGATGCAGCACTAAACCTAATAATATCCGTTTTTTCTTATAAAGTCTTTCGTATCTGGGACTTTGAATCAGCAACTGCATAACCGTCTGTAACAGGTGAGGGGAAACCATCTTTTTAATATTGTCAAGTTGTATGGTTTCACAATTCATCAAGAATAACATTAACTTTTCGGCATAGTATTCAAAATCATCTATTTTATTAATTTCAGGCTGATAAATATTCATAAAGGAATCTGAGAAAACCTTGGAATAAGTTCTTGGAGGGTCCTTGATATAATTAACAGCAGGTGTTGAACCATTTGAATTAAAAATAATATAATCATTCGGTATGATGGAGAATATTTCAATTGCCCTTTGTTTAGCGGCAGAATTATTTTCTGTATTTGACAGCATCTTTTCCGAAAGATGCTGATAGCCAATGTTCAAAAGATCTGTATTGCCTGATGCTGAATGCATGAGAGCATTAGCACAGGCAACCCTAATTACATTTGCTATCTGATTTCTGTTTTCAGGGTATTTCATAAGAGTGAAGTACAAGAGTATATCCTTACGGATACGAATATTTCTTTTAAGATTCCGTGCCTCTCTTGAGAATGTTTCCAGGATGACCTGTATTTTTTCATAAGTGCTTGTTTCATCAACATCCGGTATGTTGATTATTATAGGCATATGATTCTGAAGAAGATGAGTCATTTTGAATGCCTGATCCTGTGGGAAGGAAGCTATAAAGGTTGCATTCAGAGGGCGCAGCGTAATATCCCCTATTCTGCTGTAGGTACCCTTTTCAATTGCTGTAAGGAGGATATTAATTGTCTGCAAATTCAAGTGATGAATACCATCTAAATAAATGATTCCACCGTTACTTTGCTCAATTAAACCTTTTGTGGCTCTGTTTTCCCTTGAGACAGATTTTGATAAGCCAAAGAGCTGTTGGGCTAAAAGCTGACGGGAGTCTGTGAAGTTCTGGCAATTTACTGTAATAAGCTTGGCATTATTGGGCTTAAACGAATGTCTTACAGCATAGTCAAAGATATAATTTACGAATTCTGTTTTTCCTACACCAGGATTTCCAACAAGCAGCATGTGAAGACCATGGGGAGGATATGAAACCGCTGCCTTAGCAATACTTATTTGTGAAATAAGGCTTCCCTGAGCACCAATGACAGAAGCAGCATCAAAATTTTCAGTGTTTACAGAAGGCAGTTCGCCGTAGGAAAATGCTTCGGAATGCGAAACTTTTCTAATATAGTTTGTCAAACTCTCATTGCATGGAATGGTCAGAGGAATAAAACTATCCGGGTAAGCATTGGTAAGCTCATTGTGATCCAAAAACAGTATTGGTCTTCCCTGGATTTTTATAAGTTTGCCTTCATGCCATAAAATGTTCAATTCTTTTGACACATTAGCTCTGTCAAGCTTGAGTATTTCAGCGATACTGGTGGCATCGATGCCGGAGTCATCCAACTTATTTTCACGGATTATTCGTATTGTATTTTGCTTTACTATCTGCAACACACGTTCTTTTCTGGTCAATGCCATTATCGCTTCTCCTTTTTTAGACAAAAAGTTTAGAATTTTTGTGTCAATTTTTCAGATATCGGTCCATTATTGTATTCATTAACGATACAGATATCCTGGATGTGTGTCAATTTATAATAAGATTGTAACACAGTTTACTTTGACATAGTTAGTATTTAATTTCTTATAATACCAGATAATCTTACAAATTATCTCAATATAGACATAAAAGCTGTGTATTGTTTAATAACACACATCTATTTTTGATTCATAAATTAGATTATTTGCCTATAAAAATTTAAGTTTATATACTGGATTTAGTTACAAATTACTAAAACTATTAACTGTTTTATGCTGCATCAAAACATATTCATTTTAACATGGGAGGGGGCAGGATATGGAATGCCGAGTTCTTGTTATTGGTCATGGAACAATTTCAGAAGATGTCATAAGAACTGCTAAATTGATAATGACCACAAATCACCCGATTCATTTTATCAATCTTCCGGAAAATCAGGATATGGATGCTTACGAAAAGCAAATTGAAGAGATCGTTCAGGAAAATAGTGACAAGGGAATTTTAATTATAACAGACCTGCTGGGTGGTAGTCCGTTTCTTACATCAGCAAAAATATTTGAAAAGCATTGGGGCGAAAACATTGAATTGATTACCGGGTTAAATTTGCCAATGATGATCGAAGTCATAGCAAATATTCATGATGTAAGTGTTTCTCAGCTGAAAGATCTGGCTATAAACGCTGGTATAAAAGGAATCGTTGATTTCAGATCAAGCGTGAACAGAAGGAAGTGATATTATGAATGTCGTTTTATCGAGGGTAGATGAAAGATTGATACATGGCCAGGTAATGACCTCATGGGTTAAAAAATTTAATATCAACAAAATAATACTGGTTGATGATATTATTGCAAAAGACGACTTTATGAGAGAGGTTCTTACCCTGGCAGCACCCAATGGTGTAACCGTTATGGTATTATCGACGGACAGCACTTATCATTTGTTGCAGGCTGATTCTTCCAGTGACCGGACAATGCTGCTTTTCAAGGAATTAAAGTATGCCTTGGAACTTACCCGGCAAGGCTTTTCTATGCAGAGACTAAACATCGGTAATATTGGCTCAGCCCCGAACCGAAAAAGTATTACTAATCAGGTTTATATATCCCAGGATGAAAAGGAAATCATAAAACAGCTAATAGCGCATAACGTCTTTGTCTTTATTCAAAAAATGCCAACAGACACGGAGATTGATGTCGCAAAGAAAATCTAATTAATAATGGAGGGAGAAAAATGTTGTTTTTTCATGCGTTGTTAATGGCAACCATCGTTTGGTTGCTGAACTCAGTCTGTCCAATGTGGCTGAAATGGTCTACCTACTTGGGCGCACCGCTGATCTCAGGCCTCATTAACGGAATTATTTTGGGGGATGTTGCATATGGCCTGCAATTTGGTGCAACAGTCATGATGGCCTTCCTCGGAATTGCAGTCGTAGGAAATGCGGTACCCAGTGATGTATGCCTTGCAGGCTATGTAGGTGTAACAATGTCAATGCTGGCAGGCGTAGATCCGGCTGTCGGTTTGACTGTATCAGCGACATTAGGTGCTCTGGGCACTATTGCTACGCCGGCTTACATGACTATTAACTCATTTTGGGTTCATAGAGCAGACAAATATGCAGAGGAAGGAAACACTAAAGGGATATTTTATATGAATGCATTGGCACCATTGGTCTTTACATTTTTCCTTTATTTTATACCTTCCTTCATATGTATTTACTTTGGAAGCCCTCTCCTGGACTCGCTCTTATCGATACTTCCTGCCTGGATCACAGCAGCGTTATCTACCGTTGGGCATATTCTTCCTGCTTTAGGTCTTGCCATGCTTATGCAATTGCTGTTTAAAAATTCACTTATCCCATTCCTGATTCTCGGATTTGCTATTGCAGGATATCTGAAGCTTGGGATTATACCGATTGCAATTATCGGTACAGCACTTGCTTTAATGCACTATATGTATACACGGAAAGCTGAGGTGTAATTATGGAAGATAAGAATATGGTAATCCAAGATAAAAATACTATAAAACTGGAAAAGAAGGATTTGAAAAAATCATGGCTTTTATGGGTCACCTTCGGCCAGGCCTGCTACAATTACGAAAGAATGCAGGGACTGGGATTCTGTCATAGTATGAAGCCTATTATAGAACGGCTTTATCCCAATGATAAGCAAGGGCGTAAGGAAGCCATGAAAAGGCATCTTACATACTATAATACTGAAAACAACTGGGGTGCAAGTATTGCAGGTATTGCGGCCTCCATGGAGGAAGAAAAGAGGAACGGTGCAGACATTCCTGACGAATCCATAAATGGCGTAAAAACTGCGCTCATGGGGCCTCTTGCAGGTATTGGAGATACTATAACCCAGAGTCTTGTGAAGACCATACTCCTGGGAATCGGAATTGAACTTGCCCTGAAAGGAAGCATATTAGGGCCGCTGATTTTCTTGATAGGCCTTTCCATATATACTTTAGGTGTCAGCTATTATTCATATTTCTTCGGATATAGATCCGGTAAGGCATCCATTATTAAGATTCTCGGAAGCGGTATTATCAGGGAGGTAACGGAAGCCCTTGGGGTTTTAGGCATGATGGTACTGGGAGCTCTTATTGTTACAAATATCGGCGTTACTACACCTTTGACCTTTGTAGTGAGCGATATGACAGTAAGCATGCAGGGTGTATTGGATTCCATTTTGCCAAGCTTAATTCCGCTGACACTATTTTTACTCACATATTATTTAGTGAATAAGGGAATGAAACCAATAAAAATAATCGGCATAATGTTCGTGGTAGGCACCATAGGATCCCTCCTGGGAATTTTGGCATAATTCGGCGGAAGGGTTCTGAGCTAATATGCCAGAACCCTTTCATTTAAGCATAGCAGGAGAAAACTGCAGACGCACTGTAAGGAATTTGAATATTGAAAGGTAGGAGGTCAATGATAAGTAAGCACAGAGAAATATTTAAAACAGATAAGCCCGTTATAGGCTGCCTTCACATGAAAGCACTGCCGGGGACACCACTGTGGAATCCCGATTTTACTATAGAGGACAATATAGAAGCAGTAAAGCATGATGCTGAAATCCTCCAGGAGTTAGGCTTCGATGCCGTAATTTTTGCAAATGAACAGGATATTCCATATATCGAACATGTGGGTCCTGAAATCGTAGCAGCGTATACCAGAATCGTTACAGAGGTATCTAAAATTCTTACAATACCATTTGGTGTCGGTGTTCAAATTGATCCATACGCTACCATGGCAATAGCAAAAGCAACAGGTGCGAAATTCGTGAGAGATTTTTTCACAAATTCTTTTGCCTCGGATTTTGGTATGATGAACAGAGTGGCGGGAGATATTTTCCGGTATGCTAAGAAAATAGGCGGTGAGAATATCAGCGTTTATACTTTGATTGAAGGACATTATGGCGACTGCCTTGACAGGCGTCCGATTGAAGAAAAATACCTGAGCGTAAAGGATGCACTTCCCATAACAGGATATATTATAGGGGGGCCACGCACCGGAGTAGCTCCTGAGGCTTCAATATTAGCCAGACTAAAGGAAATCAGCCAGGATATTCCTGTTATTCTTAACAGCGGTGCGTCAAAAGAGAATATTGCTTCCCTTTTTCCCTATTGTGATGGTGTAATTGTAGGTACAAAGCTTAAGAAGGATTACAAACTCTTTAATCCGGTTGATTATGATAATGCAAAAGCTTTTATTGATGCGGCGAATGCATGCCGAAACAAGGATTAGTATTGTTGAAGGGATACACGTTACTGATGATAAGACTTGCTATATTTGATATTGATGGCACACTATACGATGAAGTAAGAGGGATATATTGTCCTGATTCTGCAGATGCTCTGAGACAGCTTCAGGAAAGAGACATACAGGTCGTGGTCGCTACAGGAAGGCCGCCTATGACCATAGATATCCTGGCAAAAGAAGGTATTTACCCGGACTATTTTATATGCAATAACGGGCATACAGTCCTGAACAGAAAGAGAGAATACATCGTTAACGAGGTCTTTGAACCTCAGTTGGCAGAAGAGGTATATCAGTACTGCCTTGAACATGATATCGGGCTTCTGTGGAAGTATCCCGAGAGCGTATATGTTTATATAAACCATAGAGAGTTTGATTTTTTGTCCCAAAAGAGTAAAGAATTTAAATCATTATGGAATTACACCAACAGAAAAATACATCTGAGTCGTGGACCAAGCGGGGGTTGCCTTGGCTGCGATATTGGGAAACTGGCCGATTTTAATGACCATTTCGTAAATCGGTGTATAGGAGTAATAATTAACTCTCAGTCCAGCGATTTGATGCTATATGGAATAAACAAAAAATATGGACTTGTTAGGTTGCTTGAACTGACAAAAATTAAGCCGGAGGAATGCATTGCCTTTGGAGATAACATTAACGACCTTGAAATCATTGAATATGTCGGTATAGGAGTCTGTATGGGAAACGGAGCCGACGCACTTAAAGAAAGAAGCGATTTTGTTACAACCAAAATCGATGATCATGGAGTATTAAATGCTTTAAAACATTACAATCTACTGGATTAAAACATAATCTGGTTAAGGAGGGAAAAATGGTAAGCTTTACCTATACTATTACCGACAAAATGGGTATTCACGCACGTCCTGCCGGAGTGATGGTTCAAAACATAAAAAAATTGCCCTGTAACATTAAAATAAAATGTGGTGAGCGTGAAGCAGATGCCAAAAAAATATTTGATTTGATGGCAATGGGCATAAAATGTGGTGAGACAGTAACTGTCACAGTGGACGGTGAAAATGAAGAATCTGTAAAAGAATATCTGGTTGATTTTTTTAAAAATAACTTTTAGTATCTTTTTATATTAGAGAATAGGAGTGTTTTATATGCTATCGCTGAAAGGTTTGGCAGTGAGCTCCGGTATAGCAATAGGAAGACTTTTTCTTATCCCGCCCAGCCAAAAAGGATATCAGGAAAAGCGTATAACAGATATAGCCGCCGAGCACTCTCGGGTAGACGAAGCCATTGAAATTTCAAAGAATAAAATGGATGAGCTTTATGAAAAGGCATTAAAAAGCATAGATGAAGGATCTGCTGAAATTTTTAAAATACATCGGATGATGATGGAGGATGATGATTTTATTGACCACATCCATCAAATCATTGCAGAAAAATCTGTCTGTGCCGAATTTGCTGTCAGAGAAACAGGAGAATATTTTTCCGATATCTTTTCAAAAGCGGATAATGAATATATGAATGCCAGAGCTGATGATGTCAGGGATATCACCGACCAGATAATTGATGTACTGGCCGGTAATACTGACAAAAACTCCATATTTAACACAGAGCCTTATGTCTTTGGGGCAGAGGAGCTTAAACCGAGCCAAACCGTACAGTTTGATAAAGGATTGACATTAGCATTTATATCAGAAAAGGGAAGCATCAACAGCCATGCTTCTATTCTGGCCAGAAGTCTGGGGATTCCTGCAGTGACAAATTTAGGCGATAGCTTTTTTGAACTTGTTAATAATGAATTAGTAATTGTAGACGGAGATTCTGGAGTGGTGATTCAAAACCCGGATCCAAACACTCTTGAAGACTATCAAAAAAGACTTTATGATATTATTGATAATGAAAGGCGTCTTAAAGAGTTAATGACGTTACCTGCAATCACTAAGGGCGGTGCATCTATTGAGTTGTATGCAAATATCGGCAGCCCGGATGAGGCCAAAGCTGCAATAGAAAACGGAGCGGAAGGTATAGGACTATTCCGCAGCGAATTTCTGTTTCTGGGCAGTAATGATTTCCCGTCGGAGGAAAAACAGTTCGATGCATACAAAAAGGTACTGGAAATTATGAATCCTAGAAGGGTCGTAATTAGAACACTGGACATTGGTGCCGATAAACAGCTTCCATATTTGCAGCTTCCTCATGAAGAAAATCCGGCAATGGGATATCGGGCTATAAGGATTTCTCTGGACCGAAAGGAGCTTTTTATTCCGCAGCTTCGCGCACTATTAAGAGCTTCTGTTTATGGCAGGCTTGCAATTATGTTTCCCATGATTACAAGTATTGAAGAAATAAGAGCTATACTGGATCTGGTTCAAAAAGTAAAAATAGATTTAAAAGCAAACGGTATTCCCTACTCCGAGAATATAGAGCTGGGAATCATGGTCGAAACCCCGGCTGCGGTAATAATGGCTGATGAATTTGCTAAAATGGTAGACTTTTTCAGTATTGGCACCAATGATCTGACCCAGTACACCTTCGCGGCAGACAGGATGAATCCAAGTGTAAGCCATTTGCTTGACAGTCGGAACCAAGCAATATTAAAAATGATAAAGAGCACAGCAGAAGCAGCTCATGCCCATGGAATATGGGTAGGCATCTGCGGCGAAAGTGCGGCAGATATTTCCCTTTTACCCTTTTATATTGAAACGGGAATTGACGAATTATCCATGGCCCCTGCACAAATCCTGAAGGTGAAGGAAAAGGTAAGAAGTCTTGATTAAGAAGTGATATACAAACTATAAACATGCCCTTTGCATAATCTGCAGAGGGCATGTTCATATCCGTACTATATTTTTGTCTTATTTGCTGGCAGAAGGCATAAACGGTCTTATTGCAGCAGCAACATTACTGACCGGCATAGTCTGAAGGATAATTCTGCCCGGGCCTGTTATTACTGTATTAAATATTCCTTCACCGCCAAACAGCATGTTCTTAACGCCCGGAACCGACTTAATTTCCATAGTACAACTTTCTGACATTGCTGCCAGGTACCCGGTATCAATGATAATTTGCTGTCCTGCATTAAGATCGTATTCAACGGCGTGACCGTCTATTTCAATAAAAGCGGTACCATATCCTGATAGTTTTTGCATAATAAAACCTTCACCGCCAAAGAATCCTGCTCCTAACTTCTTCTGAAAAAAAACGGATAGCTGTACACCTGATTCGGATGCAAGAAATGCGGATTTTTGCACGATCATATTATTCCCGGGAGAAATTTGCAGGGCTCTTATTGATCCGGGAAAGCTGGAAGCAAAGGCAATCATACCATTTCCGCCAATGGCCGTATATCTGTTTTGAAAAAACGATTCACCTGAAAACATTCTGCCCAGGGCCTTTCCAAGGCCCCCGTTAGTAGAGGTCTCCATTTTCATATTAGGACTCATCCAGCTCATGGAACCTTTTTCTGTTATAAGTGTTTCCCCTTCATTAACATGGCATATTACCACCGGCAGCGGCTCACCAATAATTTCATATTTCATAAAGCCCCTCCTTTATTATTTATTATTAAGAAATTATAATATCGTATAAAAGACATGTCCGCAAATTAGTCTTTAATTTCGACACAATCTATACGATACCGCATTTTTTATAATTATATTCTAAAATTTGACACATCACAGTTTATATATTTTTTTATATTCTTGGTAAGGACAGATATTTAAGGGTAAGAATACAACAAGGACTATTGTTCGATATACAAACCCTATAAAGAAGGAGGAGAAAAGGTATGGATATTATGTATAAAACCACTGCGGTATCTACAAGAGGAAGAAACGGAAAAGTGGTGGTAAAGGATAGTCAGCTGGAGTTTTCAATGACCCCGCCTGTGGAGATGGGAGGAAAACCCGAAGAACAGAAAACCGGAGTTAATCCCGAACAGCTTTTTGCCGCAGGGTACGCGGCATGCTTCGGAAGTGCTCTGCAACATGTGATAAGAGAAAAAAAGCTTCCTATCCCGACCCCCAGTGTTGAGGTCACAGTAGGTATAGGAAAGAATGACAGCGGCGGGTTTGAACTGGCAGTTGAAATTGTGGCCTTGATATCGGGATTGGATCAGGCTGCGGCTGATGAGGTTGTTAACCAGGCTCATTATGTATGCCCGTATTCCAATGCGACAAGAGGAAACATCGAAATCAAGGTTTCTGCAAAAGTATCATAATCAAAATATCATAAAATAATCGGTGGCTGCTGGAGAAGGTGAAGAGCATCTTTTCTTTAAGCAGCCATTTTTATGATTAATAACAGACCACAACCAAAGCGGTATCGGCATAACCCCTGTTGTGAAAGGCTTTAAGCACGGTCAATCAAAACTCTTTCAATATATCTGCACCAAAGCTGTGTCATCTGCAGAGGCGGAAAACTTTCAGATCCTGTTATAAACAAGAGTATGAAGAGGGAAATAGTCATCCTCTTTTCTTATCTGTCATAAATTTATAATGGCTGTTTAATAGCTTAGTAAAGTATAAAAACCTGTTTGGACAAATTTTTCATAAAATATATAAAATTACAAATGATTTTGTTATAATATTTCATAATAGGGAAAAGATAGATAGTAGGAATAAAATTATGACATGCATCATGCACAAGGATATCTTGTCGATTTTTTGCATGGATTTTTGGAGGATATATGATAAAAGTTCGCAGTATCAGGGTTAAACTCTATGTTTTAATTCTGTCTGTCATTATTCCCATATTAATTGTCAGAATCATATTTTTACATAAACAATTTCAACATATTGAGACAATACAGGGCAATCTTCACAGCGATTTGCTGTTGCAGGCATATAGGCACAGCCTTTCTGTAGATATTATATTTATTTGTGTTTTTTTATTGCTGTTAACTGTAATTGCCTTTCTTTTTGAAAAAAAAATAATGAAGCCTCTTTTAATATTAAAAAGCACTTCACAAAAATTTCTTACTGGTGATTACTCTGAGAAGGTAAATCTCAACAGCAAAGATGAAATAGGACTGGTGGCTGAATCTGTAAACCGCATGGCCGAAAACATTGAAAATTTCAGCAAAAACAGGCAGGCATTTTATACTAATCTTCTGCATGAATTTAAGACGCCCCTGAATGTTATTTTTTCATCAATCCAGCTTATTGATACTTATAAAAAAAATGCAGATTGTGAAACATACAGGACCAAAACATCAAAACAAATGAAAATTATTCTGCAAAATTGTTTAAGGATAATGCGCATAACCAATAACCTTATCGACATAAATCGACATGGCAGCGGATTCCTCAGAATAAAGCCTGATAATTATGATATTGTAAAGTTGATAAAGGATATAACCAATTCAGTTAAAAGGTATACAGAATCAAAAGGAATCCATTTATTGTTTGAATCATCTGTCGGATCCAGGATAATAGCTTGTGATCCGGATATGATCGAAAGAATAATGCTTAACCTTATTTCAAATGCCATAAAATTTACAGATAAAGGCGGAAGGATAACCGTCAGTATCAGTGAGAATGAAAAAGACGTGATAATTTCAGTAACAGATACGGGCATAGGCATTCCTGAGAAAAGACTCAGCAAAATTTTTGAATTGTTTAATAAGGATGAGGAGGATATTATTCACAATAAGGAAGGAACCGGCATAGGCTTATACCTGGTCAAGGCTTTTGTTGAAGCCCATAATGGTGAAATAAAAGCTATAAGCGAAGTATCTAAAGGAACAACTTTTGAAATTGCTTTACCCAAACGTGTAATAGAAAAAGATGGCAGCCAGAAAATAAACGAATTATTGTCAAAGTCCATGAATCCTTCGATTTCTGATGATTTAGGAAACAGAATAAATATTGAATTCTCAGATATATATTCCTGCTATAATGAAGACGAAGATGATGAAGAAAGAATATAAACTATATTTATATTCTTTTAATTGTATTTAGGTATAAAAAATTGATTCGAGGTAATATATCTGTTATAATACTTCTAAATTGTTTTGAAATTGAACCTTTTATTTGTGTAAAATACACATTTACATTGTTATAAAGGTTTACGTAATTTTTATCCGATAAGGGGGAATTGGTATGAAAGACTATAGTTGTGAAAATATTCGCAACGTGTGTCTGTTAGGGCATGGCAATGCGGGAAAGACAACGCTGGCCGAGGCGATGTTATTTCTGACCGGAGCATCAGATCGTTTCGGGAGCGTTGTCGATGGAAACACTGTTTTGGACTATGATCCTGAAGAAATCAAAAGAAAATTTTCTATTTCTACAGCTCTTGCACCCATCGAATGGAAAGACAAAAAGATCAATATTATTGATACTCCCGGATATCTTGATTTCGTGGGAGAAATGCTTGAAGGCGCAAGCGTAGCCGACGGCGCGGCTATTCTGGTCGGAGCGAAGGACGGACTTCAGGTAGGTACTGAGAAAGCCTGGAAAGAGGTAAATGATAAGAAAATTCCAAGAATGTTTGTCATAAGCAAACTGGACGAAGAACATGCCGATTTTTCCAAGGTATATAATGATTTAAGGGATAAATTCGGGAACAGCGTTGTGGTTATTCAGTTTCCAATTGTAGAGGATGGCAAGGTTAAGGGAATTGTTGATGTTCCTCACATGAAAGCTATTTATTTCAATGGAAAAGATACGACCGAAGGTGAGGTTCCTGCTGATTTATTAAGTGAAGCTGAAGGCTATAAAGAAGGTTTAGTTGAAGCAGTGGCTGAGACCGATGAGGATCTCATGGAAAAATATTTCTCAGGGGAAGAATTTACCGGGGATGAAATAAATAATGGTATTAAGAACGGTATTAAAGCAGGAAGTATTGCTCCGGTTCTCTGTGTTTCTTCCATACAAAAAGCAGGTGTTACTCTCTTTTTGGATGCTATAACCAAATATATGCCTTCACATTGCGAGCATGAAACCTATAAGGTTCTTGATGCATCAACCAAAGAACCTATTGAGATAAAGATAGGAGAAAACGAACCATTGGTGGTTCATGTATTTAAGACCGTAGCTGACCCCTTCGTAGGTAAAATCTCTTTCTTAAAAGTTATTTCGGGTACTCTTAACTCCGATAGCGTCGTATATAATGTTAATAAAGAAAAAACAGAAAAAATCGGCAACATTTTTGCAATGAAGGGCAAACAGCAGATTAATCTTAAAAAACTCGTTACAGGGGATATTGGCGCAGTTTCCAAACTTACGGCAACCGATACCAATGATACTCTGGCAACGAAGGAAAAACCTGTTTTGGTTGAACCTATCAAATTCCCCGAACCTATGCTTGGTATGGCAGTTGTTCCAAAGACAAAGGGCGATGAGGACAAGATAGGAAACGGATTAAGCAGGATACTGGAAGAAGATCCTACTTATAAAATGGTACTCAATACCGAGACCAAGCAGACTATTATATACGGCGTAGGAGATCAGCATCTTGATATTCTGACAAGCAAGCTGAAAAGTAAATTTAAGGTTGATGTAAACCTTATCGATCCGATCGTTCCTTACCGTGAAACAATTAAGAAAAAGGTAAAGGTTGAAGGTAAACATAAGAAACAGAGCGGCGGTCACGGACAATTCGGGGATGTCTGGATCGAATTTGAGCCCGGTCCGACAGAAGACCTGGTATTCGAAGAGAAGATATTCGGAGGAGCCGTTCCAAAGCAATACTTCCCGGCAGTTGAAAAAGGTTTGAGAGAAAGTATGCAGAAAGGCGTACTGGCCGGTTATCCTGTAGTTAATCTAAAAGCTACTTTGGTAGACGGTAAATATCATGAAGTCGACTCGTCTGAAATGGCCTTTAAAATTGCTGCCAGCCTTGCTTACAAAGAAGGAATGAAGCAGGCCAATCCGGTTATCCTGGAACCTATTTGCCATGTTGAAGTATTTATCCCCGATGATTACATGGGTGATATCATAGGCGACCTTAACAAGCGCCGCGGGCGCGTCCTGGGAATGAATCCTGCTGAACCCGGAATCCAGCAGGTTGTAGCTGAGGTTCCCCAGGCCGAGATGCTCCGTTATGCTACCGATCTTCGCTCAATTACTCAGGGCAGAGGATATTACACTATGAAATTTGAGCGTTACGAGGAAGCACCACCGCCGGTAGCTGAAAAGGTTATCGCTGAAGCGGCACGTAATAACACCGAGGAGTAAAATATTTTATTTTGTAAAAACATTAATTACAAAATTATAATCAAAAAAAGCACCCTGACTTACTGCAGGGTGCTTTCTGTTGCACGGTTCTGGGAGTTGTAAACCGTATTGCGCGAATTAAAAAAATAGTTTATAATAATAGTCAGAGATAGTCAAAAATGTCGAGGTGGTAATATGGCGAGATTAAGTGATATTATTGAAGAATTCTTAAAAGAATTAATAATAGAAGAAGAAGGAACTGTGGAAATACAGAGAAATGAGCTTGCAAGCAGGTTCAACTGTGTTCCTTCACAGATTAATTATGTTATATCCACGCGTTTTACCGCGGAGAAGGGCTATTATGTGGAAAGCCGCCGGGGCGGCGGAGGCTATATAAGCATTAAAAGGGTCAATCCCAATTCTGCCGGAGATTATCTGATGCATATAATAACTTCAATAGGCGACAAGATTTCGCAGCTTACCTCTGAGGTATTTATTAATAATTTTGTTGATTATAATATTATAGAGACTCGTGAGGCCATGATAATGAAAGCGGCTACTTCTGACAAAGCTCTTTCGGATGTTCCCATGGATAAGCGCGATGATGTCAGAGCTGCTATACTCAAAAACATGCTCATGAGCCTGACTGTCCTTTAACGGAGGCGATTTTAATGCTTTGCCAAATTTGTAAACAAAGAGAGGCAACCGTGTATTTTACGCAAATCATCAACGGTGTGAAAACAAAAATGAATGTATGCAGTCAGTGCGCGGGAACAAATGTAATAAAGATCGATTTGAATTCACTTATTACAGGTCTTTTGAGCATACAAAACCAGGAAATAAGAACAGCGCATCAGGAACTGAAATGCGAAAGATGCGGAATGACCATAGATGAATTCAACAGTACAGGCAGGATAGGCTGCAGCAAATGTTATGAAGTCTTTTTTGAACCAATGCAGCAGTTGCTTAACCGTATACACGGAAATACCCACCACCGCGGAAAAGTTCCGAAAAAATTCGCATCTATCCAATCCACCAATGCACAAATCGAAGAATTGAGGAAGGAACTTGCGGAATGTATAAAGAATGAGGCTTATGAACAAGCCGCTGAAATACGCGATCGGATCAAAGAACTGACAAGCCAGTTAGGGGGCAATGCCAATGAGTAAATGGTATATTGATTCGGGACCTGATTCCGATATAGTTGTTTCCAGCAGGGTTCGCCTTGCAAGAAACTTTGCGGCATACCCATTTCCCCAGCGGAGCACGAAGGAGGATCAGGAAAACGTTATAATCGACACTTGCAACGCTTTGTTTTCAGGACGGCCGGATCTTAAAGGAAGGCTTACCCTGGTTCGGATAAATGATTTGACCCCAATACAGAAACAGGTTTTGGTGGAAAAACATCTGGTCAGCAAGGAGCTTGCCGAAAGCAGTCTTGAGACATGCGCGCTTATCAGCGACGATGAACAAATCAGCATAATGATAAACGAAGAGGATCATTTGAGAATTCAATGCCTTAAGGCCGGCATGCAGCTTGATTCGGCTTTCGACTTATGTAATTCCCTTGATGATACGATCTCCGACAAAATAGATTATGCGTTTATCGATAAGATCGGATATTTAACCAGCTGTCCCACCAATGTGGGAACAGCCATAAGAGTGTCCATAATGCTGCATCTTCCGGCATTGACCATGACAGGCTATATTCGTGCTTTTCTTGAGTCCTGCGGCAAACTGGGGCTGGCCGTAAGAGGCCTGTACGGTGAGAATACAGAAGCTTACGGTAATATGTTCCAACTCTCCAATCAGATAACCCTGGGGAAAAGCGAAAAAGATATTGTTGAAAGCATAAACAGTATAGGCCGCCAGATAATTGATCAGGAAAGGGTTTTGAGACAAGAGTTATTGAATAAGAACAAAAATAAATTTGAAGATCGTATTATGCGTTCATACGGAATCTTAAGGTACTCCAGGATCCTGACCTTGGAGGAGGCTTTAAAACGGCTCTCTGATATACGCCTGGGAATCAATCTGGGCATTATTAAAGATTTGTCCCAAATGGATGTCAATGAAATGATATTGATGATCCAGCCGGGCAACTTGCAGGAATATGCGGGTGAACCGCTGAAACCGGATGAAAGAGACAGTTTGAGAGCCGAATATGTCAGAAATAAAATCGGAGAAAGACAAAGTATTTAAGTTAAACCCAATATGGTTTAATAATAAGCGTAGCAGGAGATTTTATCCGAATTTATTTAACAGTAGATTCCAAGTCCGCTACGCTTTTATTTAAAAGACAGATAATTCACATTAATTAGTTCAACTTAGTCAAAATAAGGGTAATTAAGAAATACAGATAAATAAACGAAATTGATAGAGGTGATAACATGATATACGGAAAGTTTACCAAGAAGGCCGAAGCCGCGCTTATGCTTGCAAAAGAAATCGCCGTGGCTTTAGGGCATTCTTATATAGGAACGGAACATATTCTATGGGGACTTGCCAAGGAAGGAACAGGTATTGCTTCCAGTGTTCTTGCTGCTAACGGGATAAATGATGAGCGTATCAAGCATAAGATCCTGGAACTTGTGGGCGGAGGAGACGGCTCTGTTCCAAGCCTGGCATATACTCCGAGAACCAAGAGGGTCCTGGAACTCAGCTATGCGGAAACAAGGCGCATGGGACAGAATTTTATCGGAACTGAGCATATACTTATAGCTATATTACGAGAGGGAGAAAGTGTTGCAGTAAAGATCCTGACCGATTTGGGCTGCGATATACGGAAGTTGTATGAGAATATTCTCGCCATGCTGAGTGAGGATACACCTATGGCGGTTGCCCAGGCTAAACCCCAGGCGGTGGATTTGGACACTCCTACCTTAGACCAGTTCGGACGGGATTTAACAGCTATGGTCCGTGAAGGTAAAGTTGACCCTGTAATTGGACGTGACAAAGAAATAGAGAGGGTAATTCAAATTTTAAGCAGAAGGACCAAAAACAATCCCTGCCTGATAGGTGAGCCGGGAGTAGGAAAAACAGCCATATGCGAGGGGCTTGCTCATAAAATCGTAGAGGGGAATGTGCCAGAAACTCTGAAAGATAAGCGGGTCGTTACTCTTGATCTATCGTCCATGGTTGCCGGCGCAAAATACAGAGGCGAATTTGAGGACAGGCTGAAAAAGTCTATAGAAGAAATAAGAAATGCCGGAAATGTGATACTGTTCATAGACGAATTGCATACCATAGTAGGCGCGGGAGCGGCAGAAGGCGCAATAGATGCGGCAAATATCTTAAAACCGCTTCTTGCCAGGGGTGAAATACAGATAATCGGCGCTACGACTCTTGATGAATACAGAAAGCATATTGAAAAGGATGCTGCCCTTGAACGCCGTTTCCAGCCCATTACCGTTTCCGAACCGACCCAGGAAGAGGCGATACAGATCCTTATGGGTATAAGAGATAAGTATGAAGCCCATCACAAGGTCAAAATCACTGACAAGGCAATCGAAGCGGCTGTTAAACTGTCTTCCAGATATATAAACGACAGGTATTTGCCCGATAAGGCCATTGACCTTATCGATGAGGCATCCAGTAAGGTCAGGTTAAAAAGCTTTACTGCGCCGCCGGATTTGCAGGACCTGGAACGCAGGATAGAAGATGTTCACAAAATGAAGGAAGATGCCATCATAAGCCAGGAATTCGAAAAAGCGGCGGCCCTCAGGGACGAGGAAAACAAGCTTAAGGAAGAACTGGCGGCTAAAAAGGAAGCATGGCAGATTGAGAATTCAAAGAATACCCAGATCGTTACCGAGGAAGAAATTGCCGATATTATCGGCTCATGGACCGGCATACCTGTAAGCAGGCTTGCCCAGGAAGAATCTGAGCGCCTTAAGAATATGGAATCCATTCTTCATAAGAGGGTAATAGGTCAGAATGACGCGGTCAGCGCGGTTGCAAGAGCCATAAGAAGAGGACGGGTAGGATTGAAGGATCCTAAGCGTCCCGTAGGTTCATTTATTTTCTCAGGACCTACCGGAGTAGGCAAAACAGAGCTATCAAAAGCTCTTGCTGAGGCTCTGTTCGGCGATGAAAGCCTGATGATCCGAATTGACATGTCCGAGTACATGGAAAAGCACAGCGTATCCAGGCTTGTAGGATCGCCTCCCGGTTATGTAGGATATGACGAGGGAGGGCAGCTTACTGAAAAAGTGAGAAGAAAACCATATTCGGTGGTTTTGTTTGACGAAATAGAAAAAGCCCATCCTGATGTATTCAACATGCTCCTTCAGATCCTGGATGACGGAAGATTGACTGATTCCACCGGCAGGACGGTTGATTTCAGAAATACCGTAATTATTATGACATCCAATGTGGGTGCCCGTGATATTGTTGAGCCAAAGCGCCTTGGCTTCGGATCAATGGAAGAAAATGCAGCGCGGGATTACGAAGACATGAAGAAGAATGTTATGACAGAGCTTAAGAGAACCTTCCGGCCCGAGTTTATTAACCGCGTGGACGAGATTATAGTGTTCCATCCCCTCAGCCGTGATGATATTAAGAAAATTGGCCATCTTATGCTGGATGAAACCACCAAAAGGATGGAGCAGAATAATATCAAAATCACATTCACAGAAGACGTTTTGGAATTCCTTGCGGATAAAGGATATGACAAAACATATGGAGCCAGACCCCTTAAGCGAACCATCCAGGAGCATATAGAAGATAAGCTGGCCGAAGAAATACTGGATGGCAAGATCAAGGAGGGCGATAATGTAGCTGTTTCTTATGAAGATGGCAAAATTACGATAAACAGACTGGGTGGTGGCTCTGCTGTCTGATCCTGCTTTTCTGTTATCCTTTATGTCTGACGGGCAGGTGCGAGGATCTCAAGTCCTTGCACCTTCTTGTATATACAGATCGGTTGGCGTTTATAATTTTACTGTTAAGCAGAATGGCAAAAGAACATTTGGGATGAAAAAACGCTGAGAATGACTGATTTCCCGACATTTAAGCAATAATGGGACGGCAGATGAAATAAAGAGAGAAATCGAGAAAAAAAGAGCAAACAAATGAGCTAGAGAGATGTATTTTAAATTTAACGGATTTTCGTCTTGACAGGAAAATGGTTTCTGTATAAAATGAATAACGCTGCACTATGCGGCGTTATTTTATTGATTAGGACAGTTCATAGGGATTATTCCCGTAAAGCATATTAAGGAGGTTACCTAATGAAGACGTTTATGGCTAAGACGCAGGAAGTCGATAGAAAATGGTATGTTATTGACGTTGAAGGTAAAGTTCTGGGTCGTGCGGCAAGTGAAGTTGCCAAAATACTTCGCGGCAAGAATAAACCTATCTATACACCGCATGTTGATACAGGCGATTACGTAATTGTTGTTAACGCGGACAAGGTTGTGTTAACAGGTAATAAGCTTGATCAGAAGATGTATAGACGTCACACCGGTTGGATAGGGCATCTGAAGGAAACGAAATACAGACATTTCCTTGAGAAGCAGCCTGAGAAAGCTTTTGAGCTTGCAGTAAAGAGAATGCTTCCTAAAAACAGTTTAGGTCGTGCCATGTTTAAGAAGCTAAAGGTTTATGCAGGTCCGGAACACAATCATCAGGCTCAGAAGCCCGAAGTTCTTGAGCTGAATATTTAGTGAGGGGAGGATTAGAAAATGGCAAAGATACAGTATTACGGTACAGGTAGAAGAAAGAAATCAGTTGCAAGGTGCAGATTAGTACCCGGAAACGGCACTATAACAATAAATGACAGATCCATAGACGATTATTTCGGTCTGGAAACCCTTAAGGTTATCTGCAGGCAGCCTCTGGTACTTACAGACACTCTCGGTAAATTTAACGCAGTTATTAATGTAAAAGGCGGCGGTTTCACAGGCCAGGCAGGCGCTATCCGCCATGGTATCGCAAGAGCCCTTTTAAAGGTAGATGAAGCATACAGAACTCCCCTTAAGAAAGCTGGCTTCTTGACCCGTGATCCAAGAATGAAGGAAAGAAAGAAGTATGGTTTAAAGGGAGCACGCCGTGCGCCGCAGTTCTCCAAGAGATAATATTTGTGTTTCTTTACACACGAGTTTGTTTACAATTACAAAGTTTGCTTATC
>ERZ773359.847-NODE-847-length-43992-cov-22.803514_pt1 | contig 43992 bp, 42 predicted proteins | sample MGYA00374955_ERZ773359 | MGnify/ENA primary metagenome ERZ773359 (study PRJEB29098, sample SAMN04486028) | biogas fermenter metagenome | study: EMG produced TPA metagenomics assembly of the Biogas fermentation microbial communities from Germany - Plant 4 DNA1...
TTAAATTATGATATTAATGGCCTTGATGAAGATGGTGGTAAGGATAGACCTAATGGCCAAAAAAATAGGGAAGCTGTAACTACTGCCATAGACTATGATATAAATCCAATAGTAGATAAATCCCTAGAGCAAGTATCCCAAGAGCTCTTAAATAAAGAAGAGCTTAAGGAGCTTATCTTAGAACTTCTAGAGGACCTAAAGGTTGCAGAGAAAAAGGGTAAGATCCATCAAATCCTCCAAGAAGTCCTTGAAGATACTAAGGACTCCCTATTTAATGAGGTAAAGACTAGCCTAGAGGAAATATCAGAAAGACAAAATTCCATCCTGCAGGAGTTGGAAGACTTGAAAAAAGTCCTGGGGGAAAGTAGACCTTCCCTAATGAGCAAGCTATTTAAAACCTAATCTGCCTATACTTCATCCTACCCTGGATCCTTTCAGCCAGATAAAAAAGGGGTTCTTCTAGCTTGTAGTCATCTACATACTTAAGTATAAGCTCTATATAGGACTTGTTATAAAATTTTAGGGAATAGCTACAGCCTGCCTTCAGGATACAGGGGGTAGATATGAGCTTAATATTCCTATCCTCCTCTTGAAAGAGGCTATATAAATAAATAGCCTGGTTCCTAGATTTAAATGCAGCAAGATAATATTTATCGTCCATTAAGAAATCCCTCCCCTAATAGATAATATTAGGAAGAGGGATTTTTGGTTACAGCTTAATCCTCTTTATTATTAATTCCTTTAGTTGATTATATAGCTTAAGATTAATTAATAAAAGCAAAGGCCAATGGCCTTAGGACCTAGGTGGGAACCTACTACCGGCCCTAATTCATCTATTATGATAGTGGCTTGGGGGAAGCGGACCTTTAATTTATCCCTTAGCTTCTCCGCCTCTCTATGGTTTAGGATATGGCAGATGCCGATCTTTTCCACATCCTCATTTATATAGGATATTATCCTTTCCATGGCCTTATTCTTACCCCTTATCTTTTCTAATAACTCCAGCTGGCCATCCTTAAGTTGGATAATAGGCTTAATGTTAAGTAGGTTTCCCAGGGTGGACTGGATGGAGGAGAGCCTACCCCCCCTAGCCAGATACTCCAGGGTATCTACCGTAAGGTAGATCTTCATCCTCTCCTTTTTATCGTTGATGTATTCTTCTATCTCCTTAGGGCTCCTTCCCTCCTTGGCCATATTTACAGCATCTTCAACTAGAAATCTTAGGTTGGAAGCTGCACTTAAGGAGTCGATAATAGTAATCCTTTCATCCTCTAACATATTCTTAGCTAGGACTGCACTATTGTAGGTGCCACTTATCTTAGAAGATAAAAGAATTGCTATTATCTCATCATAGCCTTCTTCAAAGGCAGCCTTAAAGGCTTCTAAAAAATCTCCCACCGCCGGTTGAGATGTGGTTGGAAAGTCCTTGCTTGAAGCTAGCTCCTTGTAGAATTCATCGAATTCCCCCTTAAAGCCTTCCAGATGGGTCTTACCACCGAAGATATAGTTTAAGGGAACTACCGTTATGTCTTCCTGTAGACAATAGTCCTTTTCCAGATAGCTGGTGCTATCGGTTATTATTTTTATTTTCTTCATCTCCTACCTCCAAAAAAATAGTACTGCTAAAAAGTTAGCAGTACTATTATTACATAAAAAGCCTTACTTGACAACAATATTATAGATTTTACCCTTTACATAGATCTCCTTGACTATATTCTTACCCTCTATATATTTCTTAACATTTTCGTCTCCTAAGGCCATTTCCCTTACATCATCTTGTTCAGCCTCTACATCAACCTGGATAGTTGCCCTAAGCTTTCCATTTACTTGGACAGGTAACTCAATAACCTGGTCCTTAGTCTTGGCTTCGTCATACCCAGGCCAAGTGGATTCATGTAGGTAGCCCCCTAGGCCAACCTCCTGCCAGATCTCCTCCGTAATATGAGGAGCTACTGGGTTTAATAGGATTAGGAAGGTCTCTAAATCCTTCTTTGTTATGCTGCCGTGGTCGTAGAATTCGTTGGCCAAGCTCATTAAAGCTGCTATTCCCGTATTGAACTTAAGGGTATCAAAGTCTTCAGAAACCTTTTTGATGGTCTTATGGATGCTGGATTCTAATTCCTTAGTATATTCATCCCCATCTACAACTATCTCCTGCAGCCTCCATACCCTTTCAAGGAACCTCCTACAACCCTTAACGCCGTTTTCAGACCATGGGGCTGATTTTTCAAAATCTCCTATGAACATCTCATAGGTCCTTAGGGTATCTGCCCCATAATCCCTTACTATATCGTCTGGGTTAACCACATTTCCCCTAGACTTGGACATCTTTTCATTGTTGTCTCCTAGGATCATTCCATGGGAAGTCCTCTTTTGATATGGTTCTGGAGTTGGTACCAAGCCAATATCATATAGGAATTTATGCCAGAATCTGGAATATAACAGGTGTAGGGTAGTATGCTCCATACCGCCGTTGTACCAGTCTACATTCATCCAGTATTCTAGGGCTTCCTTAGATGCAAATTCTTCATCATTGTGAGGGTCACAGTATCTTAGGAAGTACCAGGATGAACCAGCCCAGTTAGGCATAGTATCCGTTTCCCTCTTGGCTGGCTTGCCGCATTTTGGACAAGTGGTATTTACCCATTCTTCAATCTTAGCCAGTGGAGATTCACCAGTATCAGTAGGTTCATAGTTTTCTACATCAGGCAGTAAAACTGGCAGCTCTTCCTCCGGTACTGGTACCCAGCCACAGTCATCACAATGGACTAGTGGTATAGGCTCTCCCCAGTATCTCTGTCTGGAGAATACCCAGTCACGGAGCTTATAGTTTACCTTTCTCTCACCAAGGCCTCTTTCCTCTAGCCAGCCTGCTATCTTCTCCTGGGCTTCTTTAACAGTCAGACCATCTAGGAAGTCGGAGTTTACTAATATTCCCTCTTCAGTATCCGTATAGGCTTCCTTAGTAACATCTCCTCCCTTGATTACTTCCACTATTGGCAGGCCGAATTTATTGGCAAACTCCCAGTCCCTATCATCATGGCCTGGTACTGCCATAATGGCTCCTGTTCCATAGCTCATAAGCACATAGTCGGATACCCAGATTGGTATTTCCTTGCCAGTAGCTGGGTTGATGGCCCTTAGGCCTTTGATTTCAATACCTGTCTTCTCCTTGGAAAGGTCAGTTCTTTCCAGCTCAGACTTCTTAGCTAGCTCTTCCCTATATTGGGAAATTTCATGGTAGTTTGAAATCTCATCCTTATATTTGTCTATTAAAGGATGTTCTGCCGCTATTACCATATAGGTGGAACCAAAGATAGTATCTGGTCTAGTGGTAAATACCCTTAATTTATCCTCCTTACCAGCTACCTGGAAGTCTATCTCCATACCCTCAGAACGGCCAATCCAGTTCTTTTGCTGGGTCTTTACCCTATCGATAAAATCTACCATTTCCAGGTCATCGATTAACCTGTCGGCATATTTAGTTATCCTTAACATCCACTGGTTCTTAACTTTTTGAACTACTTCCCCGCCGCATCTTTCGCAGGCATTGTTCACAACCTCTTCATTGGCCAAACCTACCTTACAGGATGTACACCAGTTAATGGGCATCTCCTGCTTATAGGCCAAGCCATGCTTAAAGAATTGTAAGAATAGCCATTGGGTCCACTTCATGTATTTTGGATCTGTAGTATTAATTTCCCTTGACCAGTCGAAGGAAAAACCTATAGATTTAAGCTGCTCCCTAAACCTATTTACATTCCTCTCTGTAACTATGGCTGGATGGATTTTATTCTTAATGGCAAAGTTTTCAGTAGGCAAACCGAAGGCATCCCAGCCCATGGGGAATAGGACATTATATCCTTCATACCTCTTCTTCCTAGCTACTATGTCCATGGCAGTGTAAGGCCTTGGATGGCCTACGTGTAGTCCCTGTGCAGAAGGATAGGGAAATTCTACTAGGGCATAAAATTTAGGCTTGCTGTGGTCGATTTCAGCCTTGTAAAGCTCTTTTTCTTCCCAGATCTCTTGCCATTTCTTCTCTATTTCATTTGGCCTATATTCTCTCATTACATAACCTCCTTATGTTTAACTAATTTAATTGGAAAATGTGGTAATCTCTCTTCCTCTAATGAAATTAAAATTATAAGCTATATTAAGCTAAAATCTAAAAATAAGTTCCTTTATAAGAAAGATGAATTTAAATAATTAGGATTATATTAAATAAAATTAAATTAAAATAAATAGAATTAAACAATAGAATTAAATTAAGTAAAATAAAGTATATGAGAAATTAATAGCTAATATTAATATAAATTGGGAAATAAAAAACCTTCCGCCTCATATAAGAGACGAAAGGTGAACTTCCGCGGTACCACTCTAATTGATATAAATATCCCCTCGACGATATAACGGCATCAACCGTCCATGATTGTTATCTCATGGAAACTCCGAGACAAGTTCAATCCTGATTATTACTGCTTCCCACCAACCAGCAGCTCTCTGAAAATAATCTGGGGATCTACTACTTCCCTTCATAGTCTTTCCTTATAATGATTGATATTATAACAAAGTTTAAAAGGCTTATCAATAGTTTTTGACAAATTAAACCAGTAAGTCCCTTATATGAGTATTAACCCAATCTACTAGATATTATACATGAATTTAGTTATAAAGCAAGCTATTTACTTAGCCAACAGCTCCATTATAGTCCTTAAGACAAGCTCTGGTACCACCCTAAAGGAGTAATCCTTATGGAGCCTTTCGGTAAACTTATGGGCATCCTTCCCAAAGGGGCCTATATCCACAACTGGCAGGTCCAACTTCTGCATTTCCTCTAGGGGGAGCCTGTATTTTGTACCAAAGCCTGGCATATTATTCTTCAAGGCCTCTATGGACTCTTCCTCCCTAGGGGCAGCCCCATAGCTTAGGTCGGAAATATAGGGGAAGAACTTCCTCTTAACTAGCCTATAATCCGTCTTTATTCTTCCTATGGCTTGGTCTACTGCCTTAATTAGCCTTTTTTCCTTCTCCCTCTTCCCCTCCACAGCAATATGGGGATAATAGGGGGGTGAAAAATAGACTATGACCACCGGCTCCCTATCAGACCAGAGTTTATGGACCTCCTCAACCAACTTAAGGGAAAAGTCCCTCTGGTCTATGGTATCATCCCTTAGGATTTTAGCCGTCAATTCTTCAATCTTTTCATCTAATTCATCCCCTATTTCAGCCTTCACTGCCCTATATAGTTCATCATAGGTCAAGACCCTGGTTTTAAAGCTTAGCTCCTTATACTCCCTTCCTGAAAGGCGGCAGAAATTTTTGTATTGTTGGTTTAAGTTATGGATAACTTCCTGAAAGGCTTCAAGGGCCGCCCTTTTCATCTTCTCCAAAACTTGGTCTGGGGTAGAGCAAAGGGTAGAATAATTGAAGAATAAGATATTCGCCTTAGCAGTCTGGACCGAATACTCAGCCTTTAGATCCCTTTGCCTTAGGGAAATTGGTGGTAGGGAAGTTTCTCCATCTAGCTGGTCACAAAATTCCGTATTTAAGTTTATCCTCTTTAGGATGGCAGAGGAGATCTGGTTGGCATCTATACCTCCAAAGGCTTCCCCCACATGGGTTTCCTTACCCACTATATAAAAGCTGGGCATGAGCTTGCCTACGGTACCTAAGTAGATGTACTTATTTTCATCCCCTTCATACTCATTGGTCATATAGTCCGTATCCAGCAGGGCCAAATATTCAAAGCCTTCCTCCTCCTGCAACCTAACCAGCTGAGGTAGCAGGCTTAACATGCCGCTGGAGTTGTTTTCCTCATCACATAGGAAGGCAAAGACTATATTCCCCCTTAAATTATCTATATCCTTAGCCAATTCCTCCAGGATGGCTATGTTAATTGCAAGGCCAGCCTTCATATCGAAGATCCCTCTTCCAAAGAGGTAATCTCCAGACTCTAGATCTATCCTAACATCTTGGGGTAATTTATCCTTAATAGCCATAAAGGACTCCATCAATTCATTGGGCTTGTGGGCATAATCCTTTAAGCTTCCATAGTCGGATATGCCTACCGTATCTAGATGGCCTATTAGGATAAGGGTGTCCTTAGACTCTTCCTTCCCCTTAAGTATGGCCAGGACAGATTTCCTCCCTAAGGGGTCATCAGGCAGGGGGATAAAGCTTAGATGGTTAGGATTATCCTTGAAATAGTTTAGGTCTTTCAGTATATCATAAATTTCTTCTGCTATTTTTACTTCTCCCTTAGTTTCAGTAACGCTTAATTGCTCCGTTAATCTAATTGCAAGTTCTTCGATTCGTTTAGCATTAATCTTCTTCATGGCCACTTCCTTTTACTTCATATTTTTTATCCAGGGACGCCATCCTCTTCTTTATCTCCTTTTCAAAGCCGTAGTCGGTAGGTATATAGTACCTCCTATCCTTAAATTCATGGGGCAGGTACTGCTGCTTAACATAGGCCCCTTCATAGTCATGGGGATACTTATAACCCTTCCCATGGCCTAAATTTTTTGCTCCTGCATAATGGGCATCCCTTAGATGGATAGGGACCCTACCAACCTCATCCTTCCTTATATCCTCCAAGGCCCTATCTATAGCCATGTAGACTGCATTACTCTTAGGTGCCGTAGCTATATATAGGGCTGCCTGGGCCAGTGGAATCCTACCCTCCGGCATGCCAATTATATTGATAGCATTAAAGGCTGATACGGCAATATTTAGGGCATTAGGATCAGCATTGCCCACATCCTCTGAAGCAGAGATGATAATCCGACGGGCTATAAATTTAGGGTCCTCCCCTGCCTCTATCATCTTAGCCAGCCAGTAGAGGGTGGCATCTGGGTCTGACCCCCTCATACTCTTGATGAAGGCTGAAACCGTATCATAATGTTCATCCCCAGCCTTATCGTACTTAACGGCCTTAATCTGAATGGAGGATTTAATAGCCTCCAGGTCCAGATGGATGATACCCCCCTCATCCTCTGGAGTAGATAAGACCCCAATCTCCAGCGAGTTTAAAAGGGTCCTCCCATCCCCATCGGCTACGGTTATAAGATAATCTATTGCCTCTTGAGTGATTTGGACCTTATATCTACCAAGTCCCTTAACTTCATCCTTTAAGGCCCTTTGTATCAGCATCCTTAAATCCTCTCTACCTAAGGGCTCAAGCCTTAAGACCATGACCCGGGACAGCAGGGCCTTATTGACCTCGAAATAGGGATTTTCAGTAGTTGCCCCAATTAAGATGACTATGCCCCTTTCCACATAGGGCAGTAGGGCATCCTGCTGGGACTTATTAAACCTGTGAATCTCATCTATAAATAGGATGGTCCTCCTATTATAAAGCTTAAGGTTCTCCTCCGCCCGGCTGATTACTTCCCTAATATCCTTAACGCCGGAAGATACTGCCGACAGCTTTTCAAATATCATATTGGTGGACTTGGAAATGATCATGGCTAGGGTGGTCTTGCCAGTTCCAGGGGGGCCATAGAATATCATGGACGTAATCCTATCGGCCTTAATGGACCTGGATAAAAACTTCCCCTTTCCAATTAGATGCCCTTGGCCTATAAATTCATCTATTGATTCCGGCCTCATCCTATCTGCCAGGGGTGCATTCCTTTTTAACTTTTCTTCCAAACCTAGTGTAAATAAATCCATCTAATCACCTTTTCTTGTTCTAAAGATTATACTATCTAAGAATTGCCCTTTAGTCAATCATGGATAAACTCTCTTTATATATTCTGCCTAATTGTCTACTTAGCTAGCTAAAATTGAGGATAAGAGAAAATTACTAGCCTTTAATTTGAGGCGGGCAAACAAAAGGCTTTTTAAGCTTAAAAAATGCAATATCTTTGTAAAGCTACAAGGATATTGCATTTAAATCTTCCTTTATTTAAGAATAATGACTTTTAAAGCCTATCTTCATTTTCCTCCAACAACTTCTTTAGCTCAATCATAAAGGAGTTTACATCCTTAAACTGCCTATAGACGGATGCAAACCTAACATAGGCCACCTCGTCTAAATCCTTTAATTTATTCATAACCATCTCTCCCATTTCTATGGAAGTTACTTCCTTTTCTAGGGAGTTGGCCAGGGTCCTTTCTATATCATCTACCAACCTCTCGATCTCTTCAATGGAGACAGGCCTCTTTTCACAGGACTTTATTATGCCGTTTAGTAACTTGTTCCTATCGTAGGTCTCCCTAGTGCCGTCCCTTTTAACTACTATTATGGGGATCTCCTCTATCTTTTCATATGTAGTAAAGCGCCTGGAGCATTTAATACATTCCCTTCTCCTCCTAATGGCCTGTCCTTCATCGGTGGGCCTAGTATCTATAACCTTTGATTCCATAAAATCACAATAGGGGCACTTCATCTTTACACCTCTTTTATCTTAAATCCACTTTGGTTTAATTATAATACATTCCAGCCCCAATGTCTAACACTAACCCTTATAATCTACTAAAATAGTATCCTGGCCTATTTTTACTATATCCTGCCAGTTGATTATGATTTCACTAGGTTTTGAAAATAAACTTAGGGGTTTCAAATCGTCCGCTATAATTAGGGATACTATTTCTCCCTTTTCCAGATCCAGTTCAAAATCGTAGATAAAGCCCATCCTTTCCCCATTTGCTATATTTATTACTTCCTTCATCTTAGCCTCAGAAATCCTCAACATATTCTCCACCTCACCTTAGATTTATAATATGGAAACATCATGTTTCAACAGGCCTATCTATACTAACCCTATAGAGGCTATTAACTTACCCCTTCTAGGCCTAGATGGAATATAAATTTAAAAAGGCTATAGGGCTAGTTTTAAATCGTAAATTCTTATAGCTATACTTTATATATGTATATTGTGTAAACTAATTTTTATTACAAAAAATAAAGCTAAAGCAAGAGCTATCCGTCTTACTTTAGCAAGGATTATGGCAAAGCTTTCCATTGCATTAGATATATTTTCTCATCTGCTTTAGGGCACTCTTTTCTAGCCTAGAAACCTGGGCTTGGGAAATGCCTATTTCCTCAGCCACCTCCATCTGGTTCTTGCCTTCAAAGAACCTTAAGTTTAGTATCTCCCTTTCCCTAGGATTTAACTTATTTAAGGCCTCCTTAAGGGCAATGTTTCTAATCCACTTTTCATCCTCTTCCTTTTCATCCTTCACCTGGTCTACTACGTAGATGGCATCCCCTCCCCCATCCTGATAGATAGGTTCAAAAAGGGATATGGGTTCCTGTATGGCCTCTAAGGCAAATACCACCTCTTCCTTAGGAAGTTCTAGAAGGTCAGCTATTTCCGTTATGGTTGGTTCCTTAGAATTTTTGTGAATTAAATGATCCTTAGCTTGTAATGCCTTATAGGCAATATCTCTGAGGGATCTACTGACTCTGATGGAATTGTTGTCTCTTAAATACCTTCTGATCTCTCCAATTATCATGGGGACGGCATAGGTGGAAAACCTAACGTTATGGCTTAAATCGAAATTATCTATAGCTTTAATCAGACCGATACAACCGATTTGGAATAAATCATCTACTGGTTCTCCCCTTCGATTAAATCGCTGAATAATACTCAATACTAACCTTAAATTTCCCTTAATAAACTCCTCCCTGGCCTTCATATCGCCAGCTTTAATCCTTTTAAACAATTCCTGCATTTCTTCATTAGTTAAAACAGGTAATTTGGCAGTATTTACTCCACAAATTTCAACCTTAGATACATGCATTTAGATCGTTCCTTTCATGGTTGATTTGCCCCTTTCAGATAAAATTATTGCCCTTCAAAGCATTTTTATTCAGTAAAAGAAATTACAAATATAGGTAATTTTTTAAATTAGCCTGCTCATTTCCTTCTGTAGTCGTTTGATAATTCGCTTCTCCAGCCTTGAAATATAGGATTGGGAGATTCCCAAAAGGTCTGCCACTTCCTTCTGGGTCTTTTCCCGTCCATTCCTTAAGCCGAACCTTAATTCCACAATAGTTTTTTCCCTTGGGGAAAGTTTTTCTATGGCCTCATTTAATAAACTTTTATCTACCTCATCCTCTATGTACTTAAAGATAATATCCCCATCTGTACCCAATATATCTGAAAGTAATAGTTCGTTGCCGTCCCAGTCAATGTTTAAGGGTTCATCTAGGGATACCTCATTCCTAGTTTTGCTGTTCTTCCTTAGATACATAAGGATCTCATTTTCAATACACTTGGAAGCATAGGTAGCCAGTTTTATATTCTTATCAGGATCAAAGGTGTTTACTGCCTTAATTAAACCTATGGTACCTATGGAGATTAGGTCTTCAATGGATACCTTAGTATTGTCGAATTTCCTAGCTATGTAGACTACAAGCCTTAAGTTTCTCTCTATCAAGATGGCCTTGATGGATTCATCCTCTTTCAGCTTCTTTAAGTAGTATTCCTCTTCCTCAGGCTCCAAGGGTGGCGGCAGGGTTTCACCGGTGCCTATGTAGTCGATACGCCTTAGCAGCCTGAATTTCCTCATTAATTTAAAAAGGATTATCCAGATCTTATATTTTAAGCTCTTCATATTTCCTCCTTTAATACTATAGATTCATAATCCAACAAGCCTGAAAATCCATCGGTAGAAAGATCACCATTATAGATGCCGATGATGATATCATCTATTTCCAGCTCAATGCCCTTATCTGGGGCCTTTAGCTCTACCCTATCAGGCTTAAAGCCAAGGATTAAGCCTGCCTCATTTCCTATTGACCTAAAAGGAATAATGGTCAGGGGAAATTCCTCCCTAAGGTCTATAAGGACCTCCTCCATAGTCCTTTGGGGAGATTTGTAATATTCCATTAATTCCCTAGGCAGGATTGCCTCCAGCTTTTCTACTTCCACTACAAAGACCCTCATATTGGTCAAGGGGTCCTTAAGGCTATTACCCGTATCTATTAAGGCCTTTAGGCTGACCTCCTCCCCCCTGTGATGGATAACAGCATCCAGCAGGAAACTATCCAGCATCTTCTTCCTGTGGTTATATTCAAAGACTAGGATGGAGACTATTACCGCCAATAGTAGTCCCATTAGGATGTGCTTAATGGAAAAAATGTTAAAGAGGTTTACTTCCCTACTTAAGATCTTTTGAATGTTAGTAAAATTAGAGGATATACTTATAATGGCTCCTGCTAAGATAAAGGATAAGATGTAAAAGCACAACCACTGGTATAAAAAGTTCTTAATATTTTTACTCCTAAAGATCATATATATTATTAAGATCGAAAATAGTAGTTTAACTATAAAGCTAGATAGGAAGTAAAGGTACGGACTAAAGACAGTCAAAGAGTAGAGGGTGGTTATTATTGCCCCAATAAGGATTCTATTTGTTTTTATATTTGACTTAGTTATCCGGTTGGTAAAGTAGAGCAGCAGGAAATTAATAGCAAAGTTTTCTACCAAATAATATTCCAATATTATATACAAGGTTTCCTCCCATAGCATTTTAATTAAATATATTATAAGACAAAGCCTATAAAAAATTTGTCGCTTTTTAAGAATAAAAAAAAACATATCTAATTTAATAGATATGTTTTTTTACAAAATTTTATTATTTTCTTTTCCTTCTTAAGAAAATTGGAATATCCAATTCATCAAAATCATCAAAATCATCATCTTCCCTATTGGCTTCTTCTTTAGCTTCCTTACTAGGTCTAACGTCAAAGCCTGTGGCTATTACTGTAATCTTAATCTCATCCTTTAAGTCTTCATCGATACCAGCACCGAAGATGATGGTGGCATCTGGGTCAACAGCTTGTCTAATTAAGTCAGCTGCTTCATTGACCTCAAAGATACCCAGGTCGTCCCCACCAGTTATGTTTAGAAGTACTGCCTTGGCCCCATCAATGGAGGTTTCTAAAAGTGGTGATTGAATAGCCTGTTTAGCGGCCTCTGTTGCCCTATTTTCGCCGGTTGCTCGTCCAATTCCCATGTGGGCTATACCCTTGTCATACATAATAGTCTGAACATCAGCAAAGTCAAGATTTATCAAGTTAGGTACTGAAATTAGGTCAGATATACCCTGGATACCCTGTTTTAGAACTTCGTCGGCCATTACAAAGGCTTGAGATATGGTAGTCTTCTTCTCTGCAATTTGCAACAACCTATCGTTGGGAATAGTTACTAAGGTATCTACCTTGGCCTTTAGATTTTCGATACCCATTTCCGCTTGGCTAAGCCTTTTTCTTCCTTCGAAGGTAAATGGCTTAGTAACTACACCTACAGTAAGTATCCCCATCTCCTTAGCCAGTTCAGCCACTATAGGGGCTGCCCCTGTACCTGTACCACCACCCATACCGGCAGTTATAAAGACCATATCTGCCCCCTTAAGTGCTTCGGCTATTTCATTCCTACTTTCTTCGGCAGCCTTAGCTCCGATTTCCGGATTAGCTCCTGCCCCTAATCCCTTAGTTAATTTCTCACCTATTTGAATTTTAGTCTCCGCCCTAGAAGAATGAAGGGCTTGAATATCCGTATTTATGGCAACAAAATCTACACCTCTTACTCCATGCTCAACCATCCTATTTACAGCATTATTTCCCCCACCACCAACACCTATTACCTTGATCTTTGCAAATTGCTCCACATCTACATCAAAATCAAACATCTTGTATCCCCCTTGTCTATTGTAGCTTATATTGTTTTCTATTTATGTTAAAGTGTATTTATATTGATCGGTTTTTAAATAGGATCAACCTTCTAATGGCTGCAAAGTTATCAAATAATCTTCCACCAAAGGTAAAGATTGCCGCATAATATAGTGGAACTCCAAGCCTGTCACCAATATAGGCTAGAAAGGCTGCTAAGATGGAGTTTCCAAAGAAGCCAGATAAAAATACCCTTATATTGAATTTATTCTCTAAACTAGCCCTAACTCCTCCAAAGACGGAGTCTAAGCAGGCTAGAATGGCTATGGTTATATAAAGTGAATAGGTGGTATTATATGTATAGGGCAAGAGGAAACCAATAACCCCACCTATTAAAATCCCAATCAATGCAATTACCATCAACTATCATCTCCCTTTGGTTTTGCATATTCAAATGTAAGCTCCCCCCTGTAGGCTGGAATTATTACCCTTTCTTCTATCTTGGGTTCAAAGCCAATCTGGTAAACATTCTTTAACATATCCCCATAGGTATGAGGGGCGCTAACAGCCGCCATCAGTAATTGAGGGTCACCTATGGCTTTTATAATGAAAGGAGTGCCTATACTTCTGCCATTGATTCTAATAATGGGACCGTTACACTTAATCTCTGATGTGGGCATAACCCTTTCCCCATTGATGCTAATGGCTTCTGCTCCGGCCACCCTTAAATCATTTAGTATATTTAATATATCCACATCATGGATAACATCATCATTTATGTCGAAACCTATGATTTCATCACTAGGATTATCATACATTTTAATGGATATTCCTGGCCCCTCCAAATCCACATAACCAGATGCAATCATATTGCTGTATAATTCCTTCCTAAAAAGGTCTATTATATCCTCATCCCCTGCTGAGATCTTTTTTAAAACCTCCAACTCCTCTTCCCTCTTTTGGATGATCTTTTCGATCTCTTGAATCTCATTTTTTATAATGTCTATTTCCTTCTTGGTATTTTCTATAGACTTGATGGTAACGGGAACATAGGCTTCCACATTCGCCTTCAGCTGAGTGGCTATAATTATACCAATAAGGACGCTAAATATGGCAATTATGACCTTATTCTTTAGTTCCATCATATCACACTCACAATCAGTTGACGGTTTCCTCTACAGGAGCGTTTACAGGGGTTGCATATATGAATTCCTTAACCTTCCTATATTTAGGAATAAAAATATTCCTATCCTGCCTTATATGGACTATATAGTCTAGATTCCTTAACTGCCAAATGATTCCATGCTTGATAGTTAAAGCCGATTCTAGGGTGTTTGGATTTCCAATAGCTTTTATAACTATGGGAGATGAATTGGATACCCCATTAATCTCCAGATGGTTTCCTGCCCTTACTATTTCCGTAAAGGAGGTATATCTTTGATCATTGATGGAAATGGCTTCTGCATCAGCGGCATTTAGAATGCTTATAATCTGCAATATTAGATCCAACTCATCTACTATGGAGTAACCATCCCCAAATTGTAAGTCCATAGGTGGGTCATTGATTTCTAAAACTATACCCTCCCCTTCTAAATCTACATAGCCGGCTAACATCCTGTATTTCATAGCATCCTTATATAAGTTTTCTGCTAAGACGTTTTTATCTACTTCGCTTTTTTCATACTGTTCAATCTTGGATTCCAACTCAGCCACCCTGTTTATTAGGCTCTCCTTCTCACTTTGTACCTTCTTTAATTCAGTGGCTAGTTGTTGAGCCCTTTGGGTAGGCAGCACTCCTTCACCAACGGTCTTATTGACGGTTTTAAAATGGATGGATAGGATCATACCTAAAAAAATTGAAACTAGAGTTAGTGCGAAGTATTCTTTAAATTTCCTTTTCTTTAATCCCTTCATATCATACCCCATTTCTAATCGTCAGTGACTATTATCGGGTGTTCAGCCCTGTTCATTAATATCTTAACTACAGAAAGTTGATTTTTCTCTATATGATCTAAGATTTCTTTTAATAGTCTTAATTTATATTTTACATTATTCATAGGGCCAAAGGCAACAGATATACCATCTTTTAAAGTGATTTTCATATCTTCCACCCTATTCATATCTATTATAGCCATCTTAATAAGTATATCTAGCCTATGGCTTTCCTTTATAAAGTCTTCAAAAGTTTCCAACTCTAACTTTGAAAATAAATTTTCACCTAATTCTATTCTATCAGTTTTTAAACCTAATACAATCGGCAAAGCCTCCAAGTTTGAATCCGTTTCCCTTAGGACATATCCTTCTTCATTTATTATGTAATACATGGATATATGCTTAATAAGTACCCTATCTTTCCTTTCAAGAATATCTATCTCAACTTCCCTGGGAAAAATCCTCCTTATCTTCACCTCATCCACATAGGAAAGCTTGGAAAGTTTTTCTTCCGCCTCCTTAATCCTTATCCTAAAGATATTTTCCCCCTTATTAAAGCCTATGGTATGTAGGATCTTTTCCCTAGGAATTTTTTTGCTCCCCTTAATAGTAATATTTTCTATATTGAATAGCTTGGAATGTAAAGCAAAACTAGTCAATATGATAGTTATTGACATGATCATTATGAGGTTTAAAAAAATCCTTAGCCTCCTATGCTTCCTCTGAATCCTAGTTTCCTTCTGCACCCTCATCACTCCAAAGTTGTCCCATTCTTAAATAGCAGCAAAATGCTGCCTTATACGGAGATTATATTGGCTCCCAACTTGTTTAAGCTGACATAGAGGTTTTCATAGCCCCTATTTACATGATTGATATTTTCAACTTCCGTAACTCCTTGAGCCGCTAATCCTGCTAACACCAAAGCTGCACCTCCACGCAAATCCTTAGCAAAAACCTTGGCTCCAGTCAACTCCTTAATCCCCTTAATAACAGCAACGCTGCCTAGGGTTTTAATATTGGCCCCCATCCTAGTCAATTCCTCTGCATGTTTAAACCTATTTTCAAACACCGTTTCATTTACTATACTAGTACCGTCGGCTATAGTCAATAGGGCCATAAACTGGGCCTGCATATCCGTTGGAAAACCGGGATAAGGTAGGGTCTGGAGCATTTCAATTGGATAGAGCTTTTCTGGACCAATTACCTTTATCTCATCCCTATCTACTAATACTTTAGTTCCCGTCTCCTTCAATTTAGCAATTATACTCTGTAGGTGTTCCAAGACTACATTCTTAAGGACAATTTCCCCCCTTGTAATGGCGGCTGCAACCATAAAGGTACCAGCTACTATCCTATCGGGTATTATCCTATGCTCACAACTATTTAGCTTTTGAACCCCCTCTACTACTATGACACTGGTTCCTGCCCCCTTAACCCGACAGCCAGCCTTATTTAAGTAATCCTGTAGATCTACTATTTCCGGCTCCCTAGCTGCATTCCTTATTATAGTAGTTCCCTCTGCCATGGTGGCAGCTAAGATGATATTCTCTGTAGCCCCTACTGAAGGATAATCCAACTGGATTTCACAACCCTTAAGGCCATCAGTCTTGCAGTATAAAAAGCCATGGGATTCCACAATTTCTGTCCCCATCTGCCTTAGGGATTTAAGATGCAAATCTATTGGCCTAGGTCCTATTTCACAACCTCCTGGATAGCTTAAAACCGCCTCTCCAAAACGTGCTAACAAAGCTCCCATCAGTATGATGGAGGACCTCATCTCCCTAACCAACTCCTCCGGCAAGGTCACCCTATTTATGGTGCTGGAATCGATTATAAGGGTATCTCCCTCTATATCTACCCTGGCACCTAGGGAAGTTAAGATCTTTATCATAACCTCAACATCTTTTAATTTGGGTACGTTGGAAATGACGTTAGTGGTGCCATTAATAACTGTAGCAGCTAAAATGGGTAGGACCGCATTCTTAGCACCTATAATAGGAACCTCACCTTCTAACCTTGCTCCACCATTGATTATATACTTTTCCACCATTCCACCTCCAGCAAATATAGATAATGATATCTATCATTATCTTATTCACCAGAGTGGCTAGGGTTACTATTTTGCCATTAATTCCCTTACTAATTTAAGGATTTCTTTTGTGGCATTAATATTGCCTAATTTTTTGCTATTTATCGACATTCTTCTTAACTTGCCCCTATCCCTTAATAGGTCCTCTATAGTTTCCATCAATAGTTGTCCACTCAAGTCCTTCTCCAAAATGACTACACTGGCTCCAGCCTTTTCAAAGGCCCTGGCATTATATTCCTGATGGTTCTCCGCAGTATAACTTTTGGGAATTAAGATGCTTGGCAGCCCTATGGCGGAAGCTTCAGCCAAGGTTATGGCTCCAGATGAGGAGATCAATAAATCGGCTATATTGAGGGCATCAGGCATGTCGTAAAGATAGGGTAGTATTCGGATGTTTCCCTTTAAAGTTATATTTTTTTCCTCTAGAGACTTCATAAATCCCTCATATAAGCGTTTACCAGTTACGTGAATCAGTTGGAAATCATCACTCCAGCTATCATTTAATAAGATATCTATAATTGCATCGTTAAGGCTCTTTTGCCCCCCACTTCCTCCGAAGGAAAGTACAAGGGGCTTGTTAGGATCTATATCTAACTTCTTGTAAGAAGCCTTCTTATCCCTATTTAGGATTTCACCCCTTATAGGATTGCCTGTATTTACAACCCTATCAGGATATTTAAAGTATTTAGCCGATTCCTCAAAGGTGGTAGCTACCCTATCTACATAGCGGGAGAGTATCTTATTAGTTATACCAGGAAAGGCATTTTGTTCATGGATTAGGGTAGGTATATTATTTTTAGCCGCCTTATAGACTATGGGACCGCAGACATATCCTCCAGTACCAATTACCATGTCAGGTTTAAAATCGTCTATAATGGCCTGAGACTGCCTCAAACCTATAAAGAGCTCCTTCAGGGAAATGAAGAAGTTCTTATTTATCCTCCTTGGTAAGCCCTTTACCCTAATAGCTTTAAAGGGGATACCTTCCTTGGGGACCAACTCAGCTTCTAAGCTATCCTTAGTACCTATATAGAGGATTTCAGCATCTTGGTCGTAGTTTTTAATTTCCTTGGCAATAGCTAAAGCTGGATAGATGTGTCCTCCAGTGCCGCCACCTGAGATTATATATCGCATCTGATCAACTCCTCTCCAAATTGGCATGTCTAGAAATGTTCAGTAGTATACCTATGGCAGCCATATTGACTAATAAGGAGGTACCTCCATAGCTGACAAAGGGTAGGGTGATCCCTGTGGTGGGTATACTAGATGTAACAACTGCAATGTGAATTAAAGACTGTATGGCCACTAAGGCTGTAATCCCTGTGGCTAAAAAGCAACCAAAGGTATCTTCAATCCTTAGGGCTATAACGATCCCCCTCCATAGGACGATAAGTAGTAGGATCATAACTACAAGGCAGCCTAAAAAGCCTAATTCTTCCCCTATGATGGAAAAGATAAAGTCGTTATAGGACTCTGGTATGTAGAAAAACTTCTGCCTGCTTTTACCCAAGCCTAAACCAAATAGGCCGCCTGAACCGATGGCGTATAAGGACTGAACCGCCTGCCAACCAGTATCTAATTTGTCCGCAAAGGGGTCCATAAAGGCTGTAATCCTCTTTAATCTATACTCTTCCGAAGTAATGGCATAGTAGAGTAGGATCGTCGATCCTCCTGCTAGGGCAAATAGGTGACTTAACCTCATGCCGGCCACAAAAAACATAGCCACCAGGGTTCCACCTAGGGTTACAGTAGTACCTAGGTCCTTCTGTAGGTAGATTAGACCGCAGGAGATGCCTATTATAATCAGGGATGGAATAGTACCGTACAAGAGGGTAGGTATCTTATCCTTCTTATTGGATAAGAAGGCAGAAAAAAAGATTATACTTCCCAGCTTTAAAACATCGGAGGGCATAAACCTAATACCTAAGTCTAACCATCTTCTAGCACCCTTGCTCTCCACACCTAAGGGGGTGAAGATCAAAAGAGCTAATATTATGGCCACCAGGTAGATAGGAAAGGCAAATTTCTTAAAGATACGGTAGTCTATGTTCATCAAAACCACCATAAAGAAAAAACCTAAGCTAGCCGCAAACAATTGCTTCTTTAAGAAATGGTAGCCATCATTGAACTTCTGCATAGCCTCTGGCCATGATGAACTAAATACCATCACGATTCCGATGAAGACCAACATCATTATTGAGATAAACAATGTAAAATCTACGGCCTTCTTCCTTTCTGATTTCTTCTTAGCCATCTTATTCCTCCCTTAAACTATGAACAGCTGCTTTAAAAGCATTACCCCGCTCTTCAAAATCCTTAAACATCCCCCAGGATGCACAGGCCGGAGACAAGAGGATATTATCTCCCCTTTCAGCTAATTTATAGGCCAATTGCACCCCCTCCTCTAGGCTATCTACTAGGTGATAGTCCTTGAAATTGTGTATATCCGCACATTCCTTAATTTTATATTTAGTCTGACCTAACAGGATCAAGGCCTTGACCTTACCATTAAAGGACCTGATGAAGGGACCAAAATCCGTTCCCTTATCAAAGCCACCTGCTATCAAGATAATAGGGGCTGGAATGGCCTCAATAGCCTTAATACTGGCATCGGGATTAGTTCCCTTAGAGTCATTATAAAAGCTTATGCCCTTTTTATTACCCACATATTCCAGCCTGTGTTCTACTCCCTTAAAGTTGGATATGGTCTTTCTAACCCTCTCCAGGTCCAAACCTAAGGCAAGGGCAATACCTATGGCAGCTAAAGTATTTTCAAGATTATGTTTCCCTGGTAGTTTTACCTCCTTAAGGGACATGAGTCTATTTTGCCTGCCGTCATAACTTATGACTATATCCTCACCATCTATATATATGCCCTCAGCTAACCTTTCAGTAGTGGAAAACCAAATAATTTTAGAGCCAGCTTCATCTTTACATGACCTGAGTAGGTCATCGGCAAAATTTAGGACTAAGAAGTCATCCTCATCTTGATTTTTAAAGATCTTCTTCTTGGCATTTACATAGGCCTCAAAGGACCCATGCCAATCTAGGTGGTCTGGTGCTAAGTTAAGTATCAAGCCAACCTTGGGTTTAAAGTATCTTGTGTGTTCCAGCTGGAAGCTACTGGCTTCGATGACAAAGATATCTTCCTTAGCCGAATCCACCAATTCACCTAAGATAGCCCTGCCGATATTGCCGACTACATGGGTCTTAAAGCCTGCATCCTTAAAAATCTCCCCCACCAGGCTGGTGGTGGTGGTCTTGCCATTGGTGCCAGTTATGGCGATGAAATTTTGATTTAAGTCTAATCTATAGGCCAGCTCTATATCGCTTATTACCTCTATTCCCCTGGAAATAGCATCTTGAATTAGGGGTATAGTAGGAGACACCCCTGGGCTTTTTACAATTAAATCTATATCTTCTAGGTCAACTTCATTGCTACCTAATAACTTGGTAAGAGGTATGGCTTCCAAGGCTTGGATTACATCCTTAAGCTCCTCTTCCCTCTTACTATCGGTAACGGTTATATTGGCCCCTAATTTATGGAGGGCCTTAATGGTAGATACTCCAGAAATACCTAAGCCTATTACCAGTATATTTTTATTTGTAATTTCCATATCATCACCCGATCATATTTGATAGTGCATATATTCCAACTAAGCACAGTAGGACGGTAACAAGCCAGAAGACTGCTACTATCTTAGTCTCCTTCCAACCCTTATATTCAAAATGGTGGTGTAGGGGGGACATTAAAAAGACCCTTTTACCAGTCAGTTTAAAGGATATTACTTGTATAATAACAGATAGGGTTTCAATAAAGTATATCCCACCAACTATGGGGAGGATTAAGGGTAGATTCAAGAGTATGGCTATAGTGGCTAAGGCTCCACCTAGGGCCAAGGAACCCGTATCCCCCATAAAGACCTTGGCCGGATGGGCATTGTGCATTAAAAATCCTAAGCAAGCACCTGCCAAGGCTGTGGCAAATAGGGAGATGCTACCAAAACCCCATTTTAGCGCCACTAAGCTGAAGAAGGACATTACGATCATAGTCACCCCAGCCGCCAAACCATCTAAACCATCCGTTAAGTTTACGCTATTCACCGTTCCTACTACCACAAAGACCATAAAGGGTATATAGAAGATACCTAGGTCTAGGGTCATATTTTCAAAGAAGGGAACTAGGACTTTTGTCCCCAATTCAGAGGTGTTAGATTGGTAGACAGCCAGGATAATAGCTAGAACTACCTGGCCTAACAATTTTTGATAAGCCTTTAAGCCTAGATTCCTCCTTTTAACCACTATTATATAATCATCTATAAATCCGATTAGGCCAAAGCCTAGGGTGGATAAAATCAAAACATAACTATCCTTAGTTATAAGTCCAGATGAATATACAGTTATAATCAGGGATAGTAGGATGATTAAGCCACCCATGGTTGGGGTGCCCGATTTAGCCATATGGGATTTAGGTCCTTCCTCCCTAATACTTTGGCCTACCTTCAACTTCCTTAGTATTGGGATGACTATTGGTCCGAGTAATAGGGTAATCAAGAAAGAAATTATAAGTGTTCTAATTATATCTACATATTCAACCACTTTAGTATCTCCTCTCAAGTTTAAGTCTAAATTTTATCAAGCATTTCTAAAACTATCTGCCTCTCATCAAAGGGAATCACCTGGTCTTTTACTATAATAGTATCTTCATGTCCCTTTCCAGTTATCAAGATTATATCCTTTGGCATAGAATTCATTATAGCATACTTAATGGCTTCTTTCCTATCTAAAATTATCTTGTATTGGGTTTTACTTTCCTTAACCCCTACTTCAATATCCTTAGCTATGACCATAGGGTCTTCATACCTAGGATTGTCAGAGGTAATGATGACGAAATCAGCAAACTCACCAGCTACCCTTCCCATTTCCGGCCTCTTGGATTTATCCCTGTTTCCTCCAGCACCGAAGACAATGACCTTCCTACCCTGGGCGAAGACATCTACTGCCTTTAATACCTCCCTGATGCCTTCAGGAGTATGGGCAAAATCTATTATAATATCAAAATCCCTATTGGTCTCTATATGCTCAAACCTTCCCCTAACCCCCTTAAAGTCCTCCAAGCCCTCTTTTATAAGCTCCAGCTCCATGCCTAAACCATAAGCAGTGGCAGCAGCTGCCAAGGAATTATATATATTAAACTTACCTGGGATCCTAAGATTTATATCAACTTGACCTGCGGGAGTATTTAGCTTAAATTTGGAACCACTACTTCCATAGCTTATATGAGATGCCCTTATATCTCCTGCTTCTATGCCATATGTAATCAACCTAGCTGGAGACCTTATATCATCTATCAGCCTTTTACCATAGGGGTCATCCCTATTTATGACCATCAGGTCCCTGGTCTTGTGAAATAGCCTTAACTTAGCCCGATAATAGCTTTCCATATCCTCATGGTAATCTAGATGGTCCTGGGATAGGTTGGTAAACAGGCTAACATCAAAATCCATATACTTAACCCTTCTTAAATCTAGGGCATGGGAGGAAACTTCCATAATGCAAGTATCTATCTTATTTTCAACCATCCTTGATAAGTTCCTTTGAATTTCTAAGGAATCGGGGGTTGTATTGGGCAAGCTAAACTTTTCCCTATTTATAATAACTCCCATGGTACCGATTATTCCCACTTTTTCATTCTTTATTTCCAAGATCCTCTTCAATATGTAAGATGTTGTGGTCTTACCGTTGGTTCCTGTTATACCAATGGTCCTCATCCTAGTCCAGGGCTGTTTGTAAAATCTGGAGGCAAAATATCCTAGGGCGTCGGTGGAGTTTAAAACATCGATAAGGGTTACCCTTCCCTCTAAGCTGCCCAGCTCCACCTCCCTATCCTTTACCACGGCTACAGCCCCCTTCTCTATGGCATCCTTAATGTAATCATGGCCATCTACAGTAAAGCCCCTTTGGGCTACGAAGAGATAGCCCTCCTTAACCTTTCTAGAATCATGTTCCAAACCTGTAATATCTATATTTTTATCCCCCTTAAGCCTTACTAGGGGATATTTACCCAGGATTTCAGAAAGCAGCAAGGAAATACACCTCCATTATAATTAATTAATAGGCAACTAAAAAGTCGCCTATTAATCATCAGCCTTCCTAAATTCCACTTCTACCTTAGTATCGGTATTTATCTCTTCTCCAGGCAAGGGCTTTTGCTCCACAGCAATACCGTCGCCCTTTAAGGTGTATTCCAAATTCATCTCCTCTAAGATTTTTATAACCTGCTCCTTTGTCATATTAATTAGGTAGGGCATCTGAATAGTGTTGGATGACGTATTTAGGTATAGGTCGATGATGGAGCCCTTCTTTACCTCCACCCCTGGGGATGGAAACTGTTCTATTACCTTAGATTCCTCTGTCAATTCCACATACTCCGTCGTATATCTTAGGCCTAAGTCCGTTAAAAGCTTACCAGCCTCTCCTATCTTACGATTTTTAAGATCCGGTACCACTACAGTTTGAGCATCCTCTTCCAGCTCCTCTGTAAGCTGTGGTGGTATCTCTAAGTAATTTAGAATATCCTCTAGGACTTCTTTAGCTATAGGGGCTGCAACTGAACCACCATAGTAGGTTCCCGTTGGCTCATCAACATTTACCAGGATAACCAGCTGGGGATTATCTATAGGAGCTACTCCTACAAAGGAGGCTATATATTTTCCTGGTGCATACCTACCATCTATTATCTTTTGAGCAGTTCCTGTTTTACCCCCTACCCTATAGCCTGGAATCCTAGCCCTGCTTCCTGTACCATCTGTTACAATGGTCTCCATCATACTCAATAGGGTATCAGAAGTCTCCTTGGAGATAACCTGCTTTCTTACCTCCGGTTGGAAGGTCTTGATCACATTGCCCTCCTGGTCTACTAACTCCTTAACCAGCCTGGGAGTAATCAAGTAACCTCCATTGGAGATGGCAGATACGGCCGTTGCCAGCTGTATAGGAGTAACGGCTATACCATGGCCATAGGACATGGTGGCCAGGTTTACTTCCTTTATAATATCTGGGCTGCTGGGAATAATACCCCTCTGCTCACCTAGGAGATCTATACCAGTCTTCTGTCCAAAACCGAAGGCCTCTATATACTCATATAGCTTCTCCTTGCCCAGGTCCCTGGCTATGTTTACAAAGGCCACGTTACAAGAATTATTCATAGCTTCCCTTAAAGACTGAGAACCATGGGGATTGTACCACCTAGCACACTTTAAGACTACCCCTTTTATATCCCTAACAAAACCATTACAGAAGTAATGGTGGTTTAAGCTGGTGGTGTTTTCCTCCAGGGCTGCAGCAGCCGTAATCAGCTTAAAGGTAGAACCTGGTTCATATACATCGTTTATGTTGAGGTTTCTCCACAATTCATTCCATTTTTCCTGTAACTTATCCGTAGGTAAATTAGCCCACTCCTTCTTAAGCTCTTCGTCTAGGGGCTCCCTAGGGTTATTTAGGTCGAAATCCGGCTTAGAAGTCATGGCTAAGATTTCCCCATTTTGGGGGTTCATCACTATAATGGATACATTTTTAGCCTTATGTTCCAATAAGGCTTGTTGGGCTGCTTTTTCAGCAAAATGTTGTATTGTTTCATCTATGGTTAAAACTATAGAAGTACCATCCCTTGGCTCATATACCTTTTCACCATCATAGGGCAGCTGCCTGTTGGCAGCATCTGTCATCTTCAACCATTTTCCCGGAATCCCTGTCAGGTATTCATCATAGACCCTTTCCAAGCCCGTTAAGCCCACGTTATCGACATTGGTAAAACCTATGATATGGGAGGCAAAATTGCCATTGGGATAGTATCTCTTATTATCATCTACAACACTAATCCCCCTTAATCTTGCCTGCCTAAGTTGGTTGGCCTCTTCCCTACTGATCCACTGCTTAATCTTCTCCGTACTTACCCTCTTAGTAAGCTTTTCATAGACGAAGTCTTCATCCATGTCCAATATTTCAGCTATTACCCTTGCCGTCTCTTCAGGATCCTCAACATCGGCGGGATGGGCCCATACGGTAAAGGCATTTACGCTAAAGGCTAATTTGCTTCCCTTTCTATCGTAGATAACCCCCCTCTTGGGCTTTATATCTATGGACTTAGTCCACTGTTCCAGTGCTCCCTTTCTTAGCTCCTCTCCTCTTACGATCTGTATATACCCTACCCTCAGGGTTAAAATAAAGATTAAAATCACTGAAAAAAACAGTGTAAATTTTAATCTTTGTTTAGATGATTTCATAGGTCTATTCAAACTTTATGCCCCCTTAAAAGAAAGCTGAAAAAATACTCATCACCTTGCTCAACTTATCTGTTAGCTTTGCTCCTTCTATTACCTGATCCTCTAGCTTATCTTCAACTGATATGTAAATTACCTGCCCCTCCTTGGGATAGGTCATTCCTAAGTTGTTCATAGCCATTTCACTTATATTCATGCTACTCTTTATACTCTCAAGGTCAGCTATTAGGTTTTGCTTTTTCTTCTCCAACTCAAGCTTCTGTTTTTCCAACTCCGTTACTTCCATCCGTATGCTGGTTATTTTAGCATAGCCAAATAGGATAAATAGGCTGGTGGTAAGTAAGAGGATGGCAATAAAAAGGCAGGATAATTTTAATAAAACCTTTGCCCTATTATTCTTCTTACTTTTACTATTCCTCTTTTTATTATTATTCTTCCTTTCCTCATATTCCTCATAGACCTGCTCAGGATAATAATCTAATTCAGCCTTAGCTACTAACAATTTATTCTCCCCCTTATTCTTTTAGAACCTTAAAGTTTTTCTCCTATCCTTAATTTTGCCGATCTAGATCTAGGATTACTTTTTATCTCCTCATTACTAGGCACGATTGGCTTTCTCGTTATGATCTCTATTTCCCTCTTCTTGTCACATACACATTGGGGAAATTCAGGCGGACAGATACAGTCCTTATTCAGGTCTCTAAAGGCCTCCTTGACAATCCTATCCTCTAGGGAATGGAAGGTTATGATGGCTAACCTGCCACCAGCCTTTAGCCTTTTAACCATCTTATAGATAGAGTTTTCTAAAACCTCCAATTCCCGATTAACCTCTATCCTGATAGCCTGGAAGGTCTTCTTAGCAGGATGGCCTCCCTCCATCCTAAACTTCTTAGGTATGGCTTTTTTAATAACCTCCACCAGCTGAAGGGTGGTGTCGATTGGCTTCTTACTCCTCTCCTCAACTATAAATTGGGCGATCCTCTTGGCCCATCTTTCCTCCCCATATTTCAGGATTATATCCTCCAAGTCTTCTAGGGAATAGTTGTTTACCACATGCCAAGCAGTGAAGCCCTGAGACCTATCCATCCTCATATCTAAGGGTGCGTCTTGATTATGGGAAAAGCCCCTAGAGCCTTCATCCAACTGGTGGGATGACACTCCTATGTCTAAGAGTATTCCATCTACCCCTTCTATATTTAAAGTATCTAATATCCTCTCTATATTTTCATAGTTATCCTTTACCAATATGACCCTATCTTGATAGTCAGCTAAAACCTCCCTAGCCTTCTTTAGTGCATTTTCATCCTGATCTATGCCAATTAATTTTCCATCTTTCAAACGCTTTACGATTTCAATAGAATGACCTGCACCACCCAGGGTTCCATCCACATATATGCCATCTTCTTTAATATTCAGTCCTTCAATCACCTCTTCTAACATTATTGGTATATGTTTAAATTCCATATATGTCCTCCTTAAATACCTAGCTCTGCCATCTTTTCAGCTATATTTTCATAACTTAGATTATCATCGTTAATATAGCTTTCCCAAATTTCCTTACTCCAAATCTCTAATCTAGTAGAAACCCCGATAATTACTGCTTCCTTGTCTATCCTAGAATGTTGTCTTAAGTTGGATGGAATCAGTACCCTTCCTTGTTTGTCTAAGGTGGATTCAGATGCACCTGCGAAGAAAAATCTAACAAATGCTCTAGCGTCTCTACTGGTCAAGGGTAGTTGTTTAAGCTTGTCCTCTAGATTCTTCCATTCTTCCATAGGGTAAACAAAAAGGCAGTTATCTAAACCCTTGGTGATTACGAAGACCTCACCAAGCTCCTCCCTAAATTTAGATGGTATAGTAACCCTGCCTTTGCTATCTAAAGTATGTTGATACTCCCCTATGAACATTTTCCACCAACCGCCTTATACTTTCTACCACTTTGACCCACTTTCCACCACTATATTATACATTCTATATCCTTTTGGGAAATCCTTCTATAGTTTTTAAATAATTACTGATTTTTTTAGGACTAAAGTCCTGTTTTTGTTGGAGCTTAATTTTTATAATAGGACTACTTTACAGGAAAATAAAAGGGATGTAAAAGCAAAGCTTTTACATCCGCAATTAAGACAGCTCCTTCTTCCTCCTATATAGGAAAAATAAAGCTATTAGGATGGATACAAGACTTATAAGTTGGGCTACCCTAATGGGACCTAGCATCAAGCTGTCTATTCTTAGGCCTTCTATGAAAAAGCGGCCTAAAGAATATAGGATTATATATAGCAAAAATACTTCCCCATCGTTTTTGGCCTTATGCTTCCTATACCAGAGTAAAAATAGGAAGACTAAAAAATTCCATAGGGATTCATAAAAGAAGGTTGGATGAACCCTTTCCCCATTTATTGTTATGGCCCAGGGAAGGTCTGTAGGTCTGCCGTAGGCCTCCTGATTGGTGTAATTTCCCCACCTTCCTATGGCCTGGCCTAGGATTATACTGGGGGCGGCTATATCTGCCAGCTGCCAAAAGCTTACCCCCCTAACTCTACTAAAGATGATTCCTACTAGCACAGCTGCTATTATGCCCCCATGGATAGCTAGTCCACCGCCTCTGATGTTGAAGACCTCCATAGGGTTATCCCTATAAAGATCCCAGCTAAAGATAACATAGTGTAGCCTGGCACCAATTAAGGCTGCCGGGACGGCAAAGAGTAATAGGTCTATTATCAACTCCTCGTCCATCCCCCTCCTCCTGGCCTCCCTGAGGGCTATTAGGGTTCCTACCAAAAAGGCAGTGGCAATAAATATGCCGTACCATCTTATTTCTAGTCCGAAGATTTCAAACGCTACTGGATTCATAGTTTTCCGCCTCTCAATCTTTTTTCTTATAAGGGTCTAATGATGGATAGGGATAGGTTATCCTCCTTAAAATGGAAATTAAACCTATCTATTATATCCTGGTACTGGATTTCTTTTAAAAGTTCTAGGTAGTCGGTAATTAGGAAATCGCTAAAATATAGGTCCGTAAAATTATTGGCAATAAACTCTATGGAGTTCATACCTAAAAGGAAGTTGCCCAGTTCATTCTTCTTAAGCCTGATAAAGTCCTCCTCCTTTAGGAGTTCTTCAGCTGGTAGTTTAAGTAAGCCTAATACCCTTTCATAAACCTTTTCAGGCTCATTGGACTGGCCTCCTATTATGGAATGACCGTAGCTTTCTTTACAGCTAAAGTAGGCTCCAAAACTACCATCTATTAATCCTTCTTCATAAAGTTCATTATAGAAGTTAGTACTTTCACCGAATAGCATATCTAAGATAAGGTTGGTAACTACATCCTTCTTTATCATTTCCTTGCCCTTGTATCCAACATCCCTGTCCTTAAAGCCCATGGTGAATATTGGCATGGAGGTCATCATCTTTTCTTCCACAATCCTTTCCTTGATTCTATCTGGTTCTTCAGGCAAGAAGCGGAGGATTTCGTCTGACACATGGTCAAACTTTTTCTCTGCCTCATTGACTACCCTAACTAGTTCATAGAAGGATAGGTCCCCTATGACAAAAAGTACCATATTGGAAGGATTGTAGAAGGTATTGTAGGTCTTATATAGAATGTCCTTAGTGATGGCATTGATACTTTCAACGGTACCAGCTATATCGATCCTAACGGGGTGCTGGTGGTACATTGCCCTTAAGAGATTAAAGTAGACCTTCCAGTTGGGATTATCCTCATACATCCTGATCTCCTGGGCTATGATGCCCTTTTCCTTCTCTACATTTTCCTCCGTCAAGTAGGGATTTTGAACAAACCTTATCAACAGTTCCAAGCCTTCATAGAAATTGTCCGTTGAATAGAAGAGATAAGAAGTTTGGGTAAAATTGGTGAAGGCATTAACCTGGGCTCCTATGTTGGAAAACTCCTCAAAGATGTTGGCCTCCTCCTCTTCAAAGAGCTTATGCTCTAAAAAGTGGGCAATACCTTCAGGTACCTCTATTTTCTCCTTCTCCCCTAGGGGGACAAAGACATTATCTATGGAACCGTAATCGGTGCTAAAGACAGCATATTTCCTAGTATAGCCCTTCTTAGGCATAAAAAATATCTTTATCCCGTTATTGGAGACTGTGGTCAATATCCTTTCATCTATAGTCTCATTATATATTTCTTTGTAACTCATGGAATCACCTCATGCTATTTAGTCTTATTTCTCATAAAGTAGATGGTATCTATCTTCAACCTATTGGCCGCTTCCACAATTTCTTCCTTAGAAACCTTCTTAAAGTCTTCTATAACCTCTTCTAAAGTCCTCCTATCCTGAGATAATATTTGACTGAAGAAGAATTCAGAAATTAGAAATATACTGTCCCTAATGGATTCCGTATTGGTAACTATGGATTTTACCGATTTGGCTATATCCTCTTCAGTGAACTGACCAGCCTTTAATTCCTCCAGCTGCTGATTTATTATCTCACAGGTCTTATCAAAATCATCGAAATTGATACCGCTATCGATTAACATAATGGATTTATACTTATAGATGGTGGAGCTAATATAGTAGGCTAGGCTTTCCTTTTCCCTAACATTTTTAAACAATTTAGAATTAGGTCCACCACCTAAGATATCGCTGGCTATCAATAATGGGTTGTACAAGGAATCCTGGTGATGGATTCCAGCCCTATAACCTATAACCAGCTTACCCTGATTTACGTCCATCTCATCTATAACCATATTCTTAGTCTGTACCGAATCTATTAATACATCCTCAGGGATGGTGATGACCTCATCCCTTTCCATATTTAGGTCTTTCTTAATAGCTTCTACGATCCTATGGTCTACTCGGCCTACATAAAGGATTTCAATAGGACTAGTCCTAATTATATCCTTATAGTGTTCATATAATAGCCTTTCATCTATTTCATCTAGATCCTCAACATATCCTAAGGGATAGATTCCATATCTTTCATTATTGCACATGGATTCAATACATCTTTCAATGGCATAGCTGCCCTTATCGTTTATCTTATTTTCTATCCTCTTCCTTAAATTTTCCCTTTCCTGGTCCACATGGCTTTTTAAAAAGGCCCCACCTTCTAAGACTGGATTAAAAAGCATATCCTTTAGGATTCCAATAACTTCACCGTCATATTCTTCACCTACATAGCTACTCTTAGCCCATTCCATGGTGAACCTTATTACCTGTCTTTCGCCCCTCTTATTAATACCTAAGCTTAAGTTGGAACCATATAATTCCTCCAACTTCTTTTCCAGCTCCATGCTAGTTGGGTAATTTTTATTTGCCCTCTTTAAAACCAGGGACATAAGGGTATTTTTAGTTACCTCACTCCTAGATAAAGGCCTGATTATATAGAAGCTTAATAAATTAGACTTAAACTTATCTTCATTTATTAGATTGAGATATATTCCATCTGCTAATTTAATTCTTTCCGATTTCAGTGCCATGGCTTACCTCCTTTAAATATATGTTTACTATACCCATTTATTTACAACTTATTTCCAATATGGATCCCCCAATTAAATTCAGCTTTAAATCCTATCATCTATTATAATAGATAAGGTCTTTTTGGCAAAGCTTTCTAAAGGACTATAAAAGTTTTACCTATCATCTATTATAAATTTGCCAATAGCTTCCTGCCACTTATAAAAATAAAACCCATATAAATGGGTTTAATGAAGGTTATTTTTTGATTTTTTCGCCGATTTTATTGATCTTCTTAACCTGCCTGTCGTAGCTTTGTCCTTGCAAGAGGTTGAATATCACATCATCGATCTCCTTAAAGATCTTAGGATCGGTAGATATATAGACTTCCTCTATTAAGGGATCCTTTTCCTTAACCTGATGTATGATGGTGTCCTTTAGATACTCTGTAGACTGCTGCCCATATCCCATTTTTATGGCTATATAGGCCTCCTGGTTAAATACTATAGTAGTTGCATCATCTATGCCGTAAAGCTCAACTACCAGGTCGGATATATCTTCAGACCTTGTTAGAAGTTCCCTATCCTGTATATTTACTTCTACTAAATCCTTCTTACCATCTACCGTATCCATATTGTAGCTGTTTGAGCAAGCCATTAATGAAAGTATTGATATGAGTAAAACTACCATTAATATCCTCTTCATCATATCCCTCCCACTAATAGCTTTTCTCTTTTGAAAAATTTTATAACTACTAATTTTTTTGAAAGAGAAATAAAAGGCTATAGATAAAAAAAGGGCAAACAAGTTGCCCTTTATCTTCCTTCTACAATTTTTATACCAGAGCTGGTACCAATCCTACTGGCTCCTGCCTCTATCATCTTCATAGCAGTTTCATAATCCCTTATGCCACCTGAGGCCTTAACTTCCATCCTATCTCCAACTACTGATTTCATCAACTTAACATCTTCAACACTGGCTCCAGCAGTACTAAAGCCTGTAGATGTCTTTACAAAATCAGCTCCTGCCTCTAAGGCTAACTGGCAGGCCTTGATTTTTTCCTCTTCATTTAAAAGGCAAGTCTCTAGGATGACCTTTACTATCCTTCCCCCGGCTGCCTCAACTACTGCCTTAATATCCTCCTTAACCACTTGGTATTCCTTATTCTTTAAGGCAGCTATATTTAGAACCATATCTAGTTCGTCGGCTCCATCTTCAACGGCCCTCCTTGTCTCATAGGCCTTAACATCCTTAGTATTGGCACCCAGTGGAAAGCCAACTACCGTTGCCACCTTCACTCCGCTACCCTTAAGGATTTCCCTACAAAGGGAGACATAGTAGGGGTTTACACAGACGGCAGCAAATTTATATCTTTTAGCCTCTTCACATAAGGAGATTATGGCCTCCTTATTGGTATCAGCCTTTAATAGGGTATGATCTATCATTGAATTAAGCTTCATAAGAGATCACCTATTTATAAGTTCTACCATATCTCCGTTCTTAACCCCAGCTGCATTTCCTTCCTCGATGTCAACGTGCATTTCTAAAGCGTATTTTTCGCTTACCCTAACTAATACGTTGTCGAAGGTTAAGCCTCTTGGTCCCTCAACCTTAATGCTTACCACATCCTTATCCTTAACTCCAAATTCTTCAGCATCTGAAGTATGCATATGAATGTGTCTTGCAGCTACAATTACACCCTTGTCTATTTCTACTTCTCCCTTAGGACCTATTATCTTAGCTCCTGGAGTACCTTCGATTTCACCTGAGTTTCTAATTACAGGCTCAACTCCTAATTTAAAGCAGTCGGATACTGAAAGTTCAAATTGAGTTTCAGGTCTAACTGGTCCTAGTACCCTAACTCCCTTAATAGTACCCCTAGGTCCTTCAACGTCTACCTTTTCCTCACAAGCAAATTGGCCAGGTTGAGAAAGGTCTTTAACCTTAGTTAGCTCATATCCTTCTCCAAATAATATATCTAAATGCTCTTGACTTAAATGAATGTGCCTATTGGATAAAGCTATTGGTAATGTTTTTTTCATTGAAATTCCTCCTAAATTGTCAAATTTTACACTTATATCTATTATATACTTAAATTACTTAAAATCAAATACCTAGGATTAATTAATTTAATCTTCAATAAATCTACTTAAATACCTAATCACGGTAAATACTATTACAGTGTGTATTGGTAGTTTAGCTGCAGCATTTAGCAACCTAGCAGGCAATAGGACCATATAGGCCGTCCCAAATAATTGGCTAAGCCATAGGGTATTTAATATAGTAGAATTTATTAGACTTAAGATAAATTCTACAGCTAAAATCCTTCTAAAGCTAAAATACCTACCAGCCTTAGGCCTTTTTCTAAAGGACATAGCCATTAGACCAGGAATTACTCCGTCTAAGATGGAACTTAGGGTGAATCCTGGGTGGTAAGTTCCCATAGGATTTATCAGGACCCCCACTAAATCGGCAGCTGCACCTGTAAGTCCTCCTATAGCAGGTCCGAAGAAAAGGCCGGATATGACTATGGGAATGCTACCAAAGCTAACCCTGATGGCTGGAAAACCACTTATGGGTATCATGACTGATAGAAAGCGTGTAAAGACTATAGATAGGGCTGTCAAAAATCCTGCCCTAACTAGGGTCTTGGTCTTAAAGCTGGTCCCTAACCTTCTTCTTGTAAACATAAAAATCCTCCTTTCACGATAGCAACAGATCCTGCCATCTTAGAAAAGAGACTTCTCTAATTTGACAGCGGATGCGGTAAAAAATCGCAGAATGTATATACATTCTTTCGTTTAAAGGCAACTTCCCATCCTTTAACACTTAACGCTTTTTACCTACTCTGTGCTTAAATAATTATTGACTTTTATCTATATTAAAGCTATCCTTTAGCTTAATATATTCCGTAATTTTATACCCAGCTACTAGGGATGCAATCAAAAAAGATAACACAGCCATTATTTTATAATATCTTGGAAAAGAAATAAAGTAGGAAAGTAAATAAAATATTGCACATAAACCGTAAAGTTGAATAATCTTCTTCTTATTAAAGTCCTTAATCTGGCTTTTTATAGAGTTTCGCCTGTCTACAAACCTATCTACTATATAATCCTCAATTTCTTCATCGGAAGGATATTTACCAATTTCCTTTAAAATATCTATTATATTATTAAAGCCTATGAGGATTATATTGTTGCCAGCCTGTAAGCCATCACTAAATTCAGTATTTGTAATTAATATGCCATTGCTTAAATTTAGAGCTTTCATCTCCCTGCTAAATAGCTCCACTTCCCTGGTACCTATCCTATCCTCCATATTGCTGACCCTAATACATTTGATACCAAATAGGTCCCCATCTTTTTCCAGAATTAGGTCTAAGGGCTCCTCTCCCTTTTCAATTTTGCTATGGTAATATTCTTCCAGCATATTTTTAATAAAGTCCACCAATTCTTTTCTATTAAGGTCAGAAAACTCCCTAATCAATTTTTTCTTCTTCAATTCCTCATTTATCTCCCTAATCTTCTTACTTTTAAATTTATTAGAAAAATAAGCATTTACTAGCATGATAAAATAGATCAGTAGGGCAGAAATCAAGATAGATGGCAATAGTCTGTTGGTATATATAAGAAGTATATAATTTATTATTAGGTACATAAGGAGGTATAGGAGGGCTTTGTCCAAAATTGACGCCCTGTGGGTTTTGCCCTTTTTCAATTCCTTAGAATAGTAATTTTTTAAAATCCTATTTCTATTGTTTTTTAAAGATATTTCCCTTAATCTCTCCACTAAGGTTTTCATAGCTTTTCAGACCCCTTCTTTCATATATTTTGCCAATTATTTGGATTATTGACAAAAATACTAGGAAAGATAACAGGATCCTTAAGGCCATCCCCATAAAAAAAGCTTCTGGTAGCATTTGGATCATCAGGTCAGTTCTAGGGTCTAAGATCCAAAGGTCGTTATCGAAAAAGACCAGGTGGAAATAGGTAAAGTATTTAGTAAAATCTTTGGATGCTAGTATAGCTAAAAGGATTAAGAGAAAATATAAGAAGAAGGGCCCATAAAACAAGGTCCTACCTAGGCTTATATATTCCTTCCTATATAAGAATAGGAAGATAATAGCTAGTGATACAAGAAAACTTATATACTTGATGGTTCTGGCTAGGTTGAATAGGTCCTGCACATCCCTCATGTGGAGTACTTCCCTTTCGTTAAAATGAGGAGTTAGGAGTTCATCACCACCATGGCCCTTTAAGTAGGAGATAATATCATTTGTAATGACGCTTAAATCCTCTTCTGATCTTTTAGTAACATCATAAACGCCGTGTTTTTCATAGGATCTAAGATAATAGTTTTTATTATAGGAATTTATCTCTATGGAAAATGCCAGGAAAAATAGGCTTATGCTTATCACTAGAATAAGACTTAAAATTTTTTTCATTTTCTTCACCTAAAATTTAATATAGTAAAATTAGTATTGGATTTATAGACTAAAAATTAGTATAGCTATTAGTACAACTTAAATATTCCTAATAAGGAAATTTTATCAAAAAATAGGAAAAAAGCAATATAGATGTATAAACAAAAGAAACCTATGCTCCCAAAAATGCATAGGTTTTTCCAAGTGGATAGTAGTTGAAACCTATCCACCAAAGTAATTTAATAACATACCAGCAGCGGCCTGGGTGCCAACCATCTGGCTTAGTGGAGTTACCAATGGTGGATAGCCTAAATCCTCCCTTACCCTTGGCACTTCACTCAATACTTCTTGGAATCTATCCTCTGCATTCTGACTTTTCAGCTGAGAAACTAGATTAGATAACATACCTCCAGGCACTTGATAGATCAGTGTATTTACTTCAACATCTAAAACCTTTGGATCCAGCAGGCCTTGCTCCTGGTATTTTTGTCTCAATTCCTTAAAGTATTCTGAAACTTCCATCAAAATATCCATATTTATATCATCTGGATAATATGGGGAACCCTGCAGAGATGCAATCATAGGTTCAGTAGCAGGCTGTGAAGTTCCATTTCCTAAGGGTGATATTGCAGTATCTATAATGTCAGCCCCTGCTTCTATGGCCTTTAGGTAAGTTTGATTTGCAACACCACTGGTGAAGTGTGAGTGTACCTCAATAGGTAAATCGATTACCTTCTTTAATTCCCTAACTAATTCCTCTGCAGCATAGGGTAGTAAAATTCCAGACATGTCCTTTATACAAATGGAATCTACACCCATATTTTGCATCTCTACCGCTAAGTCCACATAATATTTAGTATTATGGACTGGGCTTACTGTATAGGACATGGCCCCTTGTGCATGTCCACCATATTTCTTTGTGGCCTCAATTGCAGTCTTTAAATTCCTTACATCATTTAAGGCATCGAAGATCCTGATTATATCGATACCATTTTTTATGGATTTCTTAACAAATTCTTCTACCACATCATCGGGATAGTGTTTATAGCCTAGGAGGTTTTGCCCCCTCAATAACATCTGCAATTTGGTGTTTTTAAAGGCTTTCCTAAGACTTCTTAACCTTTCCCAGGGGTCTTCATTTAAATACCTTAAACAGCTGTCAAAAGTAGCACCACCCCAAACCTCTATTGCATGGAAACCTACCTTATCTAGTTTTTCTGCAATCGGTATCATATCAGATGTTGTCATTCTGGTGGCTATTTAAGATTGATGGGCATCCCTAAAAGCCGTTTCAGTAATCTTAATTTGAGACATTTTATTCCCCCTCTTTTAGTTAAAATAACATATTATAATTTTTAATCAAAGTTTCCCTAACATTAGCCATATGTTTACGCATCAGTAGCTCACTTTTTTCCCTATCTCTAGCTTCTAAAGCCTTGAAAAGCTCCAAATGCTCCTGATAGGATTCTTCACTTCTACCTGTAAGCAAAATAGTCCTTTTATTATAGCTTCTTAATTGAATTCTGATGGATTCAATTAATTCAATGGCCTGCCTATTGGCACAAGCATCATCGATAATCTTGTGGATAATATCATTTCTCTCAGAATATTCTATTATATCTCCTTCTTCCAAGGATTTCTTCATCATCTCTAAATTTAACTTTATCTTATCTAGATCCTCTTGGCTTATATTTTCAGCTGCACTGTAAGCTATTAGCCCCTCTAGCCTTTCCCTAATTTCCATAAGATTGATAGCTTCTTCTCTAGTTAGATATTTAACCATAGCACTTTTATTAGCTTCCATAACTACTAGTTTATCATTTACTAATTGCATCAAGGCCTTTCTGACGGTATTTCTACTAACACCAAATTCCTCAGCTAAAGATGATTCAACTAGTGTTTGGGATGGTACATATTCTTGATTTAAAATCCTTTCTCTTATAGTTTTATATACTTTCTGTACTGGGGATGTCACTAACAACCTTCCTTTCCTATTATTAATTTTAGTTTTTAGTCAATATCCCATTATACCATAAATTCTGCTTTTCTAAATTATGTATGTCTAAGCCTCCATCTGCCATCTATAATCAATTTAATATATCAAGGAAATTTTTATGTAAATTATGACTAAATCTATTGTATAATCCAATTGATGAACAATTCTGTATACTATTTATTGTATCACTTTAGCTGAAATAGTTCAATAAGATTTAGCTAAGATTATAAATTTTAATTAATCATTTTTCATGTACTTTTCTTCCCATGCAAAAATAAAAGGATCTAAATGTTATTATGTAAGATAACACATAGATCCCCCTTTAGAATGATAAGATTGGTATATTAAGACCCGCTTTTGTTCCAATTGTATAGGCTATAGTTTCTAGAGCTGCTGTAGTTCCTGATGATGATCCAGTTGCAAGTTGAATCAGCTCCTGGATAACTAGGTACTATATCTACCTTTAAGTTTTCAATATTACCAAGTCCATAGTATTCTCTGATAGTCGGTTTTCTGAATCTTAATACAGGTTTATTGTCCACAGTTCCAATATGTCCAAATTCTAATATATTGTTAATATAACTAGATAATAATAGATATTAAATATATTTAATTGTTTTAATTAAAGAATTTTCACTCTCTTCCCGAATATTATATATAGAATATTAATCAATCTTTATCATTTTTAAGGGGGAATTAATTTGAAAAACTTAGCAATGGATTATGCAGATATGACGCCTAGGGAAGTAAGAGAATTAATCAGGAGGGAAGAAATAACTGGCCCTACCTCCGGAAAGTGTAGAGGCCATGTGCAAGCAAATCTTTGTGATCCTAAGGATGAGGATTTAGCAGTATTATAAAAAATCTTATAAGGATGAAATAACAGCCAAGGCAAAATTGCCTTGGCTATTATCATTTATCCCATCGCTTGTTCTAATCTATCTAATTCCTTGATTGGGAAATATCTTAATAATTCCTTATACTGTTCTACTGTTAATCCCCTTATGGTAGTATACATTTCTATCTTAGTATCCACATCTGCTGCCTTAAACCTTTCCAAAATATGTTGGAAATTTGAATTGCCCTCCATAATATTTCCTCCTAATAAAAATTTTCATTTTTATTATGTTAAATTTCGAAGGCAACTATACAATATTTATCATTCTACTATTTACCATTTTATTAATTAAGGCACCCGACAAGTTTAAGGATAATTCTATAATATTCCAATTAAACTTTTTTAATTTCATATAATTACTGATTTTCCTAAAAAAGGTATTATTATTTTTTTCAACTATAGCCATTATAGTGGGTCCAGCTCCACTTAAATATACTCCTAAGGCTCCTAATTTTTCACATTTGGAAAAGATTTCTTCATAACCCTGGATTAGTTTTCCCCTGTAGGGTTGGTGAAGCCTATCTTTAAGAGCATAATTTAATAGGTCATACCTTCCATTTTGCAAGGCAGAAATCAAAAGGGCAACCCTACCTACGTTAAATACTCCATCTTCATAGGATATGGATTTAGGTAAAACTTCCCTGGCAGCCTTTGTGGATAGGGTAAAGTCTGGAATTAGGGCTACAAATTTTATTCCATTAACCAGATCTATCTTATTATAATAAACTTCGTCCCCTTCCATAATAGATGTGACAAATCCTCCAAATAAGGCAGGCGCTATATTGTCAGGGTGTCCCTCTATATTAGTCGCTATTCTAAATATCTCATCCTTCGATAGGGGTTTTCCTGCTAGGAGATTTGCCCCTATAACTCCCCCTAATATACAGGCAGCACTACTTCCTAGTCCTCTAGACATGGGGATCTGGCATTCAGCTACTATCCTAACACCCCTAGGCTGATAGCCTATGATTTCAAAGGTCTCCAGCATGGATTTATACACTAGATTTTCCAAACTGTTAAAGTCTTCTTCAAAACCTGAAATCTCAATACCACCATCTATCTCTTCAAATATATAGCTGTTATAAAGGTCTAAGGCAATCCCCAGGGCATCAAAGCCAGGCCCTAGATTGGCAGAAGTAGCTGGAATTTTAACTTCATACATCCTTTTCACCTGCCTTTAAATAATCCATTAAGATAGCCTTCATCTCATCTTTATAGCAGTTTTTCTTGTGTAAAATTTCCTTCTCCCTTAATTGGGAAATGGCCTTTGGTAGTTCTAAATTAGCCCTCCTTGCCAATTCTTTTAAGATAGTAAATTCATCTTTTACTTCCAACTTAAGCCCTATAGCCTTGGCTACAGCACTGCCAAATTTAAAAGGACTGGCAGTGGAGGCAATTATGGTCTTGGTATTATCCTTAGACCCTTGCTTATATTTTTGATAAACATCGTAGGCAACAGCTGTATGGGTATCGATTAGATAGTTGTAATGGTCAAAGACTTCCTTAATTGTCTTATCAACCTCTTCTTCTGATGAGAAGTGGGCATAGAATTTAGATAAATCTAGATCCACCTTATAATAACCTGCTTGGGATAATTCCTTCATCTTATCCATAACCAACTGGCTATTTCCACCACTTAAATCATAGATAAGCCTTTCTAGGTTACTGGATATGAGTATGTCCATGGAGGGGGATGAAGTTAAAATCAATTCCCTTCTCCTGTCATATATGCCAGTATTGAAAAAGTCCGTTAAGACATTATTTTCGTTAGATGCACAAATCAACTTATTTATAGGAAGTCCCATCTTCATACCATAGTAGGCTGCCAAAATATTTCCAAAATTACCAGTAGGCACTACTATGTTAATCCCTTCTCCTAGGCCAATTTCCTCCATCCTTAAAAGTTCCACATAAGCATGGACATAATAGACGATTTGGGGAATCAACCTGCCTATATTGATGGAGTTAGCCGAAGATAGGAGGTAACCCTCCTCCTCCAGTATTCGTTTTAAAGACTCATCATTGAAGATCTCCTTAACTCCAGTCTGGGCATTGTCAAAGTTCCCATGGATACCCACCACAAGGGTATTATCTCCCTCCTGGCTTATCATCTGAAGCTTTTGAATCTGACTTACGCCCTTTTCTGGATAAAATACTACTATCCTTGTATTTTCAACTCCAGCAAAGCCTTCCAAGGCTGCCTTACCAGTATCCCCGGAAGTGGCAGTTAAGATGACCACTTCCTTATCAATGCCCTCTAAGCTTAGGGCTTCCTTCAATAGGTGGGGAAGGATAGCTAGGGCCATATCCTTAAAGGCCAGGGTAGGCCCATGATAGAGCTCTAGGAAATATACATCTCCCACCTCCTTAACTGGAACTATACCCTCTATAAATTTCCCAACATAGGCCCTATGAACTATATCCCTTAAGGATTCCTTTGAAAAGTTTGTAAAGTACATACTCAATATTTCCACGGCAATATCCTTATAGTCCATATCCTTCAATTCTTCTAACTCTAGCTTAGGAAAATATTCTGGCACAAATAAACCTCCATCATCTGCTAACCCCTTAATAATAGCCTGGCTTGCTGAAAGCTTTATTGTCTGATCCCTACTACTAAGATACTTCATCACCATCTCCTCTTCTATTTACCTTTATATATTAGTAATTCAGCAATTTGAACTGCATTTGTTGCAGCACCCTTCCTGATGTTATCGGCCACAACCCATAGGTTAAGGCCGTTTTCCACACTATAATCCCTTCTAATCCTACCCACATATACTTCATCAGATCCTGCCACGTCTAAGGGCATAGGATAGATATTGTTGCTAAGATCATCCTTAACTATTATTCCTTCAAATTCCTCCAGTACCTTATATACATCTTCCAACTGGAAGGGCTTCTCCAATTCAAGATTTATAGACACACTATGGCCGTATTTAACCGGTATTCTAACGGTAGTGGCAGTAATCCTTATACTATCATCCTTTAGGATCTTCCTAGTCTCCTCTATCATCTTCATCTCTTCCTTGCTATAGCCATTATCAAGAAAGCTATCTATATGTGGTATTACATTTCCTTGAATCTTGTGGGGATAGCATTCAACCAGCCCTTCCTCTAGGTCCCTTAGGCCAGCTAAACCAGAACCGGATACTGCCTGGTAGGTTGAAAAGATGATCCTCTTAATCTTATAGCGGTCGTGTATAGGCTTTAAGGCTACAACCGATTGGATAGTTGAACAGTTAGGATTAGAGATAATTCCCTTTCCCTTCTCTACCTCCTCTGGATTGACTTCTGGAACCACTAGGGGCACATCCTTATCCATCCTAAAGATGCTGCTATTATCGATAACCATAACTCCCTCTTTAACTGCATATTTGGCATATCTTTCACTTACTGAGCCTCCAGCAGCAAAGAAGGCCAAATCTATATCCCTAGCGAAGGAATCCTCCTTCAATTCTTCCACAACATATTCCCTTCCCCTGAATTCTAGGGCCTTTCCTGCTGATTTCTTAGATGAGAATAGGTAGATATTTTCTATAGGGAAGTCCCTTTCTTCCAATATCTTTAAAATTGTACCTCCCACTAAACCTGTAGCACCAACTACGGCAACATTATATTTTCTCATTCTTAATCCCCCTATATTTACTTATTAAAGGCATCATATATGGCCTTTATGGCCTCTTCAAAATCATCGTTTTCTATACCAATAATAATATTTAACTCCCTAAAGCCCTGGGATATCATCCTAATATTGATACCTGCATTGGCTAAGGCTGTAAACACCCTAGCAGATGTTCCCTTCTTATTCTTCATACCCCTACCTACTACAGCTATTAGGGCTATATTACTATAGGCTTCGATATTATCAGGCCTGCAGTAAATCCTAATCTCTTCCTTTACCTTATCTAGCTTAGAATCCAATTGGCTGCTAGAAACTATTACCGAAACTGAATCTATACTGGTGGGCAGATGTTCTATAGTTATATCATTACTTTCCAAAACAGAAGCCAGCTTCCTAATGAAGCCTTTTTCTTCCGTCATATTGGTCTTATCAATGGTTAAAACGGTAAAATCCTTCTTGCCTGCAATACCGGTTATGATGTGGTTAGTATCTATAGCCTCAGCATCGCTAACAATCATAGTTCCTGGTTCTTCAGGCTTATTGGTGTTTCTAATGTTTATAGGTATTCCTACTTCCTTTATTGGAAAGATGGACTCTTCATGTAAAACAGGAGCCCCCATATAAGAAAGTTCCCTTAGTTCCTTATAGCTTACGGTTTCAATGCTTCTAGGATTTTCTACTATCCTAGGATCTGCCATATAAAAGCCGGATACGTCCGTCCAATTTTCGTATAAGATACTATTTACTGCCCTTGCTATTATAGAACCTGTTATATCTGACCCACCCCTTGAGAAGGTTACTATCTGGCCATCCTTATCAGTCCCGTAAAAACCTGGAATAACAGCATACTCTACATCCTTTAACCTTTCCCTGGCCTTCCTCTTAGTCTCTTCCAGATCCAATCTGCCATCCTGATTGAATAGGATTAGGTCCTTGGCATCGACAAATTCAAAGTCTAAATACTTGGCTAAAATAATACCGTTAATATATTCTCCTCTGCTGGCTGTATAGTCCCGGCTTGCCCCCTCTTGGATTTCTAATTTTATCTCATTAAGAATCTCTTCAATTCCTAAGTCTAAGCCCAACTTTCTACATATTTCTATATATCTGTTTTCAACCAGGCTAAAGACTTCATCAATATTGATATTGTGGGAAGCCAGCTGATGACACATGTACAAGAGGTCCGTAATCTTGTGGTCTTCCTTGTTTCTCTTTCCTGGTGCCGATGGTATTATATATCTTCTTCTCTTATCTGAAGTAACTATCTTCTTTACCTTTTGAAACTGATTGCTATCAGCCAATGAGTTGCCGCCAAATTTAGCTACGATAATCTCATCCATCTAAAACTCCCCCTTTGCTATATTTTTTGTAACAAAAAACACCCATCCCAAAAAGGACGAGTGTATCCCTCGCTGTTCCACCTAATGGAAGAATTAGCTTTAACGCAGCAAGCGCATAGTCCTTACTGGCTTCGGGACTGGGCTCATGGGTGGTTTTCGACCTAGTGTGTCAAAGAAGCCTTTCAGCCTATGGACTTCTCTCTCTGATGACCTTAATAGATCTACTGGTCCCATTCATGGCCTTTGATTTATATTTTCTAACTATTATACTATATCGCTTTAATATTTCAAAGTGTTTTTGTGGAATTTTTAAATATTTTTTCAAAAAATAAATAAGCCCTTAATTTAAGTCCTAAACTTAAATTAAGGGTCTAACTCCCAGCCAGTAAAATCCCCTTTGTAATAATAGCTAAATATCTTAAGTTTAAGTTATGAATTTTAACTCTCTTTTATCCTCTTAATGATTGGCTTAGCTTCATCTGAGAGTAAAAATCTATAGGTTGTTTCAGGAAGGAAATTTGCAACTTCGTCTAACCTATCTTCCTTGATCATTTGTCTTACCCTTGAAGCACTAATTATCTCCTGATTTCCAGTAGTCAGCCTTTGGATTTTTTTACTTCTACATTATATTTGGGTAAGGTTTCCAACATGGTTTTATTATATTCATTGGTAACATAATCAGTAGGCTCCTCACCTACAAACCTTTGGTTGATTCCTAGGGTGGGTACAATATATTCTGCAAAAATCTTAACATCTAACATAGCATGGGATTTTACAACTGTACTCTTTTCCTTTAAAAAATATGAGGGGAAGGTTGAGTTGGAGATTATATAATCTTTACCCTTATGGATGACTACATTATCTAGATGGCTTGTACCCTCCCTTAACAGCCTTAACCTAACTTCATTGGGAAATATTGACCTATTTTCCCAAACTAGGAAGATATGGACCACATCGCTATTCCTTGCTGCCTGTTCTATAAGGTATTGATGGCCTAGGGTAAAGGGATTACAGTTCATAACAATTGCCCCAATCCTATCTCCATCTCTTCTCCTTCTTCTCAACTCTTCAAGATAGGTCTCAATGCCCTTTGGATTATTTTCCAATAATGATACCTTTCCCTCTACCCCGGCTATTTCCCTAAAGCCTACATCTTCAAAAAACTTTTTATTACTTGGTTTAGTAAATACAAATATATGATGATTACCCCTTTCATATTGGACCCTAATCAGCTCAGTTATGATTCTATTGAAAATCCCAAAGCCCTGATATTTAGGATCAATTGCAATACACTGTGAACTACCTCCACCTATAGAGGTGGTGGCTTCGTGGTCAATACTCCCATCG
>ERZ773359.848-NODE-848-length-43967-cov-6.904058_pt1 | contig 43967 bp, 51 predicted proteins | sample MGYA00374955_ERZ773359 | MGnify/ENA primary metagenome ERZ773359 (study PRJEB29098, sample SAMN04486028) | biogas fermenter metagenome | study: EMG produced TPA metagenomics assembly of the Biogas fermentation microbial communities from Germany - Plant 4 DNA1...
TGCGCTTTGCTATCCGCGAAGGCGGTCGCACCGTAGGCGCCGGGGTCATTACCAACATCATTAAGTAAGTAGTGAGGGAGAAGGCGCTGAGTCAGTGGCTGATTCGGCACTGCCAGCGCTACATGATTGCTTGTCAAACAGCGATGAGGCGGGAGGTTGCCTATTCCTATTCACTGCGTAGGAAAAGAGGGGAATTTCCGCGGAGCATGCTCGATAATCGAGCGACAAGGAGGAACGCAGCTTGGCAAAACAGAGAATCCGTATTCGACTAAAAGCTTTTGACCATCAGATTTTGGATAACTCGGCGGCAAGAATTGTCGAGACTGCAAGAAGGACAGGTGCCATGGTATCCGGTCCCATTCCATTGCCCACGGAACGTAGGTTGTACACGGTATTGCGGTCGCCACACGTGCACAAGGATTCGCGTGAGCAGTTCGAGATGCGCACACACAAGCGCCTCATCGATATTCTGGAGCCGACGGCCAAGACCGTAGATGCCTTGATGCGACTCGATCTGCCTGCCGGTGTGGACATCGAGATCAAGCTATAGGCGTTAGGGGGATCACGGATGCCAAAGGGAACACTGGGATACAAGATCGGAATGACCCAGCTTTTCACCGACAATGGCCATGTTGTACCGGTGACGGTTATTCTGGCCGGACCGGTACGCGTAGTCCAGAAGAAGACGCCCGAAACAGACGGCTACGCCGCCGTTCAGTTGGGCATCGGTGAGAAGTTGAAGAACGTGAACAAGCCTTTGCGCGGTCACTTTGCCAAAGCACAAGTGGTTCCGGCAAAAGCATTGAGAGAGTTTCGCATCGACGACTCTGAGTTCATGCAAGCTCTTGAAGTGGGTGATGAACTGAGGGTCGAAGAGGTATTCACCGAGGGTGAGTACGTGGACGTCGTGGGCATCACAAAAGGCAAGGGCTTTGCGGGAGTTATCAAACGGCACAACTTCCGGCGCGGCCCTATGGGGCACGGTTCTCATTTCCACCGCAGTGTGGGATCCTTGGGAGCTGTTGACCCGGCTCGAGTCTTCAAAGGGCGGAAAATGCCGGGCCGTATGGGTGGCGAGCGGCGCACAGTGCAAGGGTTGCAGATAGTCAAGATAGACGCAGAGCGTAATCTGCTACTGGTCAAGGGTTCCGTGCCAGGTCCCAACGGGGGCTTATTGATGGTAAAGGAGACTGTAAAACACAAGCGCTAATTCCGCTATCCACACGTACCTGTGAGAAGAGGAGGCCCGACAGTGCCTAAGGTGGCCGTATACGATATGGAAGGCCGACAGGTCGGCGAAATTGATCTAAACGAAGAGGTGTTTGGAGTCGAGGTTAACCAGGCGCTCCTTCACCAGGCAATAGTGATGTATGAAGCTAATAAGCGCCAAGGTACGTCGAGTACCAAAACTCGCGGAGAGGTCCGAGGAGGGGGTCGCAAGCCTTGGCGTCAGAAAGGAACCGGTCGCGCGCGGCACGGCAGCATCAGATCGCCGCAGTGGCGAGGCGGCGGAGTAGTGTTTGGTCCGCGTCCCCGCGAGTGGCGCCAGGCGATGCCCAAGAAAGCTCGCAGAGCGGCATTGCGCTCAGCGCTGTCAGCTAAAGTAGCATCGGGTGATCTTGTGGTTCTCGATAAGCTGGAGATACCTGAACCGAAGACCCAGCATATGGCCCAGGTTTTGAACGCTTTTCAGGCCAAGAAGCCCTTGGTGGTTACGCCTGAGGCTGATAGCAACCTGATTCTGTCTGCGCGCAACATACCGGGTGTTGTGTTGAGTCGAGCCGACGCACTCAATGCGTATACCGTGCTGCGTCACGACAAGCTGATGATCACACGTGACGCGGTAAATCAGCTCGAGGAGGCGTTAGCCCGATGAATGCGAGAGATATCATCATAAGCCCGGTTATCACGGAGAAGACCATGACCGATCTTCTCCCGCTGAACAAGTATACGTTTGAAGTTGATGTACGAGCTAATAAGTCACAGATTCGCGATGCGATTGAAGAGTTGTTTGGTGTCAAGGTAGTGGCGGTCAATACGATGCGTTGTCGCGGTAAGCTGCGGAGGATGGGCCGGTTTCAGGGTCGACGTCCGGAGCGCAAGAAGGCTATTGTCACGTTGCGTGAGGGCGACAGCATCGAGATCTTTGAAGGGCTATAGGGGGAGTTACCATGCCCGTGAAGATATATAAACCGACTACGCCCGGCCGTCGGGGTATGTCCGTCAGCACGTTTGAGGAGCTAACACGCTCCAATCCGGAGAAATCACTTACCGTCCCGCTTAGGTCGAGCGGAGGCCGCAATAACACCGGTCGCGCGACCGCTCGCCATCGCGGCGGTGGCGTAAAGCGTAAGTATCGTATTATCGATTTCCGTCGTGACAAAGATGGCATCCCCGGCCGGGTGGCCAGTATTGAATACGATCCAAATCGTTCCGCACGCATTGCTCTCATCCACTATGCAGATGGAGAGAAGCGCTACATCCTCGCGCCGCTAGGCTTAGAGGTCGGTCAAACCATCATGTCCGGTCCGGATGCTGACATTAAAGTCGGCAACGCGCTCCCATTGGCGAATATTCCGGTGGGAACCATTGTGCACAATGTCGAATTGTATCCGGGTCGCGGAGGACAACTGGCACGGTCAGCCGGAACCTCTGCGCAAGTGATGGCCCGCGAAGGTCGGTACGCAACGTTGCGTCTGCCTTCCGGAGAGTTTCGGATGGTGTTGGTTGAGTGCCGGGCGACGATTGGTCAAGTTGGTAATCCGGATCATGAGAACATCACCATAGGAAAAGCAGGAAAGACTCGCTATCGCGGCATTCGACCGCAGACACGCGGTCTGGCCATGAATCCGGTAGACCATCCGCATGGCGGCGGTGAGGGCAAGGCTCCTGTGGGACTTCCCGGTCCTGTTACGCCGTGGGGCAAGCCGACATTGGGTGCGCGCACGCGGAAGAAGGGGAAGAAGTCAGATCGTTTGATCGTCCGTCGGCGCAAGCAGAAATAGGCACTCATTACTATCTGAGTAAAGGAGGAGTGGTCTTTGGGACGTTCGCTTAAGAAGGGGCCCTATGTTCATCCAAGCCTGATGAAGAAGATCGAGCAGATGAATGAATCGGGTAACAAGCGGGTGATAAGAACATGGTCCCGGGATTCGACGATATTCCCGGCGATGGTCGGGCATACCATTGCCGTTCATGATGGACGAAGACATGTGCCGATCTACATCTCCGAAGAGATGGTCGGGCACAAGTTGGGTGAGTTTGCTCCTACTCGGACATTTCGGGGGCATGGTGCGCACACGGTCCGTTCTACGGCCCTGAAGTAGGTATTGAGGGAGAGTCTGGCTATGGAAGTGAGAGCAGTTGGGAGGTTCCTGCGTGTCTCACCCCGCAAGGCGCGGGCCGTCGTGGATCTGATTCGGGGTAGGACGTATCGTGAAGCTTTGACCATTCTAAGTCTTACTCCCCGGCGAGTTTGTGAGGACATCGAGAAGATCGTTCGTTCCGCAGGGGCCAACGCCCAGAACAACTACAGTCTCGATCCGGAAGACATGATCGTCGCAGAGGTCTATGTGGACGAAGGGGCAACACTAAAGAGAATCCGGCCCAGAGCCAGGGGAATGGCTAGTCGGATCCGCAAGCGCACCAGCCATGTCACGGTTGTGTTGCGCGAACAAGACTAATCGGACAGCGACGTCAACGCTGACGTCAGAAGGGGGAGCAACGCGTGGGTCAAAAAGTACACCCATACGGGTTGCGGCTTGGTATCATCAAGGACTGGGAGGGCAAGTGGTACGCGAATCGTAAGGAGTTCAGCGAACTCTTGCACGAAGACTTGATGATCCGGCGGATGATCAAGGAACGCTTCTATACGGCCGGCGTTTCCCGTATCGAGATCGAGCGGGCAGCCAACCGCACCCGGATCACAATTCATACGGCACGGCCTGGTATGGTAATCGGTCGCGGCGGTGCTGAAGTGGAAAAGCTTCGGGCCGAGCTAGAGCGCTTGACCGAAAAACAGGTTCAGATTAACATTGTCGAGATTAAGCAAGCGGAGCTCGATGCCCAGCTTGTGGCTGAGAACGTGGCTTTTCAGCTAGAGCGACGCATTTCGTTCCGCAGGGCCATGCGTCAAGCTCAGCAGCGTGCCATGCGTCTGGGCGCCAAAGGGATCAGAGTGCAAGTCTCCGGTCGCTTGGGCGGTGCCGAGATCGCTCGCACCGAGTGGACCAATGAAGGTTCCGTGCCGCTGCACACGTTGCGTGGAGACATTGACTATGGTTTTGCGGAGGCTCGCACTACCTATGGTCGCATCGGCGTAAAGGTCTGGATATACAAGGGCGAGGTCCTGCCACAGAAGGGCTCTGAGGCCAGGATCGCGCAGGGAGGGGAATAGCCATGCTCATGCCCAAGAGGGTCAGGCGCCGCAAAGTTCAGCGCGGACGCATGAAGGGCAGGGCCGAGCGCGGTTCGACCGTCACCCTTGGTGAGTTCGGCTTGCAGGCGCTCGAACCCGGATGGATTACGAATACCCAGATCGAGGCAGCCCGTGTTGCCATGACCCGTCACATCAGACGTGGCGGCAGAGTCTGGGTCAAGATTTTCCCGGACAAACCCGTAACTGCCAAGCCTGCTGAAACACGCATGGGAAGCGGTAAGGGAGCACCTGAATACTGGGTAGCCGTGGTAAAGCCCGGTCGTGTGATGTTTGAAATTGGCGGGGTTGACGAGGAGTTGTCGAGAGAGGCGCTGCGTCTTGCCGCGCATAAACTCCCGATCAAGACAAAGATTGTCAAACGGGAAATGGTCGCAGCCGAAGAAGCCGCGGGTGGTGACGGACATTGAAAGCTGACGAACTCAGAGAACTCACGGACGCTGAACTTAATGGGCGCTTGGCCGACCTCAAAGAAGAGTTGTTTAACTTGCGTTTTCAAGCGGTCACAGGTCAGCTGGACAATCCGGCGCGGTTTCGGCTGGTGCGCAGAGACATTGCCCGGATAAAGACGATCATGCGTGAGCGTGAGCTCGGCATTAGGCGGGGTTAGAAGGAGGGGCCTGATGAGCGACACACCAGTTCGTAATCGACGTAAAACCCGCGTCGGAGTCGTGGTCTCAGACAAAATGGATAAGACACGTGTCGTCGCCGTGGAGCGCCTGGTTCAACACCCGCTCTACCGGAAAACGATCCGACGCACGATTAAGCTGAAGGCGCATGATGAAGAGAATATAACAAGCACTGGCGATCGGGTACGAGTCATGGAAACTCGCCCTCTGTCGAAAGAGAAACGGTGGCGCATTGTCCAAGTCCTGGAGAAAGCCCGCTAGCCAGTCGTCGGAACCAAGGGGGCGGACAAGATGATACAGCAAGAATCGCGGGTCAAAGTAGCTGACAATACCGGTGCGAAAGAATTGTTGTGCATCAGAGTATTGGGTGGGTCCGGACGTCGCTATGCCCGAGTAGGCGACGTGATCATCGCTTCCGTAAAGGAAGCAACGCCCGGGGGCGTGGTCAAGAAGGGCGAGATTGTCAGGGCCGTGATTGTACGGACTAAGGCGATCACCGGCAGACGGGATGGCTCCTATATTCGCTTTGACGAAAACGCGGCTGTCGTTATCAATGAGCAAAACGCGCCAAGAGGAACTCGTATCTTCGGCCCAGTGGCTCGCGAGTTGCGCGAACGGGACTTCATGCGCATAGTGAGTCTGGCGCCCGAAGTCCTATAGGAAGTCGACGCCGCTTTGTTAAGGAGGAGTACCGTTGGTGTTTAAGGCGCACGTACGCAAGGGCGACACCGTGAAAGTGATTGCCGGTGAAGACGCCGGCAAGACCGGGAATGTATTGAGTGTCGACCGGGCGTCGCAACGAGTTGTAGTTGAGGGGATTAACATTCAAAAACGGCATACGCGTCCCTCACAGGCCAACCCTGAGGGGGGTATCGTGAGGCGCCCCGGACCCGTGCATATATCGAATGTCATGCTGGTCTGTCCCAACTGCAACCAGGCGACGCGTGTCGGTCGGTCACGAGGGACAGATGGCAGCGTCACGCGTGTATGCAAACGTTGCGGCAAAGATATCGACTAACGGGGAAAGGGGGGCAACGGTTGGCTCGCCTCAAAGAGAAGTTGGAAAAAGAAGTGAAGCCCGCTCTGATGGAGCGGTTCGGATATAGGAACGTGATGGAGGTCCCCACGCTTAAGAAGATAGTCATCAACATGGGTGTGGGCGATGCGGTGGCGGACCCCAAGGCTCTCGACGGGGCGGTGGCGGATCTGATGGCCATTACGGGGCAAAGACCTGTGGTCACGAGGGCTAAGAAGTCGGTGGCGGCCTTCAAGATCCGTACCGGCATGAGAATCGGTGCCAAGGTTACGTTGCGCGGAGAGCGAATGTACCATTTCCTTGACAAACTGATCAACGTCAGTTTGCCGAGAATCAGGGATTTTCGCGGGCTTTCACCAAGCAGCTTTGACGGTCGAGGAAACTACTCATTGGGTATACGGGAGCAGTTGGTCTTCCCCGAGATCGACTATGACAAGATCGACAAAATTCGTGGCATGGATATTGTCATCGTGACAACGGCGAAGACGGACGAAGAAGGCTATGAGCTACTGCGGGCCTTGGGTATGCCCTTCCGTAGCGCATAGTTCAAAGGAGGCTTAGCGTGGCCAAGAAGTCTAAGATCGTCAGAAAAAGTGAATCGCTCAAGTACGCGGTTCGTCGCAGAAACCGCTGCAGGATTTGCGGTCGTCCGCGGAGCTATATGCGAGACTTTCAGATGTGCCGCATCTGTTTTCGGGAGCTAGCCCATCGTGGACAGATCCCAGGAGTAACGAAGGCCAGTTGGTAGGTGCGTTCGAAGGGGGGAGCGATGTAGATGGTGATGACTGATCCGATCGCCGATATGCTGACGCGTATACGCAACGCCAGCTCTGCCAACCACGATCAGGTTGACATTCCGGCTTCCCGCTTGAAGCAGGAGCTTGCCAGAGTCCTCAAAGAAGAGGGCTACATCCGGGATTACAAAGTCGTGGATGAAGATGGGCGAAGCATGATTCGGGTGTTCTTGAAGTACGGCCCCAATAAGCAGAAGGCCATTTCCGGCATCAAGCGCATTAGCAAGCCCGGATTGCGAGTATATGCCAGACATGAGGAGATTCCCCGGGTGCTGGGAGGCCTCGGTTGTGCGGTGCTGTCAACATCCAAGGGAGTCATGACTGATAGAAGTGCACGGAAGGCCGGTGTGGGCGGCGAGGTTATCTGTTACGTCTGGTAACCTTGCCCAGAAAGGGAGGATCGTCGTGTCGAGAATCGGGAGGAAGCCGATCCCCGTTCCTGCCGGGGTTGAGATAGATATCAAAGGAAGTCGGGTGCAAGTCAAAGGACCCAAAGGTCAACTTAGCAGAGAAATGCATCCCGAGATTAAGATAGAGCTCGTCGACGGTGAGATCGTTGTGAGCCGCCCCTCAGACGACAAGAGGCATCGCGCCTTGCACGGTCTGACACGAACATTGATCAGTAACATGATTGAGGGCGTGACCAACGGCTTTACAAAGGAGCTCGAGATCAACGGAGTTGGTTATCGGGCCAGCAAACAGGGAAACAAGTTGGTGCTTCAGGTCGGTTACTCACATCCGGTGGAAATTGAGCCGCGCGATGGCGTTGAGATTGAAGTGCCGGCACCGACGCGAATCACTGTCCGCGGCATTGACAAAGAGGCTGTTGGAGCCGTAGCTGCAGATATTCGCTTCGTACGTCCTCCTGAGCCCTATCTTGGCAAGGGAATTCGATATGCCAACGAGCGGATCAGAAGAAAAGCCGGTAAGGCCGGCAGGGTGAGCGATTAACTAGCTCGGTCGGGAGTGAAGGAACGATGGCGGAGATAGACCGCAAAGCACAACGGATTAAAAGACACAAGCGTCTGCGCAAACGCATCGTCGGTACACCTGAGAGGCCGAGACTGGCGGTGTATCGAAGCCTTCATCATATCTACGCGCAGATAATTGATGACAGCATCGGCCATACCTTGGTAGCTGCTTCGACCTTGGAAGATGAAGTGAGTAAGGATCTGAAGAGCACCAAAGATCGCCAGGCTGCCCGCACGGTCGGCGAAGTCATAGCTCGGCGCGCCCTGGAAAAAGGTATCAAGCGGGTTGTCTTTGATCGTGGAGGCAACGCGTATCACGGTCGCGTCGCCGCTCTGGCCGAGGGAGCGCGTAGCGAAGGGTTGGAGTTCTAGAGTTGTATGGAGTTAGCAAAGGGGCGTGAAAAGGTGTCATTGGAATCGCGGCGCGTGGATGCCGAGACGCTTGGAGAACTCGAAGAAAGAGTAGTCAGCATCAACCCGGTATCTAAGACCGCTAAGGGTGGCCGCACACGCAGTTTCGCTGCCGTGGTAGTGGTCGGAGACGGCCGTGGCCATGTCGGTGCGGGTACCGGTAAGGCCAAAGAGATATCCGATGCTATACGTAAAGCCGTGGATGACGCGAAGAAGAACATGATAGCGGTGCCTTTGGCCGGCAACACGATCCCCCATCCCGTTGTCACTCGCTACGGGGGGGCAAAGGTTCTCCTGCGACCCGCTTCTGAGGGTACAGGAGTCATCGCTGGCGGTGCTGTTCGCGCCGTAGTCGAAGCGGCTGGCGTACGTGATGTCCTGACCAAGTCGCTGGGTAGCAGCAATCCGCTCAACGTGGTCCGAGCGACCATGAAGGCTTTGGCTGAACTGCGGACTCCCGAAGAGATCGCAGCCACCCGCGGGAAGACACTTCAGGAGATCATCGGCTGAGGGCCGGCGCGGCTTAAGGGGGGTTCAGTTGTGTCCGGGAAGTTGAAGATCACGTGGAAAAAGAGCGCCATTGGGTATCCGCAAGATCAGAAGGATACTCTGAAAGCCTTGGGCTTTCGTAGACTGTATTCGACGATCGAGAAGGAAGACAACCCGAGCGTGCGCGGCATGATTTTCAAAGTACGTCATTTGGTTGAGGTTGAAGAGGTATAGCAAACATCGCGAAGACCCCCCTTGATCCGGGGGATGCGCGTTGCTCTTTTAGAATCAGGGGGTGTGCAACGTGAGATTGCACGAGATCGAGCCAAATCCCGGGGCGAGAAGGAGCCGGACCCGTGTGGGACGCGGCCCAGGATCGGGTCACGGAAAGACGTCCGGGCGTGGTCACAAGGGACAAGGCGCGCGTTCCGGAGGGACTAAAGGACGCGGTTTTGAGGGCGGACAACGTCCATTGCAACAGCGGTTGCCAAAACGCGGCTTTAGCAACTATCCATTCAGCAAGGAATTCGCTCTTGTGAATGTGGGGCAGCTGGCCGGTTTTGAGCCGGGTACTGTAGTGACGCCTGAGCTCCTCGTAGAGATGAAACTGATAAAGAACCTCAAGAGCGGGGTAAAGGTGTTAGGTGACGGTGAGATTGACTCTGCGCTTACGGTAAAAGCTCATGCATTCAGTAAGTCGGCGGCCGAGAAGATCGCAGCGGCTGGCGGCACGACAGAGGTGATCTAAGTGCTAAAGGCCCTCCGGAATGCACTGAGGATCGGCGACTTGCGCGCCAAGATCCTGTATACGGCAGCGCTGCTTGCGGTCTTCCGATTGGGGTCGCACGTCCCGGTGCCAGGGGTGGATGCCGGTGCCTTGGCCGAGAGTTTGGGTGTAGGTCAGGGAAACATCTTCGGTTTCCTTGACCTGTTCTCCGGGGGGGCGCTGGGGCGTTTCACCATCTTCGCCATGGGAGTCAACCCCTATATTACAGCTTCGATTATTATCCAGCTGCTCCAGGTTGTCGTTCCGCAACTGGAGGAGATGGCCAAAGAAGGTGTAGAGGGGCGCAAGCGGTTACAGCAGTACACGCGTTACGGAACGGTGGTTTTAGGGCTTATTCAAGCCATCAGCATTACAGCACTGGCCCGCAACATGGGTGTGATCGCCAATCCGAACTTCTTCACAATGTCGCTGATTGTGGTTACGCTAACGGCAGGCACGGTCTTTCTCATGTGGTTGGGTGAGAAGATCTCTCAGAAAGGACTGGGGAACGGAGTTTCACTGATCATTTTCACCGGGATCATCGCTCGTCTACCCCAAGGCTTTGTGCAGGCAGCACAAAGCGTTGGCAGAGGCGGCATCAACCCGTTGAGTTTCATTCTCTTTCTCGTCTTGACGGTTGTAGTGATTGCCGGAGTGGTGATCGTTCAAGAGGGTCAGCGGAGGATTCCCGTACAATACGCCAAGAGAGTTGTCGGGCGCAGGATGTATGGGGGCCAATCTACGCATATCCCTCTGCGGATAAACCAGGCCGGTGTCATACCTGTGATCTTTGCCAACTCCGTTTTGACGTTTCCTTTGACGCTGGCTCAATTCGTGCCGGCACTGGGGGGGATCTCACGGTTCTTGGGTTACGGAACCGTTGGCTATAACCTAATCTATGTAGCCTTGGTGATCTTCTTCACCTATTTCTACACGGCAGTGACGTTCAACCCTGTAGAAATTGCGAGTAACATGAGAAAGAATGGCGGGTTCATCCCAGGCTTGCGGCCGGGACGACCGACTGCGGAGTACCTTGATCGGGTACTAACCCGGATCACGCTGTTCGGTGCTCTGTTCTTGGCGGTAATCGCCGTGTTACCCACCATAATGTCTGCAATCACGCGCATGCCGTCCCAGTTCATGTTCTTCGGGGGCACTGGTATGTTGATCGTGGTTGGCGTGGCCCTCGACACAATGAAGCAGATAGAGGCGCACTTATTGTTGCGGCACTATGAAGGCTTCATGAAATAAGACGGGGGAGCATGGGCATGCGTTTGGTAATGTTGGGTCTGCCGGCGGCTGGTAAGGGGACCCATGGAAGGCTCCTGGCCCAGACGTTTTCTATCCCGCACATATCGACGGGAAGTATGTTTCGGGCCGCCATGCAGCTGAACAATGACCTGGGCCGAAGGGCTAAGTGGTACATTGACAGAGGGGAGCTTGTTCCTGACGGTGTGGCCGCAGAAATCGTCAAGGAGAGACTGAGCCAAGAGGATTGTCGCCCTGGGTTTATCTTGGACGGCTTTCCCCGTACGGTGCCTCAAGCAAAAGAACTTGATGCCGCTTTGGCTTCGATGCAGATGGCGATCGACGCGGCCATCAACATCCAGATATCTGAGGCGGAAGCGATTCGCAGGATTGCAAACCGTAAAGTGTGTAGTCAATGCGGAAGTACCGGTGATCCAGGAGCTGAAGTCTGCAAGGAGTGCAACGGGCCTTTGGTGCAGCGTCCGGATGACACACCTGAAGTTGCACGGCATCGCCTGGAAGTCTACATGGTACAGACACAGCCTGTAGTCGACTACTACAGAGAGCAGGGGCGTTTGGTTCCGGTCAACGGTCTTCAGCCGATCGATCGGGTGTTTATGCAAATATGCCAGCGATTAGCTCGTATGGGAATCATTAAGACGCCCAAGCCCTGCGAGGCGACGATTAGGCGTGAGGTGGACCAATGATATTCATTAAGTCCGGCGATGAGCTAGAGCGAATGAGACGCGCAGGCCGTGCTGTAGCCAGAGCACATGAACTGCTGGCGGGGCTGATCAAACCCGGCGTCCGGACTTCTCAACTTGACGAAGCGGTTTACAGTTTCTTTATGAAAGAAGGAGTCATACCGTCTTTCAAGGGATATCAGGGCTTTCCTGCGAGCATTTGCACATCGGTAAATGAAGTAGTGGTACACGGTATACCCGGTGATCGAGTCCTTCGCGAAGGAGATATCATTGGTATAGATATCGGTGCCATGGTTGACGGGTTTCACGGCGATGCAGCCGTGACTTACGGAGTAGGGGAAATAAGTCCGGAAGCTCAGCGATTGCTGGATGTCACTAAGGAGGCGCTGTACCGCGGCATCGCTCAAGCGCGGGTCGGAAATCGTGTGTCGGATATCTCGCATGCGGTGCAGACTTACGTAGAAGGCTCAGGCTTTTCCGTGGTCAGGGATTTTGTCGGTCATGGAATAGGCACGGCAATGCATGAAGCTCCTCAGATTCCGAACTTCGGGCCTCCCGGGCGAGGTCCACGCCTCCGAGCGGGGATGTGCTTGGCCATTGAACCTATGGTCAATGCGGGTACACCGGATGTGAACGTTCTCGATGACGGCTGGACGGTCGTCACTCGTGATGCCCGGTTGTCGGCCCATTTCGAACACACTGTGGCGGTGACAGAAGGCGAACCTGAGATTCTGACGATGATGGATGTCTTGTAGCGGGCGACACTCATATGTGATAGAATAGTTGAGTGTGCGCGTATGGAATCCACTGTAATACTAAGGGGGTGTTCGACGTTGGCAAAACAGGATGTCATTGAGATGGAGGGCACAGTGGCCGAAGCGCTGCCAAACGCTATGTTTCGCGTGGAATTGGATAACGGTCACCAAGTTCTGGCTCATATTTCCGGAAAGATGCGGATGAACTTCATTCGTATCCTGCCAGGGGACACAGTGACCGTAGAGCTGTCGCCCTACGATTTAAGCCGCGGTCGTATCACCTACCGTAAAAGATAGATGACGACTACCGCCGTTGCCGGTATCCCTGGAAGGAGGCGTCGGTTGTGAAGGTTCGAGCTTCCGTGAAACCAATCTGCGACAAGTGCAGAGTTATACGTCGTAAGGGAAAAGTCCGAGTGATTTGCGAGAATCCGAAACACAAGCAAGTGCAAGGATAATAGTGGAGGTGGAAATGCGTGGCTCGTATTGCGGGGGTAGACCTACCGCGCGACAAGAGAATTGAGGTAGCGCTTACGTACATCTACGGTATTGGGCTCAGCCGGTCCAAGGAAATCCTCGAAAAAACCGGAATCAATCCGGACACCAGAGTACGCGACCTCACCGAAGATGAAGCTGCACGCCTGCGCGAAGTGATAGATCGCGATTACGTTGTCGAGGGCGATCTCAGACGCAGGGTTCAGATGGACATTAAACGGTTGATTGACATCGGCAGCTACAGAGGGCTAAGACACAGACGGGGTTTGCCTACCAGGGGTCAAAGAACGCGGACCAATGCGCGGACGCGTAAAGGACCGTCACGGACCGTGGGCGCTAGACGTAAAAGCAGCTAGGAGGGAAGATCATTGGCCAGACCAAGACGTGGTGCTCGGCCCAGAAGGCGGGAACGAAAGAACGTTCCTGTGGGTATTGCTCATATCAAGTCAACGTTTAACAACACGACGGTTACTATTACCGACAGGCAAGGCGCTGTCATAGCTTGGGCTACGGCAGGAACCCAAGGTTTCAAAGGTTCACGCAAGAGCACGCCTTTTGCGGCGGGCATGGCTGCCGAAGCGGCTGCCCGGGCGGCTATTGATCACGGCATGCGTGAAGTTGAGGTCTATGTGAAGGGACCGGGTGCAGGGCGCGAGACAGCTATTCGTTCGCTTCAAGCAGCGGGCTTAGAGGTCAGCCTGATAAAAGATGTCACCCCCATCCCACACAACGGTTGCCGTCCTCCAAAGCGGCGTCGCGTGTAACTGGCAGCGGACTTATGTAGGAGGTGTGACAGAAAGAATATGGCACGATATAAAGAGGCTGTATGTCGGCTCTGCAGACGGGAAGGCGAAAAACTGTTCCTAAAAGGCGAGAAGTGCTATACCAACAAGTGTCCGGTTGAAAAACGTACCTATCCGCCGGGACAACATGGGCAGGGTCGCAGAAAGGCAACGGATTACGGAATGCACCTGCGTGAAAAGCAGAAAGTGCGCCGGATGTATGGAGTTCTTGAAAAACAGTTTAGGCGTTACTACGAGGTGGCCAATCGCCGACCGGGCGTTACGGGCGAAAATCTGCTGCAGGTTCTCGAATGCCGTCTAGACAACATTGTCTACCGAATGGGATTTGCTCCGTCACGACCGGCGGCCCGTCAACTGGTCTTGCACGGCCACATTCGGGTCAACGGACGTAAGGTGGACATCCCGTCTTACGAAGTCCGTGCGGGAGATATTGTAGCTGTCAAGGAAGGCAGCCGGAATATTCCCCTCATAAAGAGCAGCATCGAGGCCGCTGCGTCAAGAGGCGTCCCGGAATGGTTGGAAGTCGACTGGGAGCAACAGACCGGTAAGGTATTGGCCGTTCCGACGCGCGAACAAATGGATCTGGCCGTTCAGGAGCACCTGATTGTGGAGCACTACTCTCGTTAGTGTCTCGGCAGCCACTCAAACACGAGGCCAGCCAGGGACGGTTGGCGCCGCTGGACTCGGCGTCATAAGATGGACGTTTTAAGGGGGTCTTAGGCGATGCTTGAGATTGAGAAGCCGAGAATAGAGACGACGGAGCTCGACGGCAATTACGGCAGATTCGTTGTGGAACCTCTGGAGCGCGGTTTCGGCAATACGCTTGGCAATTCGTTGCGACGCGTTCTGCTTTCCTCGCTTCCCGGGGCCGCGGTGACTACCGTGCGTATTGACGGTGTGTTACACGAGTTTTCGACTATACCCGGAGTTGTTGAGGACACCACGGAGATCGTCTTGAACCTTAAGAGCTTGCTCTTGAAAATGCACAGTGACGAACCTGTCACGGCGCGTATCGTGGCCACGCAAGAGGGCGAAGTTCGTGCGGCGGATATCGAAGTTCCCAGCCAGGTAGAGATTCTGAATCCCGATCTTCATATCGCTACTCTGGATCGCGGTGGCCGTCTCGAAATGGAAATGACTCTGGAGCGCGGTAGAGGCTATGTCTCGGCGGAGCGCAATAAGGGTGCGAATCACGCTATCGGTGTGATCCCAGTTGACTCGATTTTCAGTCCGGTCACTAAAGTGAGTTACAACGTGGAGCCTACTCGTGTCGGACAGCGCACAGACTTCGACCGTCTTATTCTTGAAGTATGGACGGACGGGAGTATAGCTCCGAATGAGGCAGTCAGTCTTTCGGCCAAAATCCTTATGGAGCACTTCCGCTTGTTTATGGACTTGACCGAAAGTACCGGCGATCTGGAGATCATGGTCGAAAAGGAAGAGGAACAGAAAGATCGCTTGATGGAGATGACCATTGAAGAACTCGACCTGTCTGTTCGTTCCTATAACTGCCTGAAGAGAGCGGGAATCAACACCGTTGAGGAGCTTACACGCCGTACCGAAGAAGATATGATGAAGGTACGCAATCTGGGCAAGAAGTCGTTGCAAGAAGTTAAAGAGAAACTCGCGGCCCTGAACCTGTCCTTGCGGGAGTCGGACGACTAAGCTTTTTGAAAAAGGCTCGGCAGGAAGATGGTTCGCCGTGAGGCCTTATGTGACTACGGTTTTGCTGGGAGGTTTCTTGTATGAGGCAGCACAAGTTGGGCCGGACCCAGGCCCACAGGCGTGCCCTTTTCCGCAGCCTGGTAACTGCGGTGGTAATGAACGGAAGGATACAGACCACCGAGAGTAAAGCCAAGGCGGTCAAACCTTTGGTGGATAAGATGATCACCTTGGGAAAACGTGGCGATCTACACGCCAGACGACAGGCTGCCGCTTTTTTGACCAAGCCGGAGGCAGTTCAGAAGCTGTTTGACGAGGTGGCCCCTAGATATGCCGAGCGCAACGGGGGATACACCCGTGTGCTTAAGCTTGGAGTCCGTCGTGGTGACGCTGCACCTATCGCCCTGATCGAATTGGTGTAGTATTCGCCGCCGCTTGACTGGGCAGGGGCGCGGGGTTCTACGCGCTCCTTTTCCGTTTTGAGCAGGGGATTTTCGCGAAGAGCGGATGATCGAGCTTGCTTGTGAGTTTGCGACACGTATCCTTCTGTTATCCGAATTCTCAAAGACCGGTGCTGTCGGACGTGAGCTTAGAAGTGACGCGCGGAGAGTGGTTGAGTATCGTTGGCCCCTCCGGTAGCGGTAAATCAACCTTGGGCCGCTTAGTTGCGGGATTGCTCGCGCCCAGCGAAGGCGATATTTACCGCCAAGAGAGTCTGTGTTTGGGTTGGATGTCTCAGGATGCTACGAACTCCATCATAGGCTCTACGGTTGAAGAAGATGTGGCCTTCGGTCCTGCAAATCTTGGCTTGAGCGGAGAGGAGCTGGAAGCCCGGGTCACGGAGAGCCTGGCAGCCGTGGGTTTGGACGCCACGTATATGGAACGAGATCCTCTGCGTTTATCGGGAGGGGAGTGTCAACGAGTCGTACTGGCCGGTTTGTTGGCCATGCGACCGCCATTGTTGGTTCTCGATGAGCCAACGAGTATGTTGGATGAAGAGTCCCGTCAGCTATTTCTTAAGTCTCTTCGTGAAGCAGTGGCCGCATATGGTCTTACCGTCATCTACATCACCCACGATCTCAGAGAAGCTGGCTTAGCCTCGCGTAGCGTAGCCATTGACGAGGGTCGTATCATCGCCCAGGGAAAGCCGGAGGTCGTGTTGTCCGCACCCACGGTTACTCGTATGCTTTGTGAGTATGAAAATCCGATTGAAGCACCGAGTTACTGTCAGCCCAGGTGCGTCCCCTCGGAAGTGCGTCTGGATTCTTTCGGACTATCACACGATGGGAAATTGGACAAGCACAATCCGCCGGTGATCATACGCCCCGGAACCAAGATGGCTATTGCCGGCAGGTCCGGGGTCGGCAAGAGCACCCTTCTTCTTCGATTGGCTGGTCTATTGCCGACAGACGGCGGCGTTTTGCGCTACGGAGAGCGGATGATCACGACTGCCGCTGACAGACGCTGGTTGCGAGGTCTAGTCGTTATGGCCTTGCAACACCCCGAGCGACAGATATTCGCAGACACAGTATGGAACGAAGTGATGTATGCCCCTCTTAACCTCGGCAGATCGCGTGCTGAAGCTCGACAGATGGCAGCCATGGCCTTGCGCTGTGTCGGTCTGGATCCCGAGACAGTGGGCTGCCGCAATCCCTTCACTCTTAGCGGCGGTGAGCAGCGGAAAGTGGCCCTGGCTTCTGTCTTGGCCGCTGCAACGCCCTACCTCTTTTTGGATGAGCCTACCGTCGGGCTTCATCAAGGCGCTGCCAGGCAGCTCATGACTTCCATAGATCGCTATCTGCGAATCACTGGCGCGTCTTGTTGCATCGCCACACACGACCAAGAACTCATACACTCGTGGTCCGATGACCACCGAGTACTGCGTGATGAAGACGGAATCGCACCGCCTAAAAAAGGCTGCGAAGTGCAAGTTGCTCGATCCTCCCTGATGGCGGATCCGGATCCACGGGCCAAGATCCTGGCAGCCGGTCTTTTGGCCTTTGCAGCTACCTTGGTCGGCAGTTGGCAGGCCTTAGCCATCACCGCGAGCGGTCTTGTCTTGATCTATGCGCTGTTGGGGGTGTCTGTGCCCTCCTTTTTCCGCTTCGTGCGGCCTTTTCTTCCGTTGGCTTGCCTCGCTGTTTTGCTTAGCGGAGGAGGCGAGGGACAGCATCTTTTCACTTTAGGCAGTTGGACATATCATACTGGCATGTTGCGAACGGGTCTGTGGTCAGCAAGCAAAATGCTCCTGCTGATCAGCAGTGTAGGGTGGCTGACACTGTCGACGAAACCCGGACGTCTCGTACGGGGGCTTCGCCACTTGCTGCGTCTGATACCTGGGGTTGACTCCGATCGTCTTGGTATGGGTATCTTGATCGCTTTTCGCTTCGTGCCGATTGTACGAACGGAAGCTACATGGCTACGTCAGGCCCAGGCCGCTCGGGGAGCAGATCTTCAGAAGGGATTGATTGGCCTCTCCTGTAGGTTATTCACCATGGTGATCCCGCTCTTGTCAGGTGTACTGCGTCGTGCGGATGCTTTAGCTGAGGCTTTGGTGATGCGCGGTTACGGAGCGCGATGTGTCGAGGAAAAGCCACAGCCTTTGGCAAGGACGGATCTGTTGTTGCCTGCCATGGCCTTGTTACTCGCGGTCGCTTCAGCACTGCTTTGAGTAGGTGATGCTGATGCGCAACATAAAAATGACACTGTCCTACGACGGGACCGCCTATCACGGTTTTCAGGACCAAGGACCTGGGATACCTACTATCCAAAGATCACTGGAGACCGCGATACACAAACTGACCGGAGAGCGCTTGCGTGTCACCGGGGCCGGACGAACAGATGCCGGGGTTCATGCTCTGGGTCAGGTTATCAACATAAGGACATCCGGATCCATCCCTGTTGAACGCTGGCCCTATGCACTCAATGCAGTATTGCCGCAAGACATAGTGGTGCGCGATGCCCGCGTGGTGCATCCGGATTTTCACGCTCAATACTGGGCTAGGAAGAAACGCTATCGGTATACAATTGATAACGGACCGGTACCGTGTGTTTTCAGGCGGCGCTATGCTTATCGCGTGTATCACGCTCTTGATGTCGAAGCCATGGCTGAAGCTGCCTCCTTGCTTGAGGGAAGGCATGATTTTGCGGCCTTTCGTTCGGTAGGCAGCGGTGTGGAAAGTACTGTGCGTACCTTATATGAGTTGCGAGTTGAGCGCTGCGGAGACATGATCCAGATAACGGCATGTGCTGATGGTTTTTTGTACAACATGATGCGCATCATTGTCGGCACGCTCTTAGAAGTAGGGAAGTCGAAACGACCACCGAAATGGGTTAAGGAAGTCCTCATGAGTCGGCAGCGTCACTTAGCGGGTCCGACGGTGCCCGGCCTGGGACTGTGTCTAATGGAGGTCATCTACGATGATGACGCAGACCAACACAGCAATGATTCCGCGAGGTGATATTGATGGTTGAGGCGGGCTTTGCCATTACCGATATAACCCCGCCCGTGGGTGCTCATATTCCCGGCGGATTCTCTCCGATCACGTCAACCGGCGTGAACGATCCTCTGCGAGTCCGTGCCGCGGTGATTCGCGACGAAAACACTGCTTTGGCTATCGTCGGTGTCGATGCCGTCTCTTTGTCGACTGAAGATGTCCTTGAGGCTCGCCAACGAGCGGAAGCCCTGTGCGCCGTTCCGAGTGCGAACATCGTCATTGCCGCCAGTCACACGCATACCGGGGGGCCGGCCAACGACGTATTGGGCACGGATTCAGATGAGCACTACAGGCGGCATATTATCCAGCAGATTGCAAGTGCCATTGCTCTGGCTCAAACGAGATGCGTACCCTGCGAACTAGGCTGGGGGGTAGGAGAAGCCGCGGGTTTGGCCTGGAATCGTCGTTGGGTGCTAAAGGACGGCACTCATGCTACTCATGCGAACCCTGAAGACGATGCGGTCATCGGTCGCGCCGGTCCTGATGATCCCCAAGTGGTCTTGTTGGCCGCACGTGATCTTGACGGACGAATACTCGGCTTTGTGGGCAATTTCACCTGTCACTGCACTCTGCGGGGAGGCAGAGCCTTTTCCGCTGACTACCCTGGCGCCTGGAGCGATCAGCTTGAACATATCACAGGGGCGCCGTTGGTTTTCTTGAACGGTGCCATGGGAGATGTCACGCAAGTCAATCGCGATAAAGGTTTCGCATACCCGCAAAAAGGCGAGCCGGTGATCAGGCGGTTTGCAAACAAGCTGACCGGCGAGTCGCTGAAACTACTGGCAGATATGAACTTCACCGATGATGTAACCTTGGGGGTTGCCTCAGAGGTCATTGACATACCGTTCCGCAAACCGGATGCGGAACAACTGGCACAAGACAGGATTACGGTAGAGAAGGCTTCGCCAGACGATTACTCTCGCGAAGTCGTCTTCGCCCGCGAACGATTGCTGTTGCAGGAGTACATAGACAAGCATGGAACGGCGCGATGTGAGGTAATCTGTTTACGTCTGGGTGAATTGGCGATTGCATCCAGTCCGGGCCAGATGTTTTGTGCGTTTGGACTGGCTATGAAGGAGCAATCGCCCTTTCCGGCAACGATGGTGGTCTCATTGGCCAATGGTAACATCGGCTACGTGCCCACTGCTGAGGCTATCGCAAAAGGCGGCTACGAGCCTACTTTATGTCGCGGCAGCCGCTCCGCCCCTGAAGCCGGGGATCTCATTGTTGCCGCTTCGGTTCGACTACTCCGCCAGCTGACGTAAGACCTGCCTTTGCGAGTGCCTTTAGCTGATTGACGATGAGTTAGATAGGCTTGACTAGCTCGGGTTGTTGTTTTACAATGAGCTGTGGTTTCTTATAGCGCAAGCAACGAGGATGACGGTCTCCCCCGCTGGCCGCCTCCACCGAGCTTGACGTAATAGTATGTGTACCATATAGGCGAGCTAGAGATATCGCCTAGCTTTGGGAGGATGGCGCATGCAGCAGCGGACCTTCATGGCGAAGGAAGCTGATCTGGAGAGGACATGGTATGTGATCGATGCTGCCGGTCAACGATTGGGTCGCTTGGCCAGTCAAGTAGCCCATGTGCTGCGAGGCAAGCATAAGCCGGAATACACGCCGCACATTGATTGCGGTGACTATGTCATCGTCATAAACGCTGATAAAGTAGAGCTCAGCGGCAACAAGTTGGAGAAAAAGATTTACTACAGACATAGCCAGCATCCCGGAGGCTTAAAGGCTACACCGGCATCCGATATGTTAGCCAAGCATCCGGAAAAGATGATAGAGCTGGCAGTGCGGGGCATGCTTCCGCGCAATTCTCTGGGACGGCGGCAACTGAAAAAACTGAAAGTGTACGCCGGACCCGACCATCCACATGAAGCACAAAAGCCGCAACCTTTAGTGGCCGAGGGGAGGTAACAGATTTTGGCGGTACCTGTAGTTGATCATTATTCTGCTTCCGGACGCCGTAAGAAAGCGGTCGCGCGTGTCAGAATCAAGCCTGGCACTGGCCGCATCCTGATCAACGGTCGGGAGTTGGAGGACTACTTCGGTCGTCCCACTCTGCAATTGATCGTACGTACCCCCTTGCAGGTCGCTGAGGTAGAAGGTCGTTACGATGTCATTGCGAGAGTGCATGGCGGCGGACTGGCGGGTCAGGCAGGAGCCGTAAGACACGGCATCGCGCGAGCCTTGCTCGAGGTCAATGAAGAGTTTCGCAAGCCTCTCAAGGCTGCGGGATTGCTTACGCGCGATCCGCGTATGAAGGAGCGTGTCAAATACGGTCTTAAGAAAGCCCGTAAGGCACCTCAGTTCTCCAAGCGTTAAACATAACAGTATCGGGCCCGGGCGATTCCCCGGGCCCTTGCAAATGGTCCCCCAAGTACAAGGGTTGAGCACTCGGCCGACCTTCTCGGCCATCCGTGGCCTGTGAGGCCCGGTCGTTTACGGTAACAGCCATAAGGTCAACTAGCCTCCAGTTCGCGTGACGACAGGCTACGTTAAGGATGGATGTACAGATACCCCGGATTGCTTCCTCGGCTCCGGGTTCTGTAGTGGGCGGTCAGGCAACAGAGGTCAAGTCAACGGGCAGTGCCGCTCACACCTAAATCCGTCCGACAGCATTGGCGAGGAGATCTGTACAACCGTACGACGTGTATCGACCTCGACCTAAACGGACCTTGCGAGCAGGGGCGCATCAAAACACCTCTGTCTCGCTGCACCGCATCAAGGGCATGAATGAGGGTATTGCCGTCGGCCATCCGGCGCGCACGCACCATGAGTAAGTTGTTTGTCAGGGTCGTACCGTTCATGGTACTCCGCGGAAGTGGCAGGTGCAATCTTGAATGGATTTCGAAAAGGCCAGAACATAACTCATGTTAAATCCAAAAACTTATCTACTGTTTTGGAAACCATTATTCGCCTCGAACCCATATCTCGCATCGCTATCTCTTCCTTAACGGGTTTAACCTCCTCGACAATAACTAACCTCGTCAATGAACTAATCCACCACGGGCTTGTCCGTGAATCAGGTAGTGTCGCATCACAAGGCGGGCGTAGACGCACTCTTCTTCGTTTGAACGCTGACACCTGTTGGCTGGGAGTTCTTTCAGTGGGAGAAAGGCGTATCCAAGGAGCTCTGCTCAATTTGGGCGCCAAAGTCCGTTGGCATGTGGATGAACCCCACACCAATGCATCCCTGGCGTGCGAACAACTGGCCAAGCGCATGATCGATTTGGCGGCTATTCAGGGGCAACCCTTGGTCGGTCTTGGCATCGTGTCGCCCCATCATACCACCCTGACATATGGTTCCCTGAATGATCTACAGATCCCGCTGAGAATCGAGTCGCCCGTCCGAGCGTGCGCTCTGGCCGAAGCCTGGTATGGGGTGGGACAAGAAGCTTCTACGATGGCCTTTGTCTCAGCGGATCATCCGCGATCCGTAGCCCTGGTCACGGAACGACAGCTGTATCGGGGGGCACATGGCTTGTCGGGCTTACTCCCAAAGGTGCGATACATACAGGAGTGTCCGGACACGCACGATGCTTCGCAGTTCCCGGAGACCTTAGAGACTCTGGCGGTGACAGCAGCTCTTGCTATAGGCCTGTACGATCCGGAAACGGTGGTGGTGGGCGGGTCTAATGTAGATCAGCTTCCAGAGCTTCTGACAGCCCTGAAGAACTGCGATATAATCAAGCAACAAACGAAAACGCATCATCAGGTCGTTTTTCGCACCTCGAAGCTTGGTCAGCGAGCCGAGGTGATCGGGGCAGCCTGTCAGCTCCTACAGGATTTCATTGCCGATCCCATAGAGCAACTTACCCGCGCCAGATCGCGGATCGGGACTTCGGCTGAGGCTTGAGCTTAAAGATCCGACTTCTCCGACTCTTCCGGATCATTGTCATCATTGCCGTCATCATCTTCTTTCGCGGCGCCCGACTCCTCATCGGCGCTATCCGTCTGCAGATCATCATCATCAGTGACAGTTGTCTCGATCACATTGTCCGACGCATCAACAACGATATCCGCTACTGCTACTGCCTCCGAAGCGCGCTCCTCAACAGTGGGTCGAGGACGTAGTCGGGTCACTTGCGGAGCCTCCGGGGGCGACACCGCACGAGGCACCAGTGGTGTCGGTATCTCGCTTCTGCTCGACTCTTCGGGTGGTGGCGATGACCGGGATTCGAATGGCAAAGGCGGGGAAGCTGGTGCTTCGATGACATCCAGGGGATAGAGTAAGCTTGCGGGGAAAGACATCGGATCATCGCCGAATAAGCCTCCGGGCCAGTGAGTTAAGGCCTGAGGCGGATCATCCGTACCAACGCGATAAGGTCTGGGTTGAGCGTCGGCGTTCCAGTAACAAGGGGCGAATTGGGTGGGCGCAGTTCCGGGCAGAAAGGCGGCGCGCTCCTGTAAGGCACATTTCGCTCCTGCGATCTTGCCGGTAAAAGGATCGATAGGGACATTAGTTTGGATTCCTGTCGGCACCGGAAAACCGAGCACGGGTTCGTCGCTTAACGCATTCAAGGCGAACTTGCCCCAAATGGGAGCGGCAAGACTGCCGCCGCCCATATTAAGCGGCTGACGAGTATCATGACCGACATATACGGTCGCCGCCAACTGCGGTGTATAGCCTACGAACCAGGCACTTAAGGTGTTATTCGTCGTGCCGGTCTTTCCAGCTTGGGGGCGACCGATATTGGCCGCCGTACCCGTTCCGTACTCGACAACTGCCTGTAACATGTTTGTCATCATATAGGCCACTTCTTCGCTCAATACCCGCCGAGGCTGAGCCCGATGACGAAAAATGAGGCGACCGCGACGGTCGTACACTTTTTCTATGGCATACGGCTTGTTATAGAAGCCTCCATTGGCGAAAACAGCATAGGCGGCGGTCATCTCCAGCGGCGTCACCCCCTTTGTCAGTCCCCCTAATACCAGAGCGAGATTGCGATCATCCGGAAGAAGCAGAGTGCTGATGCCCAACCTTTGCGCCATCTCTATAGCGGCGTCGACGCCGACCTGCCTCAGAAGGCGTACCGAGGCTGTATTAAGCGAACGGGTCAGCGCAAACTTGAGCGTCACAGTGCCCCAGTACTCTCCCTTGAAATTCTCCGGACGATAGCCATTGAAGTCTCCCGGATGATCTATCAGGATGTAATTCATGGGGAGCCCTTTCTCCAACGCTACTGCGTAGACAAAGGGCTTAAAGGCCGATCCAGGCTGGCGTACTGCCTGGGTGGCTCGGTTAAACTGGCTTTCCACGTAGTCTCGCCCACCTACCATACTGCGAATAGCACCGTCTCTCACGTCGATGGCGACAATGGCGCCTTGAGTTTGGCCCAGAGCATCTCGCGCTGCTTTTTGCATCCTCAAGTCCAGCGTGGTGTGGACGCGCAATCCGCCCCGATGAACCGCAGTCGCGCCGTAGGTATCAATGAGCTGCGAGGCAACATAGTCTACGAAGTAGGGAGCCAAGCCACCGCGCAATCCCGCTAGCTTCAAGGGTTCTTCCTTAGCTACAGCAGCTTGCTGCGAGGTGATATAGCCGAGCTCGGCCATCCGTTCCAAAACAAGATCTCGACGAGCCAGGGCGCCGTCAGGATTTCGATACGGGCTCAATGTGGAAGGTGCTTTAGGCAATCCGGCAAGAAGAGCTGCCTCAGCAAGAGTCAGCTCTGATGGCTGCTTTCCGAAGTAAGTAAGCGCGGCATCGGCGATTCCATAGGCTCCTTCACCGTAGTAGATCGTATTGAGGTATATCTCCAAGATGCGAGCCTTCGAAAAACGCATTTCGAGCAGCACGGCCAGCAGTATTTCGCTGAGTTTTCTTTGTATCGTCTTCTCCGGGGACAAATAGAGCACCCTGACTAGCTGCTGTGTAATGGTGCTGGCGCCTTGAGCACGTCTGCGGCTTTTTAGGTCCACCCACAGAGCGCGAGCGACCCCTTTGAGGTCGAAGCCCGGGTGTAGAAAGAAACGACTGTCTTCGATGGCCACAATGGCCTGTTGCATCTCAACGGAGATATCCGCCAGAGGGGTAAAGGCTTGCTTCTTGGTGCCCAGTACGGCTATGGGCTCGCCGTTGCGATCGAAGAGCGTGGCAGCCTCCCATTCAGCCTCCGGATCCAGCTGCATCACGCGTACTGCAGCCACTGCGATCCAGGCGACTGCCAAGATGAGAAGCAGCAGCACGAGAGTCCTGAAAATACTCCACCACCTCATGCAGCCCGCCTCCCAAGACTCAACCTGTAGACGCTTCTCGGATTAGTATGGGGTATCCGAGATGCAGGCATGCGAAGGTATGACCTTTTCGCTGAAGAGGCGTCATGGTATGCTGACACTGTAACAGAGTCCGACAAGAGTCGATGTTTACCGAGACCAGAGAGTCTGAGGTGCAGTTTCGTTGAGAATGATCATATGTCCGCGGTGCCTGGGATCGTTTCGAACCTTATATCAGGAAGGCAAGACAGAACGATGTCCTTACTGCGCCTGCTACGTTGTTCATGAGCAAAAGCTGGTGGACATCGCGTCAAAGATGCATGGGAGTGTGACAACCCTCGAGGAGATTCAAAGCTGGCTATCCGAATATCTGAGTTTCCTCGGGGCGTGGTGTGGGGAGCAAGAGAGTATGGACCTGCGCGTATTGGATGCTTTGAGCAGGCGATTGGACATGCTTACGCGAGAGATAGCAAACTGTCGTCGCCGTCTGCACGATGATCGGCTTCAGAAAGGATGTCGCTCCCACGATGAATGAAATTCAGTTACCTCCTATGGTGAGAATCAGACAACATCATAGCGCAACAAGTGTCGATGATCCCGAAGTCGCAGCCAGTGAGGCGCTGCGTCAGGCCAGTATCGCCGCTAAAGTGAATCCCGGGGACCGAATCGGAGTGGCTTGCGGATCTCGCGGCATCGGTTCCTATGCGCATATTGTGAAAGGAGTCATACGCGCCTTGAAAGAGGCCGGAGCTCGTCCCGTGATCATCCCCGCCACGGGCAGTCACGGCGGGGCCACGGCCGAAGGGCAGATAGCCGTCTTGGCGGAAGCAGGCATTACGGAACAAAGCATGGACGCGCCCATCATGGCAGACATGGATGTCGTCGAGTTGGGTACGATCCCCGACGGTCCGCCCGTGTATTTCGCTCGCCAAGCCATGGAAACGGACGGAATCGTGCTTGTCAATCGGATAAAGCCGCACACGGATTTCGCGGGGGATCTGGGCAGCGGTCTGATCAAGATGCTGGTGATCGGCCTCGGTAAAACCCGCGGAGCTCAAGCCATCCATGCCTACGGGGTCCGAGGACTCAAAGAGATGGTGCCGGAAGCGGCCAAGATAATCCTTGACCAAGTCAATGTACTGCCCGGAGTGGCCATCGTCGAAAACGCCTACGGTAAGCCGGCATTCATCCGGGCGCTGGATCCGGACCGTCTTCCCGAAGGTGAAAGAGAGCTCATGCAACTGGCTCGGGAGTACATGGCCCGTTTACCGGTCCAACAGCTGGATTTGTTAGTGATCGACAAGATGGGAAAAGACATCAGCGGTTCCGGAATGGACACTAACGTCATCGGTCGTCTGGGCATAGCCGGGGAAACCGACTTCGATTCACCGCGCATCAGCCGTATCGTAGTGCTGGATCTGACTGATGCTTCTCATGGTAACGCGGCAGGTGTGGGCTTGGCGGACGTCATTACCGAGCGTCTGCGGTCAAAGATTGACCAGAAAGCCACCAATATCAACACTATTACCTCAACCTTCTTGGAGCGAGCTCGTCTGCCTATTACCATGCCGACAGATCGCCAGGCAATAGAGCTGGGTCTGCGATGTGCCTGGCAACCGGACACACAAGCGGCACGGATCGCACGAGTGGCGAGCACCCTGGAACTGAATGAGATGTTTGTATCCGTCGCTGTATGGGAGGAGCTGCGTCAACGCTCCGACATTGAGACGTTAAGTGCGCCCACACCTTGGCGGTTCAAAGCGACAGGAGAACTGTGTATGCCCTTTACTCCGTCTGATCAGTAAAACATGGCCTCCCGAGCCAGCAAGAGGGCTCCCTCTATTGGCTCCCGCTCAGGAGCGAGCAGTCTGCAGCCCGGCGCTTCTTTGAGCAGTGTGTCTTGCAAGACCCGGCGAATCATAGGTGTTTTTTGGATCACACTGCCCTGGTAACTGACATCCACTTGCGGTCCGAAAGCCAGGCGTCGCTTCACGGCACACACCGACTTAGCCAGGGCAACACCCGCTCTGTACAGTATCTGGCTACATACCCTATCACCTTCATCAGCAAGACGGACCACCACAGGAGCGAGGGTGGCAATCCTGGCTGGAGTCCAAGCGTCAAAATAGACACGAGGGACTATTTCTTCAAGGCTTGAGACACCGAAATGTGCCGGGATGGCTGAGACCAGGCGTGTCTCGGCTCCCCTGCCGTCGAGACTGGCAAAGGCTGCGCGCAATGCAGAGCGTCCGATTGCAAAACCGCTACCCGCATCTCCAAGGAGCCACCCCCAGCCGTCAGCGCGGAAAGAATCTCCCTTGGCATCGCGCCCGACAGCCGTGGCTCCGGTTCCCACGATCAGTACGATCCCGGGTTTGCCGCTCAGTGCTCCGACCAGGGCGATTTCACTGTCAGATACAACGCGGACGGATTGGGCCGGAAGCGATTGACCGCGGTCCAGCAAAAAACGGATGATAGCTTGTTGCACTCTAGGACCGGCATCAGTCGTGCTGATCCCACTGAGGCCCAGACAGGCCGCCCGCAGGACGACGGGGGCCGGACTCCTTTGGACAGCCTCGTTAAGGGCCTGTTCCACAACAGCGAACAGGGCAGTCAATGCTGAATCCAGGCCGCGCGCCACAGCGGTCGGTTCACCGCTGACGCTGACCAAAACATCTAACGTATCGTCGGCGATCACACAGCGCGTGGTCGTACCCCCGCCATCGACAGCTAGCAGCGCATCCATGGGATTCGGCGGCAGAAGCCTCATCTTTTGGGTGTAGAAGCTTGCCACCTTTACCTCCTAGATCTCTCTTGCACTGATCAAATCTCCCCACATCCGGATCGCTCAGACTGCCTCCTCGCCAAGAGAATCAGCTTGACGACGAGTCAGCAGGCGATAGGCCGAGGGGATAAGAAACAGGGTCAGTAGTGTTGAAAAGACCATTCCTCCCATATAGGCGATAGCCAGCGGCCTTTGCAGTTCAGTCCCTTCTCCGTAACCCAACGCTAAAGGTATCAAACCAAAAATGGTAGTCAAGGAGGTCATCAAGATCGGGCGCCATCTCTCTTCGGCCGCCGCGAGAATGGCTTCATCGAGTTCGGCTCCATTTCGTCGAGCCTGATTAGTCGCATCGACCATCACGATACCATTGTTTACCACAACACCCGTCAAAACGATCAATCCCATCAGGCTGGGGACTCCGATGCTTTGACCTGTAAGCCACAGGCAAACCAAGCCACCACCCAGGCCCAGCGGAACAGTCGTCATGATGATCAACGGGTACAAAAATGACTCAAACTGAGCGGCCATTACCATGTATACCAACAGAATCGACAGCATAAGCATCCATATCAGCTCATCCAGAGCCTCCTGAACGGTATCATGCACTCCGGCCAGACGGACGCTGAGCTGTGCGGGAGTCTCAAGACCGTCGATGACACCTAAAGCTTTTCGTTTCGCTTCACCCAAGTCGATCCCATCCAGACGGGCGTGCACGGTTACCGTTCTCACGCGGTCAACATGTTGGATCGTCACCGGAGCTGTAGTCTGTTCTGCAGTGACCACCCGTCCGAAGCGCACTGCGGGCACGGGACCTTGTCCGTTACTGGAAATGCCCTGGATAGACATCTGAAGAAGAGCCTCAATACCGTCGATATCTTCCGGCTTGGCCCGCAAAACAACCGGAATACTCTCTCCGTTGCGCTGAATGCGAGTGGCCTCCAGACCGCTCAAGGCTCCGCGAAGGGTTACACCGACAATATTGGTGGTCAAATTGCCCAGCAGAGCTTTCGTCCTATCAACGGTGAATAGCAATTCCGGTTGTCTTTGATCGACCGACGTGGCGATCTCCGTAAATCCGCCTGCCTGCTTTAAACCCTCAGCTATGCGATTGGCCTGCGTTTCAAGGGCACTGAGGTCTTTGCCGCGCACTTGAATGGTGACGCCCGGCGAAAAGGCCTCACCAAGGGCATCTGTCATGCGCTCCGTACTGATGCTCAAATGACCGCCCAACAGATCGATCCCCTCGACCGCCTCTCTGATTTCATCGGCAACGGCTCTTATGGATCGTCCTCGCTGCGTCCTGGGCAGCAGAATAAACTGCATCTTGGCCACATTCGGCCCGGTTCCGTAAAAAAGCTGGACCACATCATCACTGTCTTGTCCCAGTTGGGACCAAACAGAGATGACATCATCGATCTCAATTACGGTCTTTTCAATTTGCTCCGCCACGCTATTGGTTACTCGAATCGGCGTTCCTGCCGGCATAGTCAAGGTGGCGTTGATGGCGCCTCCGTCTACACTGGGCAGAAGCTCCAACGGCATATGTCGAGGAGCTATCAATCCGGCGACGACCAGAACCAACGCCAAAACCCAAAGCCAAAGCGGACGATGCAGCATCCGACTGAGGCTCAACAAATATCTTTCCTTCAATCGTTCAAGCCATGCGAGTGTGCTTTCGTCCGTACCATGACGCAGCGGTTTTCCCAGAAAACGTCCGGCAGCGGCGGGAACCACGGTTACCGCTATTAACAAGGATGCCAGAAGAGAAAAGGTGACAGCCAAGGCCGTATCGCGGAACCATCGGCCCGCGGTAGACTCCAGAAAAGCCAAGGGAAGAAAGACAACCACGGTGGTCAAGGTTCCGGCGGATATGGCCAAAGCAACCTTGGAGGTGCCTACTTCAGCAGCTTCTCGTGCGCTTAAACCCTGTTGCCGGTGCCGCACGATGCTCTCGAGCACGACGATCGAGTTGTCGACCAGCGTACCTATGCCCAGGGCGAGTCCTCCCATGCTCAATAGATTGAGCGTAAGATCGCCGGCGTACATCATGATCAAAGCTGCCACTATCGAAAGGGGAATAGAGATGGCTATCACGCAGATACAGCGCCAATTGCGCAGAAACAAAAGAAGCACCGCGACGGCCAAAATCGCGCCTATGACCGCAGCGTCCCTGACGTTGTTCAATGCGTCTATGATGAACTCGGACTGATCTCCCACTACCCAAAGCTGTATCCCGTCATCCAGGCTTTGATTGAACTCTGCCAATACATTACGCACGGCCCGAGACACAGCGACACTGCCAGCACCTGATTGCTTGTAAACCTGCAAAACAATAGCCGGCTCACCGTTGACCCGTGCATAGGACTCCTGAGGACTCGTTCCCTCTACCACGGTGGCCACGTCTTTCAAGAACAACATCTGAGGAATGAGGGCCGCGAGTCCGACCGCCTCAAGCCCTGCCGTTTTTTTCTCTCCTATGACCAGGTCGCGAATATCTTCCACGCTGGTTAGGGGATTGCCGACCCTCACATGATAGCGAACGCTGTTGTCCTCCAAGACACCTGCGGGGATAAGGGTATTCTGCTGTCTGATAAGCTCGTAGAGCATGACTGCGGAAGTATTGTTGGCTCGCAGGGCTTCGGTATCAAAAAAGACGGAGATCTCGGGACGCACGCCGGCAGCGATACTTGCCCTGGCTACTCCCGGAAGTTGTTCGATCCGAGTTACAAGATGATCTTCAGCCACTTTGGTGAGAGCAGCCACATCATCAAGACCCGTGACTCCGATCTTCATAACAGGAAGCATACGCGGATCGGCGTTGGTCACTACAGGTTCCATGGCGTCAGAAGGCAACAAAGGGACGACGGTGGCCAGCTGAGTCTTGATATCATTGATGGCTTGCATGGTGTTCACGCCCCAGCCAAAACTGGCCACTATCACGGAGACGTTTTCCATGCTGTAGCTCTCCAACGATTTGAGTCCAGAGACGGTAGCCACGGCGGCTTCTATCGGGATGGTGATATCCCCTTCAACTGCACCCGGGGCAGCTCCTGGATACACAGTGATAACTCCTACGATGGGCAGACGCAAATTGGGCAGGAGATCCAGTTCCAGGCGCGTAAGCGACAGCATCCCCATGAGAAGAATGACGGCGACGCCCATGGCTACAGCCACTGGGCGCCGAACAACAACTTGACTGATCCTCATCCTCGCAAGATTCCCTTCTTCATGTGTCTTCGGATACATACTCAGCGATAGACCGTTATTGCTCCGGCCGGCAGTCTTTTCAGTTGAGCTTCGACAAGGCTGCGGTTGATTTTGATATCGCGCAGCTGGATCTTGAAAAGAGGTTGTCCCTGGGCATCAAAAACGTGCATTCTGGAGACTATCCAGGTCTCTTGGTCGATCCAAAAATGGAAATAGGGAGATGCAGCATCGTTCTTGGCCTTGGCTAAAACGCCAACCAAATTCTGTTTTCCCGAAGTCTCCGTGGACAGCACCGTCAGATCGTAGTCGTCAGGCGAAGGAAGGCTGAACAACTGCTCTACGGTTGTCGGCACAAATCGCTCGGACAACGTTTGCTCTATGGAGGAGACGATCACCTGCTCAGTGATGGGGGAATACTGCATTATCTGATTTGTGTTGCGGTCGAGAACGTAAAACGTACCCGCAAAAGTCTCCGGCTTTACGAAGTCCAAGCGCAATAGACTGGGCAATACAGCCTGAACCGTCGTCTGAACCTGAACGATCGAGCCATCGGCACTGTACTGTTCAAGATCGACAACACCCGTGATATCCTTGATTTCGGAAAAACAGTTCTCAACGTTATGTAATATGGTAGCTATGCTCGGGGCGTTTCGTGGAGGCATGGCCCTGCTTGTGGCCGGTGCCCTCGTCGCGGCAAGCAAAGGCATACTGAGAAGGATGATAAGCATACAGACGAGAAGAGCAGTGGGATAAGCGAACCGTGTTCGCGTCCTATTCGACATGAGCACCATAGACGACTCAAGCCTCCTAAGCAAAAGGGCTTTATTCGAGACTCCTGTTCGCTGACACTGCAAGGTATTCCTGCCCATGAGTTAGCTGCTTCGCTTTGCTTGGTGTTAGGAACAAGGAGCCCGAATAAGGTTGACGAAAGAATAAAGATGAGTTCACCAGTGAGAATAGGGGGAGATACGTTGCAGCGCGTCTTTGAAGTATTCACCAACTCCTACGGACGGTTCGGCGCTCGGGAAACCTTGCTAGGTGCGGCTAAACTGGGCTTGAAACATATGGAACTCGGACTGTGGTCGGTACCTGCTCCGGACGTGGAGCCCTTGCCCGGAGCTCATCCTCTCAGCATGATCGGTGAACGCACCACACCTGAACAGTTGGAGGAATTCAAGAGCCTGGCAAAAGAGAACGGGATACGGATCATCTCGGCCTTTGGCCACGGCGATCTCCGGACTGACGAAGGCGTTGAGATTCTTAGGCAACAAATGGACATCGCCGAAGAACTCGGAGTCCGTTTTTACACGGTTTCGGCGCCGGAACGCTCATCCACGGTCTATGACAACCTTCTGAAGCTGGCTGATTACGCCCTGGCTCGCGGGATGATCATCTGTCTGGAGACTCATCCGCCCCTGGTTCCCGATGCGGCAGGGGGACTGCAGACCATGCGCGATCTGAAGCACAGCAATATCCGGATCAATTTTGACACCGCAAACCTGTATTACTACAACGAAGACATTGACATCGTGGCCGAACTCGAGGGATTGGTTGAGTACGTGGTGCATGTCCATCTTAAGGACAGCCGCCGCAAATATCAAGACTGGTACTTCCCGGCCTTAGGTGAGGGTAACATTGACTTCCCAGCTATCTTCCGAGTCTTTGATCAGGTCGGATTCCGCGGCCCCTTCAGCTTGGAGTTGGAGGGGATCGCCGGCGAAGAACGGACTTTGGAATTGCATCATGGCCGAGTCAAGCGCTCCCTTGAATACTTGCGAGAAATAGGTGTGTATTAACCATAGTAGTGCCATTCTCCTGGGGTGTTCCAAGAGTAAGGTTGAGACGGCCCCGGAGTCGTCACTTATGTGACACAATATGAATGTCGGCGGCCTGTTAAATCAGACCGCCGACACGTCTTTACGGTGCCGATATCACTCGGCCAGCAGAGGCTCAATACGGGTGGCGATCACACTGACTCCGTTTCCGCGCCGCGAGACGTAGCCCCACACCGTCAGCGCAGGGGAATGAAAGATCTCGCGTCCATATCGTTTGTAGACATCTTCAAATATGGTGACGTCGCAAAGACCGAACTCGTCTTCTAGGCTGAGAAAGACCACGGTGCGCCCGCTTTTAGTCGGAGGTCTATGCGGTCGGATCACTATGCCCGCTACTCCAACCCTACCTTCCACTTGACCGTTGCTGATCTCACCGCAGTTTTTTATGCCGCGTTGTATCAGTTTGGGTCGGAAAAACTGCATAAAATGATTTTCCGGGGAGAATCCGAGCAAAGTCACCTCGTGTATCACCTTTTCAAACGCCGAATAATCAGATAACCCTTGACCGGTTTCGGAGTCCCCCGCTCCGAATGGCAATGCGGGTTGGCCATTTTCACCGGACATGGCCAAGATACCTTGAAGCTGCCAGAGTAATTGGCGCCGATTAGTATGCAGATTGTCAAATGCCCCGACCTGAATCAGGTTCTTTATGACATCACGCGGCAAATGAACGCGTCGGCAAAAATCGCTGAGGGATTCAAAGAGTTTTTGCTCTCTCGAGGAGATCACTGCCCGGGCCATGTCGGGCGATAACCCCTTCACCTGTGTCAACGAGACTCTTATGGCCCCGTTTTCCACGGCAAAGCGCAGGTCGCTTTTGTTCACATCCGGAGGCAGAATGCGCACGCCGCGGCGTTTGGCTTCTTCGACGATCGTCCCCGGCGGGTAATAACCCATTGGCTGGTGACTGAGAATGGCCGCGAAAAACTCAGCTGGATAGTGGGTCACCAGGTAGGCCGTTTTGTAGGCCGTATCGGAAAAAGCCGCGGCGTGAGCTTCGCAAAAACCATAACCCGCATAGCTGACGATGTAAGAATACAAGGTCTCGGCCACTTTTCGCTCAACACCGCGCTTTGTGGCCTTGGCGATGAACTCACGCCCAAGCTGATCCATCTTTTTTTGTGAACGAAAATGAGTCATCGCTTTGCGCAACTGATCGGCCTCACCGGGACTGAAGCCAGCGAGCTTAACCGCGATTTCGATTATCTGCTCCTGGAAAAGAACGACGCCGTAGGTCTTGGCGAGGATGGGCTCCAAGTCCGGATGAATATAACTGACGGAACAATGGCCGTTCCTGTGAGCGATAAAAGGCTCGACCATATTCCCCTTTATGGGGCCGGGACGAATCAGAGCAATGCTGGCCACGATGTCTTCTATGTTTTCCGCCCCCAAGCGCGTCTGCAGCGCTCTTTGGGCAGGACTCTCCAGTTGAAAAGCACCGATGCTTTTTCCGTGATTGAGAGCCGCATACGTAGAAGCATCATCCAATGGAATTTTGGCGTACTCCACAAGAGGCTTACCCGCAGCCGTCTGCTTGGTGTTAATATCTCCTATGGCAGTCTGAACGGCTGACAAGGTACGAAGTGACAGCAAATCCAGTTTCATCAATCCCAGCTCTTCTATGTCATCTTTGTCGAACTGGATGATGCGCATGCCCTTGGCGGCCATCTGTAATGGGCTGACTTCTATCAGAGGGCGGTTACTGATCACCAAACCGCCCAAGTGTGTACCAATGTGGCGCGGAAAACCGGCCACCTGTTCAACGAGATCAAAAAGCTTCTCATAGCGTTCAAAAGGCAGGCCGCTGTTTTTTAGCTCGGGATAGTCGGTTAATGCTTTGCGTATGCCGTCTGCGGGAATGTGCGGAAACGCCTTGGCTACTTTTTCTACTTCTTGAAGTGGAAAACCCATGGCTTTTCCGAAATCACGCAAAGCCGAACGAGCATGATAAGTGTGATAAGTGCATACGGAAGCGACATGATCTTCGCCGTATTTATCGTAGACATAGCGCGCGATGTCATCCCGATAGCGGGCATCAAAATCGATGTCGATATCCGGCTGTTGAGCCCGCTCCAGACTGAGGAAACGCTCAAAAAGCAAACCTCTGTTGATGGCATCGACATTTGTGATATAAAGACAATATACAACAGCCGAATCAGCGGCGGAGCCGCGTCCTGCGTAACAGATGCCCCGTTCACGCGCAAAACGGGCGACATCCCAGGCGACAAGGAAATAGTCCGCCACACCCAAAACATCGATGATGCGCAATTCGTGCTCCAGCCTCTCGCGTATGGCTGTCGTGATCGATCCGTAACGCTCTTGTGCTCCTTGGTATGTGAGCTGTCGCAAGAACTGAATAGCACTGCTGCCGTCAGGCGTATTGAAAAAAGGAAACAGACGCTCACCCAAGGGAATGGCCGTATCACACAATTCAGCTATCTCGAGTGTGCCGCGCAGCGCTTGCGGAAAATCACGAAGACGATCCGCCATCTCTTCGGGTGTGAGAAGGTAGTTCTCCGCATTGAGCCGCCTTGCGGGATGTATGCTTTGAAGGCAAGTCAAAGTACGCACACACGTGAGTATGTCATGGACGGGGAATTGCTCTTTGTAAGCATAATGGGCGTTAGCGGTAGCCGCCATGGGCAGATGAAGATACTCCGCCAGATCGCGCAAATGACGATTAAGCGAGTTTGTACGAGGAAGAAGATTATCCTGGATCTCGATGTAAAAACGTCCGGGGAAAGCGGCTGCATAAACAGAAGCCGCTTCCAGGGCCTGGCGGTTTCGACCCTGCAATATTAAAGAGGCTACTTCGCCGTGGCGACATCCGGACAAAGCGATGAGGCCCTCGCTGTGCTCTTTGAGAAGCCTTCGAGAAAGTTGAGGTAACCCGCGCGGTGCATCAAGATGAGCCCGGGTAACCAGGCGGCAGAGATTGGTATAACCCGTTCGGTTTTGGCAAAGAAGAGTCAGGTGACAACCGTTGTCTAGGGTTATCTCGCATCCTTGAATAGGTTTTATACCCATCGCCGCGGCCAATTTATGGAAGCGCACGGCGGCTGAAAGATTGTTGTGATCAGTAATGGCCAACGCCGAGCATCCGATCTCCGCGGCGCGAGTCAGCAGTGACTCTATGGATGCTGCACCGTCAAGGAATGAGAATGGTGAATGAGTATGCAAGTGAGCATACATAGATGACACCGTCTCAATCGATGATTTTGTAAAGGTACCAAGATTTTTCCCGGAGGTCAAAATACAACTCATAGGTACCGCCGTCGCCGGTCTGCAACAGGTAAAATGCCTTTTCGGCTTCACCTTCCCACCAACTGCCGGTATCGCGCCATGTTTCATGTATGCGCGTCACGCGACGCCAGTTAGTATGCCAAAAAAAACGCAAGGGAGTCCCATGACGGTCGGAGGTTGCATTGATACGTCGATTGATCAGTCTGCTCAAAGACATGACACCCCCCCATGCTAGAACAAGTGTTTGGTGCACTAATGATACAACAGGTGTTCGATCGACGTCAAGCAAGCCGATATAACCGGATTCTGGCAGTTTTTGAAGGGAATAAGCGCAACGTGGCCAAACACCGTGAAAAGGTCACAGGGTCAATTCCCCTCGAAAGAGGCACTCTACGATTTAACAGAACACATACAGGAGGAGACGTTACTTGTGGATGTGAAAAGGCTGGTGATGGGCCAGGAAGTACTGGAACACAAGCTCCCTTCGGGGCTGACCGTGGTCTTTCTTCCCAAGCCCGGCTTTGCGCAAAAATTTGCCGCCCTGGCCACAAATTACGGCGGCATGGATTCGACCTTCATAGCGCCGGGACATTCGGAACCGACAAATGTCCCCGACGGTATCGCTCACTTTCTCGAACATAAGATGTTCGAAGAACCCGATGGTACCGATGTATCACAGCGCTTCTCGCAAATGGGCATGACCACAAATGCCTATACAGGATCGTATTACACGGTGTATCACTTCACCACGGTAGAGCGTTTCAGCGAAGGGCTCAGCTTACTGCTCCACTTCGTGCAAAACCCGTATTTCACCGATGAAAGCGTCGCCAAAGAACAAGGGATCATCGGGCAAGAGATCCAAACGGGACTCGACAGCCCTTCACGAATGGTCTACTACAACTTCATGGAATCAATGTTCCATGTACACCCGGCCAAAATCCGAACCATTGGCTCTGCGGATTCCATTGCCCGGATCAACAAGGAGCTTCTTTACAAATGCCACGATACGTTCTACCATCCGAGCAACATGATGCTTGTTGTGGCTGGGGAGCTGGATTTTGCCGAAGTGCTTTCCCTGGTGGAAAAGGATCTTGCGGCAAGAAAATACACACCGAGGGGACCGATTACCCGAGTTATTCCCACGGAACCGGACAGTGTGGTACATCCGGAGACGAGGATTGAGCTCAAGGTCTCCCGACCTCTCGTGATGATGGGCTTCAAAGGTATCTTATCGGCTGAAGGTCGCGACTATCACAAACAGCTGATCGCCGCTGATCTCGCTTTAAGTACAGTATTGGGGAAAGCCAACTCGGGCTACTGGCAGTTGTACGAAAAAGGCATCGTCACTGAGGACTTCCGTTTCGGCTACTCGGCCTATCGGGGCATCGGTTATGTATGGATCAGCGGCGAAACGGAAGACGTCGACGCTTTTGTGACGGAAATCACCTCGAATCTGCAGCGAGCCTGTCAAGAAGGTCTGCAAGCCGAGATCTTCGAGGCTGTCCGTCGCCAGGAAATAGGCTCTTTTTCGGCTTTGCTGGATGATCCGGAGCAATTGGCCGGTGTGTACATCACTCACCGTTTCAACGGATTGGATCTCATGGATGTGCGGATGCTACTCGATGAGGTTCGCCTTGAGGATGCTCAAGAATGCTTGGAGCAACTCATTAGGGAAGATAATCGCGTGGTATCCATCGTGGAGCCGCTGAAGGGAGGGCACTGATATGAACACGACTAAAGGATTCCAACAAGTGACGCTGGGGCCGGAAGTTAGGCTTTTTGTGCACGTTGTGCCCACCTTCAAACGTACAAGCGCGGCCGTTTTTTTCCACAATGATCTTTCTCCGGAGCATGTAGCCGCCTTAGGGATTCTCCCTCGGGTACTGCGACGAGGAAACACTCTATGGCCCACGGCCATGGCTTTAGAGCGAGAACTCGCTTTGTTATACGGAGCGCATCTGGGAACGGGCGTGCAAAAGCGCGGGGACCGGCAGATTTCTTGGTTCCTACTCAATCTTCCCAGTGACCGCTATGTAGATACGCCTATCTTGAGTCAGGGTTTGCGGCTGTTACGGGAAGTGATTTTATCGCCGATCATAGAGAACGGGGGCCTGGCCAGCGAGTACGTGGAGCAAGAGAAGCAACTGCAGGTGGGACGAATTCGCTCCTTGATCAACGTTAAGGCCAGATGGGCCATATTACGCTGCATCGAGGAGATGTTCCGTGACGAACCGTACCGACTTCATGAACTTGGTACGGAGGAACAGGTGCGTGAATTAACACCGCAGATTCTCCTGCGTAATCACACCCGACAGATTCGTGAGGCCCCCATCGACATCTATATAGTAGGCGATGTGGAGATTAACGAATTGAAAAGGGTAGTAGGCGGTTTGTCTTTACCCACCAGAGCTCCTAAGACACTGCCCAAGACGGTGGTACGTCCCGGAAACGCACAGGTTCGCACGGTCATTGATGAAGAAGTGATGGGGCAGGGCTGGCTGGTGCTTGGCTTCCGTACGGATATTGCCTATTCGGACGCTGAACGCTATGCCATGTACTTCCTAAACGGTGTTTTGGGTGGTTTCGTGCACTCAAAGCTGTTTGTCAATGTGCGTGAAAAGGCCAGTCTGGCCTATCAGGCGAGCTCCAGCTACAACGCAAACAAAGGATTCATGCTGGCTTATGCCGGTATCGATCCCAAATATTACGACCAAACGTTGGAGATCATGCTCAAGCAGATTGATGCCATTCGTCAAGGAGACATCTCCGATGATGAAATGAATGCGACACGCAGCAGGCTCATCGCACAGGCTCTGCTGACGCAGGATAGCCCCCTGGCGCAGATGATAACCCACCTGAGCGGTTCCATGGAGGGTGTCGAAGAGACGACCGATGAACTGACCGCTCGTCTGAAGCGTGTGACGAAAAAAGACATCGTGGATGTGGCCGAGCGAGTGCGTCTGGACACAATCTACTTCCTCAAGGGCGTAAGTCGCTAGTCAAACGTTCACAGTCTTTCGCGTTCCCACATTGAGCGAACCAACTCTCGCCGAGAAAGAGGGAGTTGGTTTGCTTTTTGCAGCGCTTGCACGCCGAATCTGTTTTGTAGGGTACGCATCACGTCGGTCAGCTCACTGTCGGCGCTAGTTTGGACATTGAATATGGCCGCTTGCTCGATTCGCGGGCGCTCGAGGTTTTCACCGTAGAGCCTGAGTTCCAATACGGAATCCTTAACAGATACCGAAGACCACAAGCGCCGGGCAGCCTCCAGCAGGTTTTCTTGTTGACACGCGGGCTGTCGCAGAAAGCAAGAAATTTGCCAAGTGTCCTTCCGGCATATTATCTCAAGCCTTATCCGCCGAGCCGCCAAACCTTGCCGCGATAAGTCAGCGGCCAATTCATTGCTCAAATGAATTAACACTTGATCGACCGCATAAGCGTTTAAAATACCGGGACTGTCAGGGGCTACACTGAATATAGCCATCACCTGTCGCGAAGGGTATAAACGGCGGACCGTACGGGGATCGACCCCTGTCGCCAAACGGTGTAAAACAGGACCTTTGTCTGTACCAAATTGAGCGGTGAGATCCCCGAGAGGTACGTTTGCCAGCTCATCAAAGGTGTGGATGCCCAAATCCAAAAGGCGTTCTATCAATTTTTCGGCATCCTCCATCTCGCTCTCCGTCAGATATCTCACGGACAAAGGAGCCAGAAACTCCCTTTCGCGGTCATTAGCAATGACCAGAGGCTTTGGCAACGAATTGCCCGCCGACTCTCGCTGCAGGTATGCGACAGCACAGCGGGCGACCCATCTGGTAGAAGCCATGCTGACCAATACGTTTTTTTGGCAAGCGGTAATCGCTTGGCTTTGCAGCAAAGAAAGATCCGGAAGTTGACTGCCGGAAAGATCGACGAGAATGCCATGGGGAGGAGCGGGCTCTATCGTCGGCGAGAAGTTCATGCACACCTCGCATACCGCATGCAAATCACCGGGCTCCGCATGCGGTATATGAAGAGCGGCAAAACGCGTATGACTCCTGAGCATTCCAATCCCTCCCGGTTTCTACTTTGTCTCACCTAGTATCTCCCGCTCACCGACAAGCCGCCGCAGTCGGACACGAATTGGCTTTAGACCACCGAACTCAAAGATCCACAACCAGACCATCATAAGCAGGCTGAATGCCGGCCGGTAATGAGGCGATAAGCTCTGCATGATCCACTTCGTGACACAGATGTGTGAGATAAGCATATTTAGGCTGTAAGGTTTCGATAACCCGAATCGCTTCTCCGATGCTGAAATGAGTGTGATGAGGCTTGTATCGCAAGGCACCCAACACTAATACCTCAAGGTTTTGCAGAGCAGCCATCGCCTGATCCGGGATCATGTTGCAATCTGTGACATAAGCGAACCCACCGATACGAAAACCCGTGACCGCCGTTTTTCCGTGATACACCGTCAATGGCTTGATGTCTTGGCCAAAAAGCGAGAAAGGGCCGTCAAGAACATGCGGCACCGCACGGGGGATGGTCCAATCATTGCGATCGAGATCGAATATATAGCCAAAGGCGCAGCGCAGCGTTTTAAGCGTCTCCGGACTGGCGTAAACCGAGATTGCTTCGCCTTGCATTTGACAAAAACGGCGAATATCATCGAAACCAAAAATATGATCGGCATGAGCGTGGCTAAACAGTACGGCGTCAAGGCGCCGCAATCCATAGCGCAAGGCTTGCAGCCGAAATTCAGGCCCGGTATCTATCACCACGTTCCGCCCCGCGAAATTCAACCAGATGCTCGATCTCAGTCTCTTATTCTCCGGCAGCGGCGAGCGACATACGGGGCAGTCACAGCCGATCACAGGGACGCCATGCGATGTGCCTGTTCCCAAGAACGTAACGCGCATGCACTACCTCCCGCCTTGGCAATTACTCCTTCGACAGCAACTTCTCATGGTACTTCTCCAGTCATGTAACTCCCTCCTGGCCCATATATTCTAATGAACCAATAGCGGGGTGGGAAAGATGAAGCTGAAAGAGTTAGCTATTCGCAACTTCATTCGTACTCCTTTGAAGCATCCTATGAGCAAGTACCTACTGCAGTTCATACTAGACACGCCGGATCTTCTCAAGCGGATCACCTTCGTACGGAACCGGGAGTATCTGCCAAATACCATGCTTATTTCGGAGTTAGGAAGTCCTCGCGTGGGCTTCGAACTTGAGCTGGGAGTTCACCAACGCGAAGAAGTGCGTATTGTCAACGGCGAACTCATCCGCCGGCTGCGGCGTGAGCGCCATCTGTGTATCAATGAGCCCATGGAGGCTATAGCGCCTTTGCGCACCTTTCGAAGTGAACTCTATGTCACTTTTGCATTCTGCGGGCCGATGCCGGCTTGGTACCTTGATGTGTTGGAGTCATCCCCGAGCCTGCCGGAAAGCTCGGTGGCCAATGTCAATGCCGTGTTGCGTGAGATCGTGCGGGAACAACTTGATCTGGCCGTCCAAGCCATTTTGACCAAAGCAGCGATTGACCAAGCTCTTGCCGAACGGGATCCTGATTCATTTCGGCGGAACTCCAGGATCTATCGGGAAATCATGAGCCGCTGTCTGTGGCAGCTATAAAAGAAAAGCAGGAGAGCCGCGTATTTGAAAGAATTGAAAGCACATCCGCACCGCACCGCTGTGCGAGTAACGAACCTTGACGTTGAGCACTTGACTTGATAGACTGTCAGACCTCAATGCCTTGCAAGGGTAGATCGTGTGCAGCGCCAGTCGCAAGCCTAACCGCTATCTGATAGACATTCAAACATTGACGAGGAGACTGGTGGCAAGTGCGTGAGCAGGGGTGTTTTGGCGCACCCCTGCTAATCCCGGCGCACATCGCCAAGTGTTTGAACCATGGTTTTGCCGCCGATCATCCGGTACGGCAATGTCCATGGATTACCGTCATGGCGAGGTACGGTGGCACATCCGCGGTGTTTCGGGGAGGCAGCAGTACTTGCCTGTTTATCGAGCTTTTCGCGGTTTCTCCAATAGTCGGCTAATTGATTTTGTACACACGGTAGTCAGCGCGATTTTGCTGTCTGTCTGTATCATGGCCCTCGCCCTCAAGACCTTCACGGTCGACGGGCCCTCAATGATGCCCACTATTCGCTCGGGAGAGCGGCTGTTGGTAGACAGGCTCACCTACTGTCTACGATCGCCGCGTCGAGGTGAAGTTGTGGTTTTCCGAGTGTCCGGAGAACAAAGGCGGTTCTATATAAAAAGAGTGATCGGAGTTCCCGGTGACACGATCGTGATCAGCGACGGCCGAGTCTATATTAATGGCATTGCTTTGGACGAGCCGTACCTGGAATCTTCAGTCGTGGGCAGCTACGGTCCTTACGTAGTCCCCAAGGATCACGTCTTTGTGCTGGGAGACAACCGCAACAACTCCGAAGACAGTCGCACCCCGCGGGTTGGCTTTGTTGCCTATCACATGATATTTGGCAGAGCGCTGTGGCGCTACTGGCCACTGACGCGTGTCGGTTCGCTGGAGGAATTAAAGATAGCCCGAGCCTCGCCGTGATCGCCAGGATCCGGGTAGGTCAGGTCCGTGCCGGGATGTATTAGAGCGGGATCTTCAATCTGATTGATCGCGGCTAAGCGACGGTACTCGCGTGGATCACCCATGAGCTTTTTGCTGATCTCCCATAGAGTGTCTCCCGGCTGCACACGATAGGTCGTGGCAGAAATCGTCCCTGAAGAGACCGTGTTCAAAGATGATGATTGTGATGCAGATGGTGGAGCCGGCTGAGATGGAGATCCGGAAATATCTTCTACGTCCATCACAGCCGGCTCACCTGATTCGCGTTCCGGTTCCGATTCCGGTTCCGGTTCTTGCTGAATCTCTCGAAGTGTCTCTTGCAGCTCCTGGAGTTCTTGTTGCCGCTGAGTGCCTGAAGACCACAAGTGCGTCAGACTCCAAGGAAAGCGCGGCCAAAGCATGAGAAAAAACAGTAATGCGATCAAGAGCATGGGCCAAAAACCAAAGATGGCGGTTTCTGAGCGAGGCTCAGAACGAGGGCGCTTGGGTTTAGGTGCTTCAATCTTTTTGATTTCCGAAGATTGCTTTATTTCGCTTTCCCGAGGGGCTTGGCCGGGAACAAAAGAGTATGTGCGTTTACGTGACTCAGCTTCGGAGCGACGCTGCCATCCGGAACCGTAAAAAGGACCCTGAAGATCCAACAAAGAATTAAGAGGTTCTTTGCGCGAGTCCCAGATGACAAAACCTTCCACGGGATGTAGCTCTCTGCCTTGCCAACGATAGAACTGTGAGACGTTTTGCACGGTGTCAACGGCCAACGCAACTTGCCACGGATGGTTAAAAAAGCGATGCTGCGTGAAGCGATCGTAGCTGGTCAATCCAACTCCTCGATTGGGATGACTGAGAAAACATCCTATAACCAGAGTGTGCGGATAGTCCCGGCGCCACAAAGTGTGCATGTAATCCCAGGAACGTTCGTTGAAACCGATGCTACCGCCCACAACCTCAGCATAACGAGCTTCTATGGCACCGGAGATAAGAATGAAAGGGCGGTTGCTTTGGGCAACATATCCCAGCAATACGCCCCCGCCTTCTTTGTTGGGCTCGCTCATCAAGTGCCTGCCGATGAGATCAGCGGCCTCCAGCGAAAGAAAAATCCCCAGAGGTTCCTTTTCCGATGGTCCTACGGCCTGTCCCAGTCTCGGCTCCTTTCCGGGGGGAAGCTGGCTCATTTCAGGGCCCTGGTGATACCAGGTATCTGCAGCCATGGCGCGTGCTCCTTCGTGCGCGATTGGTAAGATGGTCTTCCGCAGGACAAGCGCGTTTCCTTCTTCGCGGCAAGCAAGTGCCTCAAGGAGAAAGCAATACGACAACGAATAGCTCCAGGAACAGATCGAAAGCTGACATTGTGGGAGAGAGAGTATGCAATCACACTCAGCGTTATCTCATCTTCAACG
>ERZ773359.849-NODE-849-length-43955-cov-16.136469_pt1 | contig 43955 bp, 33 predicted proteins | sample MGYA00374955_ERZ773359 | MGnify/ENA primary metagenome ERZ773359 (study PRJEB29098, sample SAMN04486028) | biogas fermenter metagenome | study: EMG produced TPA metagenomics assembly of the Biogas fermentation microbial communities from Germany - Plant 4 DNA1...
ATCAATGTAAATGATTGTCAAGTGTGGTAATATCTCACTTATTTTCAATAACCTCACTCAAAATCTCTGCTAGATATTTAGCAGTTCTTTTTGCCTCTTCAAAGGTTGTTAAATGATTTCCTATTTCAATTAGAATTGCCCTGTTAGATATATGCTGGTTATAACGTCCTGTACGCACCATGATATCATCGGCTAAACCGGGATACTTTTCATTGGCCTTATTGGTGATTTTTAAAGCAAACTGATAATTTTCTCTCCAGTTTGGTTTTTTACTAAATCCTCCGCTTATACCTTCTCCAGTGCCAATTACAATAAAAAATTTAGCTACTCTTTCTCCATCAATTGTAACCACTTCTTTATCTGGATCTTTTAATTTATCATTATAATTCCTATGAATATCTAAAAATATTTTCAAAGAGTCATGTTCCTTTTTCCTTTTCTGAATGGTTTCCAAGGAACGAGGGTATAATCCAGATTTCCAAGGATATACCTCATGATCGGTTTTATCATGCAATACTGGTATATTCCGTGCCTGAAGCTGCCTAGCTAACTCTTCTCCAACTCCTACTACCGTTTGGCTTAGGTCATTGGAGCGAAAAGCAGCAATAGCTTCATATGGATTATTAGGGTCCTGTCTATAAGCCTCTCTTGAGTGGGTGTGATAAATAAGAATCTGTGGTCCCTCTCCAGAAAGATTGACAGGCGGTAAATCATCGCTAATATTTTTTATTTCTATTTGTATTTCTTCAGATATATCTGTCTCTTCTTCTACTTCAAACTCTTGACGATGAAGCTCATCACCTGACGGTCGCTGACTTTGACGTGAGGTCTCTTGGCCCGGTGTTGTTGAAGTTGTAACGGAATCATCCTTTTCATCCAATTCATGCCTCGATTGGGCTACATTTAAATAGGGCATATGAGAAGATATTATAACTGTAGGATCCGTAAAGTCCAAACCTTTTATACGAACCCATATTTCAGAAAAAAAATCTTTTTTCCCGTCTGATTTATCTGTATTTTCTTCCAAAGAATTCTCGGACCTTGTGGAAAAATCCCCATCTTCCGATAATAATTTACTGTTGGACAAAAGACGGTAGCTTAAAAATATAATAGCTGCAACTAGTGAAATAACAATAATGTTGTAGACCAGATTGGACTGCGATTTTACTCTTATTCTTTCCAAAAAACCTCACCACTTTCCATAACTAAGAAGTCACTCTTTTAAAATATATTAAAAGGTAGTGGTGAAATATGACTGGAAATTATTTGTTGCCAAACAAAAAAGAGCAGCCAGTTGGCTACTCTTTCTTAGTTGTTCTATATTAATCAAAAATTCTTCTGGCTGTTACATATCTTTGAGGATACTTACCTTCATTTAGACTGCTTACCTTAACACCGGTTTTATAGGTAGAAGCATGAACAAATTTTCCTCCACCAATATATATGCCTACATGGTTAGTGTTTTTAAAGCACACTATATCCCCAGGACGTAAATCTGACTTTGATACCCGTCTACCTATAGAGCGTTGAGCTACAGAACTAGATGGTATATTTACTCCAAATTGCTTGTAAACATAACTGGTAAATCCAGAACAATCAAAAGCATTTGGGCCTTTAGCCCCATGCTTATAGGGATAGCCTACAAATTTCAATGCATAATTTGCTACATCGCTACCTTTTCTGCTCCCTCTATTAGCTGGCACAGGAGTACTTGAAGATGATTTTGATGATGATCTTCTCGAGGATGATCTAGATGTCCGAGTAACTACTTTAGTGCCTTTAGCCTCAATACGCTTAACCGGCTCTTTTATAACCTTTTCTTCAATTATTTCTCGCTCTATCTCTTTTCCATCTTCTTTGGTCACCAAGGCTAAAATTTCTTTTTCACCTTTTTCTCCTTGCTGGATAACCTTGGTTTTACCTTTCTCTAGTGTATTATCTTCTCTAACTTCTGTTTCGAAGGATATTTCTTCGGAATATTTTATTTTCTCCTTAGTAACAACTGTTATTAATTTTTGTTGTTGTGATATCTTTATAACATCTCCTGGCCTAATAAGCTCGTCTTCTTCTATATCAGGATTAGCTAAAAGAAGATCTTCTACTTGTACATTGTTTGCGTTGGCAATAGACCATAGAGAATCGCCTTCTTTTACCTCATATTCTTTAATGCCCTCACTGCCATGTAAGATTAACTCAACAGCTTCTTCACTGCTTATTACCTTAGTTTGGGATACCAATTCCTCTTCGAAACTAACATCTTGCTTTAAGGATATCTCCTCTAAATGACTATTTTCTTTCTCTTCAATGGCTTCCTCGTATGGCTTCTTAATGTTCTCAACTACCTCTTGTGCCTCTTCAGAAGATGCTACATAACAAATCTTTTCCCCATCTATGTTTATAGCATAGGCATTTACCTTGACATCTATAGCTTCTTCAATAGCATGTGCCAATGCTTTATCATCAGTAATTCTATTAGTTCCAATGCTTATCTCACGAAAGAAAACATTGGAGTCAATAACTACATCATCTTCATTTTGTTCTTTTAGCTTCTTTTCTACTCTATCGTAAATAGATAATCCCCTAGCTGCAAACCTTACCACTCCTACCTGTTGACCGTTTACATACATTGAATATGCCACAAGCCTATCCCCTGTGTATGCTTGGGTAGGAATTATAAAACCAATAATTATTAACAAGGATAGAACCGCACTCCAAAAGTACTTAGCACCTTTCATAGTAATCCTCCATTCCAGACAGCCTGTCTGTTAAAGTTCCATTTCGAACTTTTTACAAAAATGTTACGATACTATATATATATTCTGTATATCTGTAAAATATCCTTCTTGGTTTTGTATTATTTCCAAAAAAAATTTTTTAATCAAAATTATAGGTGCAACAAAAGTTGCACCTATGGCATATTTTTTATTTAAATTATATCAGCTACAACTTTAATATACTTATTGTTAAATAATCTCTAAATACTTTTTCAAGTTCTGCAGTCCTATTCTTACAGCTAGCACGGGATCTTCCATTCCTTCAAACTCTATGGATAAGACTCCATTATAGCCAGAGTCCTTCATAATTCTCATGCATTGGAGTATAGGAACATCTCCATGGCCTATTATAGATCCTCTTAAGTAATTACCTCCTCTAGACCTGAACCAACCTTCGCCAGGATCAGGCAGCATACCAGATCTAATATGGAAATCCTTAGCATGTACATGAAAGGCATAAGGTATCAGCTTCCCTATGGCCTTTTCCGGCTCCTCATCCACACATACAAAGTTGCCCATGTCCAATAATAGTCCAAAGTTTGGATGATTTACTTGGTTAATTAATTTTTCTACCCTATCACTGTCTTGGCAGAAATATCCGTGATTTTCTATCATGGTTTTAATGCCAAACTGCTGGGCATACTCAGTAACAGTTCTACATCCCTTTACTAGTCTTGGAAGGGCGGCATCAAAGTCTCTGGGACCTATATGATCTGCGGGAAATCCTATTGTAGCGTCATGCCTCATGGTCTTAGCCCCTAAAATCCTAGCAATGTCCACTTCCCTCTTAACCCTTTCAATCTCTGCATCCAAATCTCCATCTGAGCCGTTAATAAAATCAGCCCCAACAGTGTAGCTGCCTATTTCAATTCCTACTTTTTCACATTCTTCTTTGGCCCTAGCAGCGAACTCTTCACTGGTCTCTCCTTCCTCCAATATAAAGGGTATGAACTCAATTACCTCAAAGCCAATTTCCTTAGCTATGGATATTACATCAATTTGTTTGATACTGCCATCGTTCACTAGTTTGATCAAGCTATAAGAACTAACTCCTAATTTCATCACTGTATCCTCCTACTGTATGCTCCTAATTTTTCACATATATTCTATACCATATTCATTAAGTTTACCATAAGATTTACAAAAAACTTTTGCTTGACATTTTTACTGAATTTGATAATATTTGATGTGTAGATTAGACAATATTGGAATATAGATTGTAATATTGCAATGATGGGAAGGAGTAGTTAAATCCTCTATCATCAGCGACTCGGGGATGGTGAAAGCCCGGGGATATGATTTAGCGAAGGCGTCCCAGAGCAATTGATTTATAAGAGGATCTATAATACATAGATCAAAAAGGGTGGAACCGCGGAAGAGAAGTCTTTCGTCCCTTTATGGGATGAAAGACTTTTAATTTTATCAACTTTTTAACAAGGAGGTATGGAAAATGGCTAGAGAAATTACCATGGACAAAATCGTAGCCCTATGTAAAGGACGTGGCTATATCTACCCAGGTTCTGAAATATATGGTGGTCTAGCTAATACTTGGGACTATGGTCCCCTTGGTGTCGAATTTAAAAACAATGTAAAAAAAGCATGGTGGAAGAAATTTATTCAGGAACACCCCTACAACGTAGGCATGGATTCAGCTATACTTATGAATCCCCAAACCTGGGTTGCTTCTGGCCACGTAGCTGGTTTTGCAGATCCCCTAATGGATTGTAAAGAATGTAAATCCCGCTTTAGGGCAGATAACTTGGTAGAAGATTATATGAAAGCCCAAGGCATTGAAAACCCTGAAGTTGATGGATGGGAAAACAAAGAATTAGAAGATTATATTCGCGATAACAAAATTCCTTGTCCAGAATGCGGTAAACACAATTTTACCGATGTAAGAAAGTTTAATCTTATGTTTAAAACCTACCAAGGAGTTACTGAAGATTCTCAATCTGAAATTTATCTACGACCTGAGACCGCCCAAGGTATTTTTATAAACTTTAGAAACGTTCAACGTACTACTCGTAAAAAGATACCTTTTGGAATTGGGCAAATTGGAAAGTCCTTTAGAAATGAGATTACTCCCGGTAACTTTACTTTTAGAACCAGGGAATTTGAACAAGCTGAATTAGAGTTCTTTTGCAAGCCTGGCGAGGATATGGAATGGTTTAATTATTGGAAGGATTTTTGCAGAAAATGGCTGCTAAGTCTAGGAATGAAAGAAGAAAAAATGCGTATGCGGGATCATAGTCCTGAAGAATTATCCCATTATAGTAAAGCAACTACAGATATAGAGTATCTATTCCCATTTGGATGGGGAGAACTTTGGGGAATAGCCAATAGAACTGATTTTGACTTAAAACAGCATAGCGAACATTCTGGAGAAAACTTTACCTACATTGATCCCGTTACCAATGAACGCTTTATCCCCTATTGCGTTGAGCCTTCAGTAGGTGTAGATAGGGTCGCACTAGCATTCCTCTGCGATGCATATCATGAGGAAGAGCTAGAAAATGGAGATAGCCGTGTTGTACTAAAGCTGCATCCCTATCTTGCTCCTATGAAAGCAGCCGTACTACCTCTAACCAAAAAGCTTAGAGATAAGGCTGAAGAGGTCTATATGCAGCTTAGCAAAAAATTCAATGTAGACTATGACGAATCTGGTAGTATAGGCAAGAGATATCGTCGCCAGGATGAGATTGGTACACCCTACTGCATTACCATAGATTTTGACACCCTAGAAGATAACTGTGTTACCATTAGGGATAGGGATACTATGGAACAGATTAGACTTCCTTTAGATGAAGTAGAAAGTTACTTAGGAGAGAAAACCAATTTCTAATTATATTATCTATAGCACAGCAAAGGCCGGCAAGCTTTCTATCAAGCTTCCGGCCTTTCCTCTTTCTTACAGGGAACAACCATATTAGCCCCCAAATCCACTCGCTTGTATTCACCTAAAAATTCTATACGTACTTTGATTCTTTTTTTCCTATGATCAAACTTCTCAATTATACCTTCCATACCCTTTAGAGGACCGCTTAACACCTTAATTTGATTACCTTCTTTATAGACTTCAGACAATTCAATAACCTCGCCATAGCGAGTTAGGCTAAGAATCATACTCATTTCTTCATCCCTTATGGGTATGGGCTCACTTTCATCCTTTAAAACTCTATATACAGCAGGTACAGCCTTTAACCTATAATACAGCTCATCGCTCATATTGGTATAGGTAAGAACATATCCTGGTATCAAAGTCTTTATGATTTCATAGGTTTTTCCCTGCCTGCGTTCTATTAACTTTCGTTTGGGCACCAAAGTGCGTATTTCCTCATCGGGAAATAATAGCTCTATAAACTTCTGCACTTCTTCTTCCCGCCCAGTTTCTACAAATATTGCATACCATTCCATCTTTAAACCCTCCAGCTGCATTGCCTGTTTTTAAAGCGGCATATACTCTGAAAGAATTCCTAAAAAATTATTATACTATATAACTTATCCAAAGACAAAGTTATATAAAATCCAAAATCCAGATTTTACCCTTGCTGATTCTATTCTTCTTCCTTTTTGAATACTATATTTTCATATAGAAGGGATGAGTTATATGGAGAGAAATGCAATATTGCATGGAACCTTTGTGCTTACCATTTCCAGCATTATTGTACGCTTTTTGGGATTTATTTATCGTATACTATTGAGTAGAACCATAGGCCCAGAGGGAATGGGGCTTATTCAGTTAATAATGCCTGTTTTATTTACCTCATTAGCATTGGTATCAGCAGGCATTCCCATGGCTGTATCTAGACTAATAGCTGAAAAAAACGCCATAAATGATTATCCTGGTATGCGAAGGATTTTATTTACTGCCCTTGGGTTTGTCGTAACCCTTTCCCTTCTTGTATGCATTTTCCTTATATTAAAGGTCAACTATATTGCTAATAACATATTAAAGGAACCCCGTGTTCGGGGCGCCCTTCTTACCATATATCCAGCCATAATAATGATGGCTACTAGTTCAGTATTTAAGGGCTATTTTTATGGTATAAAGAATTTCTTTCCTCCAGCCTTCTCAGAGATAATTGAAGAATTGGTTACTATAATACTACTTTTCTTTATCCTCAATAAGGTTAACCATTTGGATATATCTACTAGAGTTACTATTGCTGCCTTTAATATAGTCATTAGTGAATTGTTTTCTCTTTTATATCTTAACTACAGCTATTATAGAGCTAAAGATAAAGTTTCAATATCCTATCCTTATAGCAGGGCTTCTTCTTCCTTTTTCCTTGATGATATTTTAAAGATCAGCGCCCCTATAACCTTGGTTAGGCTAATGTCCTCACTAGGCTCCTCCATAAGTTCCATCCTTATTCCTCAAAGATTAATTAAATCGGGGCTGGACCATAGTCAAGCAGTTAGCCTATTGGGAATTTTAAACGGTATGGTAATGCCTCTCCTCTTTTTACCTTTTACATTTGTAGGTTCCCTGGCAGTAGTTATGATTCCAAATTTATCAGAGGATCTAGCACGAAAAAACTGGGACAGAATACGCTCTAAAATATCAAAATCTATCTTTATTTCTTCTATTTTATCCCTGCCCTTTGGTGCAATAATGACAGCCCTAGCAAAACCCATAGGAGTTCTATTATACAATCAAGAAGAAGTTGGCTCTCTGCTGCAGTCTATGGCTTTTATATCAGGCTTAAATGCTCTTAGTCATACCCTTAGTGCCATACTAAACGGACTAGGTAAACAAAATAAAACGGCCATGTATGCAATTCTAGGAGAAGCTATAGATATATTATCAATTATCTTTCTAGTAGCTATCCCCAGTTTGCGTATACATGGCTATATTCTGGGTTTTTTGTGCTCAACTCTAACAGTTTTAATACTACAGTTTATTACTGTATACAAAACTATCAAACTTAAAATCTTGTGGAGCCATTGGTTCTTTAAGCCCATATTTGCTGCACTTCTCACTACCTCAGTAGGCAGGCTTTCCTTTTTATGGTTCTCTAGCCTTGGCTATGTTCTCTCTATATCCTTTCTTATATCCGCAGCTATAGCTATATTTATTTATATGTTGGCCCTATACACTACAGGAAGTCTAACCTTTTTTAAGAATATTGTATTACCCGCAGCCACAAGAAAATCAAAAGGATAACATCAGGCTTTTGATAAAATATCCCCATAGAAGGTGGAATAGAGCCTGTATGATCTGAGGCTTCCTTCATAAATCAATTTCAGTTCTTTGCACTTTCTAAAGTCTCCTGGTCTAACGAGGGCAGGAGCTTTTCTGAAAATATCTATCCCACTATTTTTTAATAAAGTTGCAACAAACTGAGAACAAAAAAATTTATTGTCCCTTTGTATAGGAATATCAAACATAATACCAAATAAACCTAAGAAATTATATCCATATTTAGTCCTATTTATCACAAAATTATTTAACTCAGATTTTAACCTCTCATACTGTTGTTGGTTTACAGTTAAAGAATATACTGCACACTGAGTTTTGGGAAACCTGCCAAAGGTTCCGTATACAATATCCTCTCTTACAAAGCCTCCAAATATAGGGTTTGAAGGTTTTAATCTCCCAAAACTATATAATTCATTTAAGTTGGGATCCAGGGCAATGGATACATGGGAATAAGGCTCCCTGGTATACATCTTTATAAGCTTAGATGGTACGGAGCCGCTATGAGTTAATAATATATATATTGTATAATTTGTTTTCATATTAGTCCCTTCTAACAATAAAATAGTTATCATGGTAATGGTATTATACAATATATTACACATCAAATAAATAGTAAAAAAAGTTAGTGAAATCTATAGGGCAACGGTATATATTAAACCCTATTTTTATTTATTACCTATTAAGGCAAACTTTCTTATTAAGGGCTTGGCTGCTGCTTCCAATACTCTGAGGCGAATGTGATTTATAACTACAGGCTTTATTCTATCTATTTTTTTATGTCCAATGGCACTACCATGAACTATCTGGATCCATTCCCCATCCTTCTTAATTTCTAAAACATAGTCCCTAACTCGTTCTCCATGAGCTATCTCTTCCATAAGGATTACATGATCTATCTTTTGAGGGGAGCTAAGCATAATATCTAATTCATATCCTTCTCCTGAAATTTCTTTTATAGGATTAGAGAAGGTATTGCGTATCCAATCTCCAAATTCAGTTACTCTTTTCACATCAGCTTCTGGAATTAAGCCTCTGTTATCCGGAGCAACGTTAAGCAAAAGGTTAGTTCCATGACCAACAGAGCGATAATATATATCTTTTAACTCGTCAAGAGACAGTAATTTATCTTCACTATTAGGATGCCAGAACCAATGTCCCCGTCTAATGGGTACATCGCACTCTGCTGGCACCCAGCCAGGAGTTTCAGGAAGCCAAGTCAGCATATCATTGGTAAACATGCTAGTTCTCGCTTCTGTAGCTGTATTCCAGCAGGGATAAGGGGCCACCCCATCTTCATTGCCTACCCATCTAATAGTAGGAGCGCCCATATTAAAAATCATAGCATCTGGTTGATATTTCTTAACCAGTCCAATAATCCTAGGCCAATCGTACTCACGACCTTCAGAGCCAGCACCATCAAACCAGACTTCAACTAAAGGACCATATTCCGTAAGCAATTCGGTCAATTGCTCCGCATAAAAGTCGTCATAAGCCTCTTTATCTAGATAACAAGGCTCATGCCTATCCCAAGGAGATAAATATAGACCAAATGGCATTCCTTCTTCTTCACAGGCCTTTGCACACTCTCCTACTACATCTCCTTTTCCATCCTTCCATGGACTCGATTTTACAGAATAATCCGTTGTTTTGGTAGGCCAGAGACAAAATCCATCATGGTGTTTTGCAGTAAGTATAAAATATTTAAAGCCAGCCTGTTTGGCTGTCCTCACCCACTGCCGGGCATCTAAGAAAGTAGGATTAAACTTACTGGGAGAATCAGTTCCATCCCCCCACTCCTGATCGCAGAAAGTATTGATGCCAAAATGACAAAACATTCCCATCTCTAAATCCTGCCATTTTAACTGAGCTTTTGTTGGTTTAGCTAATTCTTTGTTGCTCAATCTATTTCCTCCATTTCATAATATCATTTTATATCCTATACCTCTAACTCTACTACTACATCATAACTTGCCGACTAAATTCTTAATTCTCATCTACACATTGGCAATTACACTAATCTGATCCGTTATAAATTAACATCTTTTCATTGGCCAAACCATATTTATGGATAGTTTAAAAATGCCTAGCCTAAGCTTTGGAATTTAGGCTAAGCATTTTTTAATGTGAAATGTTAAGTATATTTAATTGGATGGTGTGAGCTTATTAATACTTATAGCACAACTTCTTTTCCTAGCTTGGCTGACTCATAAATAGCATCCATTGTTTGAGCGGTAATTAATATATTGTCTACGTTAGCACGATCCTTTCTGTTAGCTATAGAGGAGTTTAGGAAAGAATCTATTTCCTCATAGAACATGTTCTTGGTCTGATAAGATGGTTTTATCTCTTGCAGCATACCATTCTTTGTAGTATAGAATGTAAAGTTACCGCCATATTGAAGTTTTATGCCTCCCTTGTCACCCAAAAACTCTATGAACATGGCAGATTCTCCTATGTTTTGAGCCCACGCTCCATTAAAAGTGATTGTAGGCCCATCAGTTCGAATTAGCCCAGTGACAAACTCTTCAACATCATATACCCCATCATAATTTGGTGGTCCTGCCCACATATCTACATAAGTATAGTCCTTTGGATCCTTTACTAATTCGCTATACGCACTGCTGGATACAGATAATACCTTCTTGGGATTTATGCAATAGAATATAAGATCTAGGAAATGAACACCCCAATCTATAAGTACACCACCGCCTGACACCTTTTTGTTGGTAAACCAACCACCTAGTCCTGGTATAGAACGATGTTGACGGAAGGAACAATATATATGATATATTTTGCCTAATTCTCCCGCCTCAATCATAGCTTTTATGTGATTAACAGCTGTATTGAAACGATTTACTACACCAATATTTAAAATTTTGCCATTACGATCAGCGGCTTCCTTCATTTCCCTTACTAAATCAGCGTTAATAGCAGCTGGCTTTTCACACAAAACATTTTTACCTGCATTTAAACAATCAATAGTTATAGGAGCATGAGCATCATTAGGGGTGCAAACGGATACCGCTTCTACCTCTGGGTCTTGTAATATCTCTCTATAATCTGTAATAATATGAGGTACTCCATATTTCTCACCTAAAGCCTTGGCTTTTTCCGGTTTTATATCTACTACATACTTTACCTCTGCTAAGGGATTGCTTGCATAGGATGGCATATGAGCATCTCGAGCTATGGAACCGCATCCTATCACTGCAACTGTAACTTTCTTCATTTGTATTTCCTCCTCAACTTCTAGAACTGTTTTAATTTAATGCTTCAGCCAAGAACTCTTTTTTACTGACTTATTATATCACACAAAAAATATAATATAAATAAATATTGTTTGCTGTCACAAATTGGCACTAGCCTTATCAGCCTCTTTATCTGTATTAACCTCCCTATCTGTCATTTTACCCTTCATATATTCCACAATATATTTATCTAACTCCATGCTTAGTTCCAACACCTCAGCCTTGTCCACTTCTTTAGCAGCTAAAGCCCTTTCTAGCCTCTCTCTTAATTGATTGATCATTTCTATAAGCATATTTTCCTCCTTTCATATTTGTTAGGAAAAGGAAGGACACATGATTCACTCTTCAAATTGCTTGTATTTATTTATAAACCATTTCTTTCCCGTAAAACGGTATATTTCCATATACTTCTATTTTATTGCATATATAAAAAAAGCATCCTCTTAGGATGCTCATTCTCAGTTGTTTTGGTTTATGTTACTATTTATCAATTGTACAAATTAATTCTCCAATATTTTTTCCATTTTATAGTCGTCCATTATAAAACCATTACCAATATCCTGTACTAGTTCTTTCACCTTTTTAAATCCAAACTTTTCATATGCTTTTATGGAATTGGTATTGTACTTGTTTACAGTAAGCCAGATCCTATTTAACCCACTCTCTCTACAAATATTCTCTATATATGCTATACAGCTCCTACCTACCCCTTGACCTCTATAATCCTTATGTACATAAAACTTGCTAAGAAAGAGGGAGCTGTCCTTTGAATCTTCTAAAATGGCAAAATAGCCTACAGATTTATCATTACAATAAGTTAAAAAATATCTATACCCTTCATCTATTTGTTCTTTTATGGCTTGTTCGCTTTGAAAATTAGCTACCATATAATCTACCTGTTCTTTGCCTATAATAGGAATATAATGCTCATTCCATATACTGTGAGCCAGCATTGCTGTTTCCTTAATTTGATTGGAATTTTTAACTTCAACTATACTAATCATCTATATCACCTCTTATATTTTTCTATAAAGTGGTAATAATATTGGTATAGATATCTATTATTTTACCACTAATTTAACTTCTTGTGTTAGTTTATTCTATACTGATAATGATCATTGACAAGTTAACATCCCCGCTCTTTTGGCTATATTATTAATGTTGCACAAATTTTTTGACTTTTTTAACACAATTCGTAGATTCTTTAAATTTAACCTTAATTTCACTCAAATTTTTCTTTGTAGTGCTATAATAATGGTAAATAGCATATAACACAAATAATTGCCTATTAAATAGAAAGGTGGGTAGATATATGTACAGTATTGAAAAACAAATACGCCTTGGTGAGCTAACTGAAGTCCGAGATTTTGTTGTCCTTGCCTCCAAATACAAATGTGATATTAAGGTCAAAAGTAAAAATTCAGTGACTGACGGCAAAAGCATACTAGGCATTCTATCTTTAGGATTATGGCGTCCTATAACGGTAACTGCGTCTGGTATAGATGCAAAGCAATTTGAAAAAGGTCTTAAAAGATTTGAAGCACAGTAAAAGAGGTATCTTCATCATTATTATACTTGTAATGAATAAGATACCTCTTTTGTACAAGATTTATAGATTTACTGATGCAGGTGTTATTACAAACTTGTCAAACCTTGGTGCAGATGATTTGACCAATTCACTAAACTGATAGGAATTATCATTGTATATAACCACTCTATTCTTACCTGCGTTCAGTGCAATATTTACAACCACATTTCTGATCATATCCCAGCTTAATGTATTTCTAAAATAAACAGTTTCAGGTTCATTATCATTTACTACTATCTGGGCATAGCGTTCTATAAGATCCGTATTGTAAGGGTGAACATAAAGGCCTTCTTTGCTGATCCTGGGCATAGCAGGAGCAGGTTCATTATTGGAATAGAACATGGATAAGGTATAGTTGCCTGCCTTCTCTACCTCAACTTCAAAGGCCAGCCTGCTATCACTTAATATTAAGCCATCCACCATTTTACCCCCAGATGCATATTCATTTGAAATAACCTTAGCATTTCCCATTAGCTCAGCATCTTCAGCCTCAATGACTATAGAATTTTCCCTTGTACAGCAATCTTTATAGCTAAAGATAATTGCATCCAACATCCATTTATCCTCACAGGATAATGTAATGGTGTTAGCTCCTTTAGTTAAATGTACAGATAAACCCTTATTAACTGCTCCAAGGATTATATTTCGCGTAGATATACCGGTAGCAGATTTTGCATCCTTGCCATAGTCTATTATTTGTTTTTTTATCAATATATCCGAAGGAGCATGTCCTAATATTTGTACATGATACAGGCCATCCTCCGGTGCTACTACAGTAAAGGTAAAGTCTCCCTGACCTTCTACATATCCAGCACCTGAAAAATCTGGTATCTCAGCCTTAAACTTAAAGTTTTTATTATCCCTTATTACTTCTTCAGCCTCAATCTTTATTTCTGGAATCTTAACTTCCTTGCCCATCTCAGTTCTGTAGGTTAGTTCAATCTTATCTAAGGCGGCTGTCAATCTAATATTTTCATCCTTGTCTGACTGATTTTCTCCATAATGCATCAAGCATAGCTTATGTTGACCTTTAGTTAAGTCAATATATGTCCTGGTATAATTTACATAGCCTAACTTTACAGTAGAATTATAAGTAAGTACTCTTTCATGTTTACCATTTACCAATAATTCATGTTTTACCAACTGCCCTATTGCCCTATTCTGCCCCTTAGGATCAATCTCTAAAGTTAAAGGATCCACTGCCGGTGCTGGCACAGAATAATAAACCCTTAACTCATATCTTCCGTCTTTGGGAACCTGGACAGTAAACTCTACTCCATCATCAGTATCTAATATATTTCCTACCTCTCCTCTATTAGAGCGAGCCAAATCTGTTGGTTTAGAATAATATACTTTTTCAGCTTGTCCCAAAGTAACAGCATCCTCTGCCTCATATGCAGCTGTCCATACTTTATTAAAACTATCAATAGATATGGTTTCTTCACTAGTAGCAGGATGAATAATGGCATAGTAGACATCCAATTCATTGCAATCCTTAACCTGTAATTCTAAATTACCATTAACTAGAGGTAAGTTACCCTCAAATTCCAAATAGGGTTGTGTATACTCTCCATGGTGTCCTGAATATGAAGTGCTATAGAGTTTTACATGGACTTTTGTTGCGCCATTAAATGCCTCTGTATCTCCTAAACCATTTATATAAGCAGTTTGTACACCACTTTGTCCTCCAAATATAACATATGCTGTTTTGTTTTCTTGATCAATTGAACCAAGTCCATAGTTGCCCGCTACTTTATTATTCTCTGTAGAGGCATACATCCTCTCTCCAGTTAAGTCATTATACCATTTATATAGCCACCAGGCACTATTGGGAATATTAGCATCTGCAGCCAGTTCATTAGCTGTATTTGCCAAGCCCCAATATGCAGAACAGGCGTATATACCTGCCTCCTCAAACATGGCTAACCAGGGCAGCAAAGCGCCTCCTGCACCCATATCTTCAAAAAGAGCATATTCATTTACTACGGCTATAGGTTCTTCTAAGCCTCTATCAATATAATACTCCTTGATCTTTTTCCGTATTTGCTTCCAATGGTCATGAAACGAAACCAAGGAATTTCCTGCATCTGCTCCATCAAAAAGTTCATGCCATACAATAATATCTGGCAAGCAATTATTCTCATAGCAGTAATCTAGATAATCTAATACCCATTCTTTTGAATAGTTTGCTGGTGCAGGTCCAGCACATTTGATTTCAGGATTTAGCTTCTTTACCTTATTATACAAATCCCTCCAGGCTGCAAAATAACCAGCCGCATTGTCTTTAAACCAAATTTGATCTGGCTCATTAAAAAGTATGAAATTATACTTTTTTAGTGTGTCATCGCCGGTGATACGCTGCATGGTCTCAAGCTTATTAAGCACTCTTACATAATAATCTTCTAAAGTTTCAGCTAAAGTGTCCTTGGTTTCATAAGGCCATTCTAAATACATATCTTGCAAATAAATTTGGATATGTTCTACATCTACAGCATCAGCCATGGACTCCAAACGAAGCCCATCTCCCGTTGGATGCTGGAGGCCATCTACTACTTTTTGAACAATAAATTTAGGCTTTATACCCTTAAGTAAATCAACGGTTGGAATGTTGGGCTCACTTAGTCCATACAAAAAACCAATAGCTTTTTGATTTAATGGAAAAGTCTCTAAAGCGTTAAAATTAACTATTAGACCTTCTGCCATGAATTATGCTCCTTTCAATTTTTATTTATCCTATTTTTAATAAGCCAGTTACTCTATATATAAAATCATACCATAGTTTGCCAATAAAAAGAATCCATTTATTAAATTATTTATATCTAGTCTTATACATATATTGATCCGCTGCTTCTAGTGCTTCATCAAGAGTTATTTTATCTAACAACCATTCTTGAATATATCTTGAATACTCCTCTTGGTAATCCCATTTTATTTGTATGTTGCCTATGTTTACGTCTACAACTTTATTTGCTCTTATATATTTATTAATATCTGAACTAATGGAATTATGGCTTATTATATCAACACCTTTGATCATACTCTGAGTTTTGGAAGTTTCAGCACAATATCGAGCTAGTTCTTTATCCCTTGCAATAAACTCCAGGATTTTGAGTATTAACTCCTTATTTTCAGATCTGGAACTTCCAGCCCATGTATAGTTTGGTTCAAACAAAAGCTTTGTTTCTGAATCTCGACCTGGAAACGGAAAAATACCGTAATCTAGTTTCGGATTAAACCTCTCAATAATATCGCAGTTCCAGGTTCCAGTCACCATCATAGCAGCCTCTCCCTTAGCAAATAATTCTACTGCTTTCATTTGGTCATATGTAAAGGTATCTTCAAATGTATATTTTCTTATATCCTTCATAATTTCAAAAACTCTCCTGTATTCATCAGAAGTCGAAAAAGAAACCTTGCCGTCAAACAAATCATATCCCCAATTTGGGTTTTTATTAAAGACTTCAACCATTGCAAATTGCATAGTCATATTAGCGATATGCCATACATCCATAAGATGAGTTGAGAAAGGAGTTATCCCCTGTGATTCTAGTTTCTCACATATCTTAATGAGTTCATCGTATGTTTGAGGTATTGATAAATTCTTCTCAGAAAATATTTCTCTGTTGTAGAATACACCTTGATATAATGCATTGTAAGGAATACCGTATTCCCGTCCATCGATAATAATGCTTTGTCTTGATAATTCTATCACATTATCAAGAAAAGGCTGACCCGTTAAATCCATAAGATTACCTGTTGGAGCGTAAGTGGGTATGTCCTGAGACTTCAATACCATTATATCTGGCACCTCATTTGCAGCAAATCTAGCTTCAATGGTAGGGTGCATTTTGTTCCACTCTATTATCTCCATTTCAATCGTCACATTAGGGAATTGCTCTTTAACTGCTTCAGGGAATCTTTCTGCAAAAACGGCACCCTCTGCAGTAAAGTAATTAAAACATGTTAACACGATTTCCTCACTTACCTCGCTAGAAGTGTATTGAGGTATACTGGTATTTGTAAATATATGATATATAGTAAAAGATGATATTAAAATAACAATAAATGTAGCCATTAGTATTAGATTTGCAAACCTTCTCATAGGAAACACTCCTTTTAGTCAATTGCCATTTTGTATAGGAACTGAAAAACTAACTACTGTTACTCTATCCTTCTTGCTATATATCCTTAATCTATATTGATTTCCATATATATTTTTCAAACGCTGATTAATATTATCAAGTCCCATAGAATGATTTGGTTGTTCTAGCAATCCATTTTTATCGGCTTTCATTCTATTATTGAGTATTTCAAGCTCATTGTCGTCTATTCCGGAACCATTATCCATAACATATATACAGGCATTTCCATTCTTCTTGCGTACACTTACCCTTATGCTACCTTTTCCACCTTTTCCTTTCAGTCCATGTATTATTGCATTTTCCACTAATGGCTGGAGACTTAATCGTGGTATTTTGATATTATACATATCAAAGTCACAATATACTCTAAGTCTAATAGCATTGTTAAATCTTGCATTTTGGAGATATACATATTTCTTCAAATGTGTTAGTTCTTCTTTTATGGTTGCATAGTCTGAACCTGATTTTATGCTATATCTAAATAAATCTGCCATTATATTACACATTGTGCTAACCTTATGGGATTGCTCAGCTTGGGCAATTGAACTCATTGTCTGTAAGGTGTTATATAAAAAGTGGGGATTTACCTGAGCCTGTAAAGCCTTTAATTCAGCAATATTTTTATAGTACATTGCTGTCCTTTCTTTTAACATTAAATCATCTAGTTTGTCCAACATAGTATTGAGGGAATGGCCCAGTTTTCCAAGTTCATCATCGTATTTCATATCTGTTCTAACACTGGTCTTGCCACTTTCAACTATTTTCATGGTTTTTACAATTTGATTGATGGGTCGAGTAATGGTATTTGAAAGAAAGTATGATAAGATGATAATTATAGATATTAGAATGAACATTAATAAAATCATAATAGTCCTTGTATTAACCAAAGCATATTCTATTGCATCCAAGGGAAACTTTGTCATTATATCAATATTAAATTTTTGAATATTGCTTTCTAACATCATTTCATTATTATTGCTGTTATTTACTCCATCTATAGATGTAGTAAAAATTACATTCCCTTCTCTTTCAAGCCAAAAAATCTGATTCTCATACTTCATGTATTTATCAATAATTTTAAGCAGTGCTGTGTCATCAAAATCTATTATCATCAAACCATAATTTTCTCCAGTATATATATTTTTAATCTTATGAACCATCCTTATTATATTTTTATCTAGCTCTTCATTGTAATAGCTACAAATAAAAGTATTGTCATTATTCTTTTCTAAACTTTCCATAAATGTATCAAATAGATGGGGCTGTTGTTTCAAAATATCTGAAGGATATTGTAAATCTTTTACAGGAGTATATGAGCTTGCCAATTCACCTTTATCTGTATAGATATATATTCCTCTTATATAATCTCCAAATCCAAACTGCTGTAAATAAAGTTTTTGTGTAAAAATAGAAATATCAAAATTAGATATATCTCCTCTACTTAGCATGTGAATCTCGTCGGTATACCTATATATACTTACCATCCTATCCTCTAGATTCCTAAAAAAACGATGAATATTAACTGTAAGATCATCCATCAACCATTGATTAGTCTTTATAGATTCATCGTAAATTATTTTAGCCGAAACCTGAAACAAGATAATACCTTGAATAAACAAAGCTAGTACAGCAGGAATAATGGTAACAATAAGAAATTTCTTTTGAAAGCTTATATTCATGAACCTTTCTAAAATTTTATTCATATATTTTTTCATAATATATGCTCCAATCATCCCATATTATAGACTGTTTCAAGCATATCTATATTTTAGCAAAATTGTTTCTTATTGTTATATATATTTATAATAGAAAAATTAAAGGGTGACTTAAGCATTTAAAATCACCCTTTCACTGCTCCAACTGTCATTCCCTTGACAAAATACTTTTGCAGAGAAATGAAAAGAATTGCAATAGGCAATACAGATATTACTATTGCTGCCATAGCGGTTGTATAATCACTGGTCTGCTGTGAAAATAAGGCTTGCATTGCCACTGTCAACGTTCTAAGGCTTTTGCTACTCAAATATAGATTAGCCATTAGATAATCATTCCAAATCTGAAAGGACTGCATAATGATCAAAGTGGCTATTGCTGGTTTTAAAAGAGGCATAACTATAGAAAAATAGGTTCTATATACAGAACAGCCATCAATTTGAGCAGACTCCTCTAGTTCAATAGGAACTGTGGTCATAAAGCTTGTCATTAGAAAAACCCCGAAAGACATTCCCGTTGCAATATACATAAGGATTACTCCGATACGGGTATTTGTTAGCCCTGCCCTAAAACCGATGATATATATAGGAAGAAAAAGAGCCTGATATGGGATTAAAATTCCTATAAGAAAATACACATAGCTAAATTTAAAAAATTTCTCTTTACAACGGGCGATAGCCCAAGCAGCTGATCCACATAATAAAGATAGTATTGCAACAGATATCACTGTATACATTAGAGTATTTAAAAAAGTTGTAGATAAATTTAATTTCTTATATGCAGTAATATAGTTATCAATATAAAAACTCTCTGGAAGGGCAATAGGGCTGCTGAGATATAATTCTCTTTTTGTTTTAAAAGAGTAGTTTATAACCATCATTACAGGAGTAAAAAATAAAATAGCTACTACTGTCATCAATATCTGAACAGTAAATGTTCCTAAAGTATACTTTCTTTTTCCACTGCTAAATTTTTTATGGGCTTGGGCCATTATAACTGCACCTCTCTTCTTCGCAAGTATCTTAGCTGGATCACTGCAATAACAAGGAGAACAATCACTAGGCTAATTGACATGGCTGACCCGTATCCATATTGTCGTCCAGTTATGGCAGTATTATATATATGATATATAATGGATGTGGATGTCCGTCCAGGTCCTCCCCCAGTAGATGATACCATTAAGTCATATACCTTTAAGGAACCAGTAGTTATTCCTACAATACATATTGTAAATGCAGGTCCCAACATGGGTATGGTCACATTTATAAATCTTCTCCAACCTGTTGCGCCATCAATCTTTGCCGCTTCATACAATTCTTCCGGAATTGATTGTAACCCTGCTAAATAAATAAGCATCCAATATCCTATCCATTGCCAGTTATTGGCGATAAGAAGTCCATTCAATACCGTTTCTCCACTGCCAAATAACAGGAAATTTATATTGGTACCCAATAATTTATTAAATGCAGGCAAGACATTAGAAAACATTTTCAGCCAAATAAATCCAACTATAATAGTACTAATAAGGCAGGGTAAAAAAATTATAGTTCTGTAAATTCGCTTTCCCCTTATGGAGCTATCTAAGGCAACAGCAAATATAAGGGCAAACACATTTTGAATAATAGTATTATAAAAAGTAAACTTAAAGGTAAAAATCCATGCGTCTCTTACATGACGGTCCGTTAATAAATTTTTATAGTTTTCCAGACCTACAAAGGGCTTTTCAGCAGTCATTCCATTCCAGCTTGTGAGTGAATATCTAAATGCCAAAAACATAGGAATAATCAATCCAAATGTAAAAATAATAAGTCCTGGCAATACAAGAGAAATGTACTGTATACGCATATATCTTTTAAAGTTACTTTTCACTCCCTAAACCTCCTTTTTGAAAGGGGAATAATATTTGGATATTATTCCCCTTTACATTAGATAAGCATTATTATGGCTTACTATTTTCCCTCCTGGAATCAGCAGCTTTCAAGGCATCTTCTAAGGTTATATCTCCTTGCAGCCATGCTGCAATATCCTTAGCATTCTCATCCTGGAATCCACCCCATTGAAGCTGATTGTTTCCAATATTTGCATCAATAATCCTGCCCTCTGCTACATATTTATCAATATCCTTTTGGCTTGGATTTGGATAAGTAGGACTTACATCTTTGATCATAGAGGAGGTTTTTGTATAATTGAAGATCTCAAGGGCTAAATCTTTATCTCCTGTTAGAACTTCAAATACTTTATCTACTGCATCTAAATGTTCAGATGTAGCACTGGCCATCCATGTCATATTGGGTTCAAAAATTAGTTTGGCATCACCAGTTGAATTTGGGAATGGGAATATTCCAAAATCAAAGTTTTCATCAATGTCAAGGAAATTTTGTATGGACCACGACCCAGAAACCTTCATAGCTGCTTCGCCTAATACCAGTCTTGCGTCACAATCGGTTTGTTCTAATGAAAATGTTTCATCCTTCCATGTATTATCGTAAACAAGCTTGTTATACTCGTATGCACGGCCATATTCTGGCGAATCAATAAATGATACTTCTCCAGCCCGGAACTTGTCACCCCAATCAGGAGTTTTGCTAAATACTTCATTTATTGCAAATTGCATAGTAATATTACCTATACTCCAGGTATCTACGAAATGAGTTGCAAAAGGAGTGATGTTTAAAGAATTTAGTTTGTCTATAATAGCCTGTAATTCCTCTAGAGTGTCTGGTACTTCAAGATTATTTTCTTCAAAGATTTGCCTGTTGTAATAAACTCCTTGATAAAGAGCATTATAAACTATACCATAAACTTTGCCATCAATAGTAACGCCCGGAATGGCTTCATCTAATACATTGGATAAATAATCCTTTCCTGTTAAATCAGCTAGAAGGCCTTGTGAACCATAAGTAGCTATGTCCTGGGCCTTACCAACCATAATATCCGGTAATCCTGATTGTATATACTGCTGCATCTTGGGCTGGAAGTCTTTTCCCCAGTCAACGCATTCCCATTCTAAGGTTATATTAGGATACTTTTTAGCTAATGCTTCGTCAATCATGTCTTCAATACCTGCATCTGTGGTAGACTGTCCCGCCAGTACTGAAAGGGTAACTTTTTCATCATCGGAAGACACTTCTTCTGTATTATCCTCTTCTGTTGAAGTATTGTTCTCTGCTGATGTATCTGTATTGGTGGAATCATTTGTTGAATCATTTGAAGAAGTATCCTTTGATCCACATGCGGCAAAAAGCGATAGCACCATAGTCAAAACCAATAGTAAAACTAAGGATCTCTTGATTTTCATTATCAACCATCCTCCTATTTTTTTGACTACATTATATAGAATAAGGAAGATGGTTATCTATGACAAAACAGAAAAATTCACTTGTATAATTTTGAAAATTTTTTATAGTAGTTATTTCTTTTTTGCAAGCTGCATATCTCTATATTCACTGGGACTTTTATTTTTTACCTTTTTAAACACTCTATAAAAGTATGTATAATCATCATATCCAACAAACTGTGAAATTTCAGTCAGACTTAGATTCCCTTGGTTAATCAGTTCCACAGCCTTTTCTATTCTTCTTTTTGAAATATAAAACATGAGATTGTATCCTGTTTGCTTTTTAAAAACCCTTGAAAGATATGAGCTTTCTACATGGAATAACTTAGATAGGGTAGTTAAAGAAAGTTCTTCAAAATAATTCTCATCTATATACTTAATTACATGCCTTACTATATCTTTCATGGATTCGCTTGCACCATACAGATCCACAATTCCAAATACTTCATCGATAATCTGTTCCAGTATACTACATACTTCTTCCATATCCATTTTCTCCAATGCCCTATCCAATAAGCCTACTAAGTTTTCTATTGTCAATATTTCTAAAGCAGAATATTTATTAGATTTATCAGAAGCAGTATTAGTTAAAATATTAGCTATTCTCTCAACAGTTTGTTTAACCTCTATATATAGCCAATTTTCTTCATCATATCTTTTTAGCCCTATTTTATCGAAAATAATTTTCCTAACCTGCTTTTTATTCTTGCTTTGAACTGCAAATATTAGCTCTTTTTCATGTTCTGGCGTTATTAATTTTCTCACGGATATTTTTTTTACGTCATCAATCCAAATTTTAGAATTGCTTTCACGGTATTTTCTTGACATCATGGCGGATAAGGCTTCATTGTATGCAAGTCGGATTTTCTCAATAGAGAAGTATTGATTACTAATAGCTATATTAATTGAAGTTCCAGGTAGTTGTTCACATATTCCAAAAAGGTCATCACACATCCTATCCAAATGATTTTTGTCCATATCAGCTATTATGACAAATTCATTTGATACATAAATATTGTTAAATACTATTACCCTCTTATCATTTATAATATCCTTGATCATGTTCTTTATTTTATATGATAGATAGCCTATCTTATACTTTTTTCCGTTTTTTAGTCTAGGGGGCAAATTATTTATTTTAAGTAAAACCAATCGAAATCCATGTAAATCAAATTCCATTTCTATTAGCTGATTATATGAGCCTTCTTCTGAAATTGTATATTCATCACTGGCAATAAACATGCTTAGTTCTTTATCCATTAATAATGAAGATGCATGTAATAATTTTCCTTTTATTGATTCCTGTTCCCTGGCAAATTTCTGTTTCTTACTTATCACATCTACGGCCTTTGCTAAAACATTTATTAATGCCTTCTGGGTAATGGGTTTTAATAGATAATCCACTGCACCCATGAGTAGGGACTCTCTAACATATTCAAAATCACTATATCCACTTAGTACTATTGTAACTACATGAGGATATCGAGCCTTTATAAATTTCATCAATTCTACACCGTTAATATAAGGCATATTGATATCAGTAATAAGTATATCTGGGCAATCCTTTTCCATTCTATCCAAAACATCTTTACCATCAACTGCCGGTTCCATAAAAAGCAAAGAATATTTATCCCAGTCAATAATAGTGCGAAGGTTCTCTCTTACCCAATATTCATCATCGGCTACCATTACCTTATACTGCTTTTCACTCATAAATCTCCTTCATCTCCTTTGGTCTAGGTATTGAAATTTAATTCTGCCTTCTTATTTACCATATCAATCAATTCTCTTTCTCCTTCAATTTCAGCAGTATATGGATATGTCCTAGTAGCTTTTTCAAATTCCCTAAGCTGCCTTTGTGCCTGCTCCTTATCCTTTTTTACCAGCAATTCATACGCATATAATAGCCGCCTTCTAGCTAAATAAGAAGAAGTTGCCTTTATATATTTCTTCAGCTGTTTTGTATAAATTTTATCTATTTCTTCCCTACGACATGGGCCCATAATCTCATAAAACAGTAGATCACAAAGCAGCTCATTTTTATGTACTTCAAGCATCCCCGGTGCATTTTGCAGTAAAAACTCAGCCATTTGCTTAGCATCATCAAACTGCTTTTTATCACATAAATAATTATTCTTTAGCACACCTATAGTACAAATCAAGGGATTGCTTAAATCCCCATTTCCAGGCAGTTGAAACCAATCCTCAGGCATATCCCGAAGCCTAGTACCCCTTGTTATTAAACCGTTAATATAAAGCTGTAACCAAACAGCTCGGCGTGACTCCCTATCCTTGATCAAACAGACAATGTTATATCCATCATTTGCTATGCCACCTATGTTCAATGGTATTCCATTTATCAATGCAAATATGGTTCCTATGATAAACAGATTAATGAGTATGGAGGATAAATGCTGTATTTCAGGTAGTATTTTATATAAAAACAAGGAAAGCAAGGCCAAAATAATGTTGGCCAGTGATCCACCAAGATTATACAAAATATAGGGATAGTTATATTCATCGCTCTCTGGAGGCATCATTAAACATTGACCCATAGTACCTACAACGGTGTATTTTTTTAGTTTTACTCCCCTGCCATCTGATATGAACATAAATTTACCAATACGAAAGGATACATAACCATATCCGGATATTTTCCCGAAAAAGAGATGACCAGCTTCATGTACGATAATGTGTACAAGTATTACAATATATATAAGTACAATAGAATATATTACTGTCCATAAGTTGACGCCATCCTCTAACCTCTCACCTATGGCTTTACCTCCTAAAAAACCGCACACTGCTCCTATTATGGCAAAAACAATTGGCAAGAGGATGTTATTCTTACTTTTATTTTCTTTCTTTTTCCCCATAATCTACCCTTAATATAAAAAATAATTAGATTTTATTAACTAGAGTTTGATATAATCTAGATAAATGAATTATTGTTTATAAAGAGTATAACATAGTAGGTAAAAAATGCAAACAAATTTATATCAGTGAGGAGAGCTATGATAAAATACAGTTTGTATGATAACAAATGGATTACAGGGGAATACCAGCCTAAAGTTGTAGCATATTACTTTCGGGAATGGGAAAATTATCACATGGAATTTCACTGCCATGATCAGGTAGAAATTATGTATGTTATAAAGGGTAAATGCACTGTTGATACAAAGGATAATTCTTTTTCATTAACAAAGGGAGATTTAATATTGTTGGACGCTGGTATAGCACACCGATTAATAGTAGAAAAAGATGCTCCCTGTCGTATGCTTAATATAGAGTTTAAATTTGATAAAAAAAATAATCCCTGTCTCTCCATAAGAGATCTTTATCAATCAGTGGATAGTTTTCAGCAATTTATACAGGCTACCCGGCCTTACATTGTACTTAAAGATCCAGAAGAGATTTATCCATCCCTTAAAAGCTTAGTTCTTGAGCTAGATGACAAACAGCAAGACCATATAATGATCCAACTTTTATTGGCCCAGATTCTTATAGCAATCTCCCGACTTGAACAGGAAAAATTAGAAAACCAATCCCCTGTGGGTAGTATTTATGTGAAAAAGGCTATAAATTATCTCCATGAATATTATGATCAGGATATTAAGATAAGCCAGTTAGCAGAGCTATTAAACATTCATGAGGGGTATCTATACAGAGTTTTTAAGGAGTATATGCATGTTACTCCTAATGAATATTTGACACGATTAAGAATAGAAAAAGCTAAAATGCTACTGACTCGCACCGATATTCCTATAGTTGAGATATCTGACTATGTAGGCATCAACAGCCGTCAATATTTTACTTATCTGTTTAAAAAATATACAAATATAACTCCTTCAAAATACAGGAGTTTAGCCCATAAAGGTCAAATACAAAAAAAATAAGGTTAGAATCTTTGACATATTGTACTTGCAAGGTCAGAATTTTTAAAACATATATTTTCTATTCATGATATTATATATAAAAACCTAATAGGAGGGGTTATATAATGTCCTTTAAAGTTGCTTTTATAGGCGCTGGAAGCATAGGCTTTACTAGAAATCTGCTAAAAGATTTACTTTCAGTACCAGAATTTCATAATATACAAATAGCCTTTACTGATATTAATGAACGTAATTTATCTATGGTTACCCAGCTGTGTCAAAGAGATATTGACGCCAACGGCCTTGATATTAAAATCCAAGCAACAACCAACCGCCGAGAAGCTCTTAAGGATGCCAAATATGTCTTTAACCTTGTGCGGGTAGGTGGACTGGAAGCCTTTGAGCTAGATGTGAATATTCCTCTAAAATATGGTATAGATCAGTGTGTTGGAGATACTCTCTGTGCTGGTGGTATTATGTATGGCCAGAGGGGTATTCCAGTAATGTTAGACTTTTGTAAAGATATTAGGGAGGTTGCACACCCTGATTGCTTACTCCTCAACTACTCTAACCCTAATGCCATGGTTACCTGGGCCTGCAATAAATATGGCAAAGTTAAAACCATAGGTCTATGTCATGGAGTACAGCACGGACATCAGCAAATTGCTGAAGTTCTTGGGCTACAACAGGATGAGGTAGATATTATCTGTGCAGGTATCAACCATCAAACCTGGTATATCTCTGTCAAGCATAAAGGCGAGGATATGACTGGTAAACTTTTAGAAGGCTTTGAAAAACATCCTGTTTATAGCAAGACTGAAAAGGTTCGTATCGATATGCTTCGACGTTTTGGCTACTATAGCACTGAGTCCAACGGACATCTAAGTGAATATGTGCCATGGTATAGAAAACGTCCTGAGGAAATTATGGACTGGATAGATCTAAGTGATTGGATACATGGTGAAACTGGTGGCTACTTAAGAGTGTGTACCGAAAGCCGAAATTGGTTCGAAACCGACTTCCCCAATTGGCTAAAGGAAGAGCCAAAGAAATTTGATCCTGAAAAGAGAAGCCAAGAGCATGGTTCATATATAGTAGAAAGTCTGGAAACCGGCCGAATATATCGTGGACACTTTAACGTAGTAAATAATGGTACAATAACCAACTTACCTGATGACGCTATAGTTGAGGTTCCAGGCTATGTGGACTACAATGGAATTAATATCCCCAAGGTGGGAGATCTGCCTCTTGGATGTGCAGCTGTATGCAATGCTAGCATCTCAGTGCAGAGACTAGCAGTAGAAGCTGCTGTTCATGGAGACGATATGCTACTCCGTCAAGCTATGATGATGGATCCCTTGGTAGGAGCTGTTTGCAATCCTCCTGAGATCTGGCAGCTAGTAGACGAAATGCTAGTAGCACAAGAACAATGGTTGCCTCAATATAAGACTGCTATTGAAGAAGCAAAGAAGAGACTAGCATCTGGCAACTTAATTCCCACCAAAGACGACTATGAAGGTGCAGCCAGACTCAAAACTAAAACCGTTGAAGAAATGGCCAAAGATAGAAAAGCAGCTAGTGAACTTGCTGGAGCTGCTGATAAATCTAAAAAACAGCCTTCAGCTGAATAATGACTGTACAAGCAATATTAAGAGGGATATGCCTATTAATTTAGGTATATCCCTCTTCTTTTTCTTTTAATTACTCAACTCATTTGCTAGTTCAATGCCTTTACATAATAGCCATTATGAGTCATGAATGACACCTGTTGACTAGTATAATAGGTTAATTTATTTTTTATTAAACTCCTCATAGGCCTTGGCTATCTGCTTAAAGCTTAGTCTTTCTAGTGCTTCTATGACTATCTTTTTTATTTCAGATGAATTAATTATTTCCTTCTCGGTTTTATTAATTTCTTTTTCTATTTCCCTAGTTATTAATCTTAAATCCCCGCCTGTAAAGGGCTGATTCAATTCATCCGAAACCCGCTCCAAAGTGAGCTTAATTTTATCCATGGAAAAGGGCTGAACATTTCCATCTCTTTTCTTTACTTTCATACTCTTCACCTCTTTGGCATGGTTTTACCTCTTTACATCGAACATATGTTCTGATATAATTAAGTTACTCTAAAGGAGGAATATCATGGAAGCTAAAAATCGTATCATTTTTCATGTTGACGTAAACTCAGCATATTTATCCTGGGAGGCCATTTATCGCCTACAACACGGTCATACCTTAGATCTTCGAACCATTCCATCAGTCGTAGGCGGGGATGTTACTGCCCGCAGGGGCATAGTTCTGGCAAAATCTATTCCTACCAAACCTTATAAGATTAAGACAGGTGAGTCCTTGTATTCCGCTAGACTAAAGTGCCCTGAACTGATAATTGTTCCACCGAGATATGATTTATATATGCAGTGCAGCAGGGCTTTGATTTCAATACTTGAAGAATATTCTCCCTCTATACAGCAATTTTCCATAGACGAAGTTTTTCTTGACTTCACTAATATGGAATTCCATTGGGGCCACCCCATAAAAGCTGCCCATAGGATTAAGGATCGGATAAAAAAGGAATTGGGGTTTACCGTAAATATAGGTATTTCCAATAATAAACTTCTTGCCAAAATGGCATCAGATCTGCAAAAACCCGATAAAGTACATACTCTCTTTCCCCATGAAATTAAGGATAAAATGTGGCCTCTGCCTGTAGAGGAACTGTTTATGGTAGGACGGTCCACTACCTTTAAACTTCATAAAAAAGGTATATATACCATAGGAGATCTGGCCAATACGGACCCAAAGCTGCTAATGCAATGGCTTAAAAGTCACGGCCGCCTTATTTGGGAATTTGCCAACGGCATAGAAAACTCACCTGTTCGTCAAGACTTCCCTGTAAAAGGGATAGGAAACTCCAGCACCTTGCCCTTTGATATAGAAGATAGACAAACCGGCCATAGAGCATTATTATCCCTTACTGAAACTGTTGCCATGCGCCTTAGGGATATAAGAAAATCAGCTGGAGTTCTAGCAGTATCCATAAAAGATAGGGATTTTCAATCCTGCTCTCATCAAAGGAAATTGGATGTACCTACCCATTCAACCAACATCCTATATAAGGTTGCCTGTCAACTATTTGATAAAATATGGCAAGGGCAACCGCTGCGGCACTTGGGGGTTCGAGCTTCTGAATTATATAGTGATGATTTTTATCAGTTATCCTTCTTTGAGCCGGATATGGAAAGGCAAAATGCTTTGGATGCTGCCGTTGATCAAATTAGAACTCAATATGGATGGAATTCCATTATGCGCTCATGTTTTTTGCACTCTGGGTTAAATCCTATGATGGGTGGTGTTATACAGGAAGAGGAATATCCCATGATGTCAAGTTTGTTATAATTGGGCCTTTATTAGATTCTAGAAGTAATTGTTTTAATTGATTAGATAATGTATATTTGCAATCTACTATGTTTATTTCCTTAATTAGATATACATATATTCCCCTATTACTATTATAACTGAGGTTACGGTGATACTATGAAAGTGTTAATGCAACCCATAGAAATGATTGCATGGTTTACCCAAGACGGACTGCCCACCCCTGTCCGTTTTCGGATGGAACAGCCCGATGGGAGCTATATAGTTGTTAAGGTAGCCCGCACCATAACTCGAAAAGAGGAAAAACTAGCAGGCAATCCCATGATAATATTTACCTGTCAAAGCATCATTGAAGGAGTAGCAAAGCTCTATGAAATTCGCTATGAACTAAAGACATGCAAATGGTATGTCTATAAAATCTAACCTAATCGGATAAAAGCCTTTTCTCTCCTTTGAGTTTTTGGAAAGGAGCAATGTCTTGGGATACTTCCAAAGTTCCCATATATTCTCCGTTTTTATCTCTTACTGCAAAATATCTAATAAGAACAAATTTCTCGCCCATTCTAATCCAAAAATCCTCGTGGTCTTTGACACCGCTCTTAAAGTCTTCTACTATTTTATTGACTACATCAATACTAGATGGAGGATGGCAGTTTTGCACAGTCCTGCCTATTACACTCTTAGGTCTAGGAAAGATTCGCTCACTGCTCTGGGAAAAATACTTTACTCTATCATTCTTATCTACAAAGGTAATATCTATAGGTAGATGGTTGAGTAAAGTCTCAAGTTCATGGACTGACAGAAAACCTGTCTCCAAGCGTATTACACCAGAGTCTATATCTGATTTTTCCTCCTCTTCCTGTGTAAAATCCGCCCTCTCAGGCTTCCATTCTGCCCTAGGAGTGATAAAAGTATATCCTATTTCATCACTATCCCTGTAAACAGTCAGCCATTCATCCTCAGTCAAAGTATCCACCATTAGGGGAAATAGTATATTTTCCTCCTTAAATATCATTTCCTTTATCTGATGAATAGCTTCTTCTGCCTTTTGTGCAACTTCGTTCTTATTGCCTTTATAATCTTCCAATAATGCTTTTACTTCCTTTAACATGTCTCGAATATCATCATCTACTCCCCACATTACCTTGGGTGGAGCAGTTATCCCTGCCTTTTCCAGGAAAGGAAACACTAAGTTCTCCTTGCGGCTGTAATGCTTATCAATTTCTAGCATTTCATTGATGCTTTCAAGTAGTTTGCTAACATTTTCCTCACTGTCAGACTCCTTAAAGGCTTCCAGTGCTGGATTGACCTTTGTCTCGATTCTTTTTTCTATTTCCCTATTCTCTAGTTTAAAGGTGTGCATGGGATGGCCTGGTATTTGATCTAAAGAAGCTGGCTTGTGTATATCTTCAATGGAGCCTTTAAAAACAGCAGCATGTACATCACAAAGCCTTTGAACTTCTTCAACAGGCATACCCTCCATAATAAGCCTCTGTTCCAACTCGGAAATTTCAGCTACAGATACACCTTCAATAAGCTTTGCAAAGCGCTCTTTAACATCATCAACACTTTTACCTTCATGAAGCTCCATAATTAGCTCTTTCAGCACCTTTTGCCTATATTCGCGGTTATTTATAAGTTCACTCATCTAATCATCCTCCTATTGTTTCTAACGTTCTCTCTTAGATGCTCATCTGTTATAACATATATAAACCTATATTTCCTTATTCAATCATTTATATTATCCGCAATTATAGGCAAGCTATCCCACAAACAGGATAATTGTTAACTTTTGTCCTTAATATGAGAAAGTGTGGATTCTGGACGACAGCCTACAATTAGTTGATTCCCGTCTGAATAGCCTTCCTCTCTACCCTCTAATTCTTTAATAAGTATCTTCCTCAAATAATCTATTCTATGACTATACTCTTCATCATTTATGCCATTATGCAGCTCCATAGGATCCTTTTCAAGATCAAAATATTGTTCTTCCCCGGTTTGTGAATACCATATATATTTATCTCTTTTAGTGACAATATAGTGATTTGAAGCAATTCCAAAGGAATGTTCTCCATGAAGATACTCCCTCCAAGGAATTTCCTCTCCCCGAGCCAAGGGCATTACGCTCATACCTTCTACTTGCTCTGGAATCTCAACTCCAGCGGCATCTAGCAGGGTGGGCATAATATCTCTAAGCTCCACTATATTGTCAATAACCGAACCAGGTCTTATTCCTAAATTATTACCCGGGTCATATATAATAAAAGGAATAGAGGTGCTTCCTTCATAAGGAATGGATTTTCTCACCCAATTATGATCTCCAATCATATCCCCATGATCTGAAGTAAAAAGAATAATAGTATTGTATAATACATCTTCATCAAACATAGCTTGAAGAAACCTACCTATCTGATGATCAATATGGGTAATGCTGCCATAGTATGCTGCCCTTGCCCTGTGTAGTGCCTTATCTGGAAGCTTGCCGCCATATCCGTTATATACCAAAGCATCCCTCATGCCGTCATCACCTTCAGCCCAGTCGCCTACAGGTGGATCCGGCATTTCCTCATTGATATACATATCATAGTAATATTGAGGAGGATCCAAAGGTGAATGAGGCCTTACAAAGGACATCATAAGAAAGAAGGGTTTTGTGGAGTCACGTCTTCTTAGAAAATCTATGGACCTATCTACTACCCAGTTGGTAGGATGGAGATGCTCAGGATATGACCATGGTCTAGCTACCCATGAGTTGCAATCCAAACCAGAATCTATAATGTCCCCATTATAATATCCTAGCTTTTCCCTAAACCAAGGTAGATAGTCATCAGTGTTAAACCAATTTTCTGCGGCACTTGATTTTTTGCTCCGATAAGTGTGTAGATATCCATCATGGAGGATCACATTATGAAATCCGCACAGAAACCTTGCTGGATGCACGTGCATTTTGCCAACAGCCTGGGTATGATAACCTGATTTTGCTAACTCTCCAGCTAAGTAATGGTCATAATTCCATTCAACCCTATCTTCGTATCCTACGCGGCCATGACTTTTTTGAGAAAGACCAGTCATAATTGCTGCCCTAGAAGCTATACAGGAAGGCACAGCCGAATATGCATTGGTAAATATTGCTCCATTATGAGCCATGGTATCTAGGTGAGGTGTTTCTACTACAGGATGGCCAAGAATACCAAGGCAGTCCCCTCTCATCTGATCTGTTGTTATAAGTAATATGTTTGGTTTTTTCAATGGAATTTTTCTCTCCCTTCTCAGTATGGTAGCTTCTTGTATAGTAGTCTTTTTTAGTTTACTGATTCCACTTATCCCATAATATATATTAAACTCTTTTAAATAGATCTTCTTTATCTTAATTTTATATTATTTTCATTAGCCACACCTTTGATATAGTTAAAAGCTTCAATATATTGCTCCTGGGTTTCTAAATGCTCTATGAGAACCGGCATTTCTGGATCTAGTCTTTCTACTTCCTTTAAAAATACGGAGTAGTTTAATTTACCTTTGCCAGGTGCTACTTCCTTGATCATGGTAGTGAACTCATTGCTCATAATTACATCTTTAGCATGACAACTTTTAATATAGGGACCTAGCTTTTGGAAGCATTCTTTTATAAATTTGTCATTAAATAGATATCTTTTAGGATTATTAATCATATTTACTATGTCTAGATGTACAGCAAATTCTTTCCGATCTATATCCTTGATCAATTGTAAATAGCTATCTGGAGAGTCCGGGTACATCCAGGGCATAGGCTCTAGTGTATAAAATGTATTCTTTGGTTTTACATCATCGATAATTTCACGAACAGTATCTACTATAAGTGAATATGTATCCTGGCTATAGTTATCCCTATAGAATCCGTCCCATATTTCTCCCCTTGAGCCAGCTATATTTACACAGCATCTTGCACCAATTCTATCGGCTAGATTTAACTGTTTTTTACAATATTCTAATGCTTTTTTGCGAGTATCGTCATCTGGGGACAGGGGATTACTCCATGCACCTACTTCAGCTATCATAACATTAGCCTTTTTGGCCTCTCTTACATATTCATCTATTAGCTCATCAGGATCATCATATTTCATCGGCGCTATTACTGCACTATATCCTAACCCCTTTACAATCTCTACCCATTCCTGGGGTGTTTTATAGTTTCTTAGAATAGACCCGCCCAATCTCATTGATATACTCCTCCTTATCCTTAAATAGATTTCTTGGTATACAATAATGGTTAATATATGTTTTTACTTAAGACATAAATCTATAGCGGGAAGAAAGCTGATAATCCCTCCCGCTATAGATTTTTTGTATATCTTTATTTATTTCTTATAAGGATAAACAAAGCGATAAACTCCTGAACCTAACTCTGCTTCACTTCCACCACAGCAGGCTGTAAAGGTTACATCATCCCCTTCTATAGCCTCTGGAACAGCAGCCGGAAGAACTACATGGGCAGTGGTATTATGGGGTACTTCTATGTCCACCACCATATTATCACCTTCTATGGCCCATTTAATTGCTGCTTTGCCGTAGAGGCTCTTATACTCAGCCTGGGCATATGTTAGTCCGCCACCAGGCTGGGGCCTCATAAGTATACGTTTAAATCCTGGCATATCTGGATCCGTATCTAGTCCTGCAACTACACCATACAACCAATCAGCTATAGCACCATAAGCATAGTGATTGAAGGAGTTCATGTCTGGACTCCACATAGAACCATCGGGCTTGATACCATCCCAGTGCTCCCATATGGTGGTAGCACCCATCTTAACTTGATACAGCCAGGATGGATAGTCTTCTTTTAGTAGTAGATCATATGCTTCTTTAAGCCTTCCGTTTTGGCTTAGTACATGACAGAAATATGGTGTTCCAAGAAAACCTGTTGTTAGATGACCATCATTTTCTTCTAAAAGCTTAACAAGGCCTTCAATAGTCCGCTTCTTATATTCTTCTGGCACCAATCCAAACATTAGGGATAAAATGTGGGCTGTTTGGGTAGGAGCTGCCAATCGTCCGTTGGGTGTAAAGAATTCATTTCTGTAGGCTTCAACTATTGCATTGCGAAGTTTTGAATATTCTTCAGCGTCTTTTTCTTTGCCTAATATTCTAGCAGCCTTTGCCACAAGTCCTGTAGAATATGCATAGTAGGCTGTTGCTATTAGATCATTTGGAGTAGCCCCATGATAGCTACCTTCCTTAGCGTCTAATGCTACCCAATCCCCATAATGAAAACCTATATTCCAAATAACTCCATCCTGAGCCTGGCCTCTAATATATTCTATCCAGGCCTTCATGCTATCATATTGTTCCTCTAGGATTCTCTTATCTCCATAGGTTTGGTAAAGGGTCCATGGACAGATAACAGCTGCATCCCCCCAACCAGATGATGAATGGTTGCCATCTGGTCCTGTTAACACGTCCGGTATTACATATGGAACGCCTCCGTTGTCCAGCTGACTAGCTATAAGATCCCTAAACCACTTTTTGAAGAAAGGACCTACTTCCATGAGATAGCAGGCTGCCTTCATAAATACTTGGGCATCTCCTGTCCATCCTAAGCGTTCATCCCTCTGAGGACAATCGGTGGGAATATCTACAAAGTTACCCTTAAGGCCCCATAAAACATTGTGATGGAGCTTATTTATCAGCTGGTTGGAGCAGGAGAAATTGCCTGTCCTCTCCATATTGGAGTGAATGACTATTGCTTCAAAATTCTCCAAGTTCACTTCTCCTGGGTATTCCTCAACTTTTACATATCTAAATCCCTGGAATGTAAAGCGAGGCTCAAAGGTTTCAACGCCTTCTCCTTTTAGTATGTATTCGATTCTAGCCTTAGCTGACCTAAGGTTTTCTGTGTAGAAGTTGCCTTCTGCATCCAAGACCTCAGCATGCTTTAAGACTACCCTATCGCCTGCTTTTCCTCTAACTTTAAACCTTACCCAACCTACCATATTTTGTCCGAAATCTATGACCAATTCATCCTTTGGCGTTTTAAACATGGTTATGGGTTTTAGTGTTTCCTGACGTGTGACAAATACTCCGTCCTGAGGAACAACTATGGACATATCCTGATCAATAATAGCAGCTTCATTCCAATGGCTATCATCAAATCCAGGCATATCCCATCCCTTTTGCTCTTTCCTTGCGTCATAGGTCTCTCCATGATAAAGCTCTGAATACAAAATGGGGCCATCAGATGCTTTCCAAGTATTATCTGAGATTATTATTTCCTCACGCCCATCAGTATAGCGTATTAACATTTGAAGTAAAAGGGCTGTACGTTTTCCATACACATTTCGATTGCCTTCCCAGCCTAGATCCCCCTTGTACCAGCCAGCACCAAGAACAGCGCCTATGGCATTGGCTCCTTCTTTTAGCATATCCGTTACATCATAGGTTTGATATTGAAGCCTCTTCCTATAATCTGTCCAGCCTGGAGTAAACAGTCCATCCCCTACACGTCTTCCATTTATGTATAGTTCATACATGCCAAGGGCGGTTGCATATACTCTAGCAAAGGCTACTTGACCATCCAAATTAAATTCTTTCCTTAACAATTTACCCTTAGAAGAGCCGCTTTCCTCTTCTCCTTCTGGGCTAATAAAGTTGGCCCTCCATTCAGAACTATCTAACATTCCTGTCTCAAAAAAGGCTGTTTCACTCCAGGGGCTTTCATTGCCATGATTGTCGGTAATCCTTACCCTATAAAAATATCTTGTAGATGATTGCAGGTTGGGACCAGCATATTCTACATGGGCTGATTCTGAAGATCTTACAAACCCCGTATCCCAAATGGGATTAGCAAAATCTTGGTTGATATCAACCTGTAAATGATAGGTTTCCTGTACAACATTTTTACCATCTGACTCCAATATCCAACCAAATCTAGGTTTAATCTCTCCAATGCCTATAGGATTTTCTAAATACTCGCATCTTAGTTTGGCAGCTTTTAACATTAGCATCACTCCTTTTTACTATAAATTTTCACTTCTTCTGGTGCAAAAATTAAGGTCTCTCCGTCCCTATGTTTTACTCTTATCTCACCTGATTTTACCTTGATTTTAAGATCAAGTTCTTTAATGGATTCAGGAATTTTAGGGGTAAATTTAATCTCCTTCCACCCAGGAACGGCTGGCTTTAATCCAATAATATCTTCAATTAATACAGGTATAGGAGCACTAGCCCATGGATGGCATAAGCTTGTATTCCATTTCTGGTCTTTGCCCCAAGCTTCAAAACAAGTTGTTGCACCTTCCTTTAGCATATTGCTCCAGGAATGTATGCTGTCAGATGTAATGAGAGAATATACCAGCTCATGCTCCCCTACCTTAGCTAAGGCTTTTAGTACAAAATAAGCCATATATACCCCACAGCTAAAGCCTTTCTCCTGTATAAAATTTACTGCATCCTTTTGTCTATCCAAAGGTGTAATGCCAAAGTATAGAGGAAGAACATTAGAATGCAGGGCAGAATGATTAGAACCATCGGCATCCACAAAAAGCCCTGAGTTTTCATTGTAAAAGGCCTTTATAAAGGACTGTCTCAGTTCTGGAAGCTCATCCTCATAATCTATCCCTAAAATATCTCTAATCTCATTATAATCCTTTATCATTCCATAATAAAATGCGTTAATTACATTATGACATCCGTCTCCAACTGGTCTTCCCAAATCAAAATCATAGCCATCTCGAGCATTTTCAGGCCAATCCACCAGATTCCATTTGTCTTTTACATTTGCAAGGAGGCCATCAGGTCGTCTATATTTCCCAAAATAATCTACCAGGTTCTTTACTGTAGGGTACATTCTCTCTAAAAAGTCAATATCTCCACTATGCCAAAAGTATCTAAGAAGCTGCATAGGCCATTGCATAGAATAATCAGCTATTTCCTGCATAAGGCTTCCTGGTGCCACCGCCAGTAGCCCTGGACATACAGTGGCAGACAGGGCAAAATCTTCTACAGCTTTTTTATAGAGTCTTAAATCTCCTCCACTTAAATAAATTTGAGAATGTCCTGTAATAGTTAGATCCCCTAGGTATTGACCCTTTTCCCTACTAGGACAGTCTAGGTATCCTTCCTGACAGCCATATTTAACTGCATTAGTGCATATCTCCCATATACTATTTAACAAATTATGGGATGATTTAAATAAACAAGCATCTTCATCCATAGGATAATGCCGAACTATAGCAGCAAAAGAATCCCTGTCTATGGCATTGTCTTGGCCTATCACCTCCACATATCTAAAAGCTTTATAATCATAAAACTCTAATACATCTTTTTGTCTGCCTGACAATGTCCAAAACTCCTGGTAATCGCAGTTGCAGCGCATCTTATATCGGGCATGGTTGTTACTGTCTAACTCTTCTGCACATCTAATTTCTATAACTTGCCCACTTTTACCACTTGCCTCCATAACAAACTGTCCTGTGATTTCACTACCAAAATCAATTAAATAATGCCCTGGAGCTATGGTTGTCACTTCTTTAGGCTTAATTGTATATACATCTACAGGAGGAGTCGGCTGCATGATGAGCTTATGATCATCATCATGTTTTTCGCAAACATATTCCCAATGGCTGTCATTAAAATCTATGCTCCTCCATTTTGGTTCTATTAATCTGCTATCAAAATTCTCCAGAAATTGAGTATCATAGCCCACGGTTCCACCAGATTTCCAGGCTTGGGATATGCAATATTTCCATGTAGAATCAGTAGCTAAGACTATATCATCATCAACATATACCTGGGCTATTAGCCCCTGCCTATAATCTCCGCTATTCCATACCCTATTTATAAGACCTTGATAATATACATGCACAGCTATAACATTTTTGCCTGGTTTTAAATATTTACTTATATCATACCTATTGTAATAATAACGAAAATGATATGATGGTGCAGGACCCTGACCTACAAATTCTTCATTGATATAAAGCTTATAATAATCATCAGCAGAAATATCAATAAAAGCTGAGCCTGGTTTGTCAGAAAGGATAAACTCCTTTCGAACTAACATATGTAAATTCTTTAAGTCCTCATTGTGTTCAGGTAAGATTATTGGCTCAGTCTCTTTGTGGAACACCGAAATAGGTTTAAGTTCTTTAAAGTGAGGTGCCATGATCCATTTACCTTTCCATATCTTATCCATCCAAATCTCCTCCTCACCCGCTTTGATAATTTATAATATGAAAAAGGGTTTGTTAACTAGCTTGTAACTAGTCCAAACCCTTTCTTAATTTTTACTTGTCTTGTCATAGCGCAGGAATCTCGAATTACTAGTTTGGTATCAACGATGGTCTCTTTCTGAATTTTTTTGCCTTCTAGATGCCCAATTAGTATTTCTACTGCTATTCTTCCCAGTCTCTTGGGTTGTAGGTCAACAGTGGTTATTTCCGGCACTACGCATTTGGTTAAATAGGTATTATCAAAACCAGCGATAGAAATCTCTTCAGGTACTTTTACTCCCATTCTCCTTGCAGTATGGAGAGCTCCCACTGCCACCATATCGTTTACACAGATAACTGCTGTAGGGCGGTCCTCCATTTTCAATAATTTTTCCATGCTGTCCTTACCTGCTTGTATACTAAAATCGTCTTCAATATGCCATTTTTTATTAAACTCTATACCATGTCTTGCCAAAGCTTCCTGCATATACTTTATTCTTCTCACAGTGGGCTGAATATCTACATATCCACCTATAAATGCTATCTTTTCATGATTTAATGAAACTAAATAATCAACCAGCTGATATATGCCAGCCTCATTGTTATTTCTAACATGATAACAATCCAATCCCCTAATCTCCCCGTTAATCATTACAACAGGCACTCGGCCAATAATGTTTTTTACTCTTTCCAAGTACCCAGGGTCAGCCCGAAGATTGTCAATATGGCCTCCGATCATTATTAAGCCATCTATTTGCTTTTCTAGCAGGAAGTCTATATATCTAGCCTCAACATTGGTATTAGTAATAATATTATCATTCATTGTATTACACAGTAGTATACTATACCCCATTTCCAATGCCACTCTCTCAATTTCTAAAAAAACAGTGCCATAGAAGGGGGCTGTAACGTCTGGTAATACTAAGCCTAAGGTTTTGGTCTCCTGATTTGCTAAGTTTCTAGCAATAGCGTTAGGCCTAAAATTATATTTTTTAATAATTTTTTCAATCTTTTTTCGGTTAACTTCGCTAACGTTAGCGCTTCCAGTTAAATATCTGGATACTGTAGCAGCTGATATACCAGCTTCTTCTGCAATTGTATATATAGTTACATTCTTGCTCATTGAGACCACCCGCGGAAAATATTAATAAGTTTAATCCGCTGCGCTAGTTTAATTCTTTAGTTGACTAAACTAGCACAGCGGTTTAATTTATGGTTTATTTAATAAGGTCTACACTATTTGCTGATGATATCTACATAGCTAGGCTTTAGCTTATTGGCTTCTGCCTTTACTCGAATTGTGCCTTTTTCTTCGGTTGATGCAACGTATATTAATAACTTGCCATTATGAGCTCTACGGTATGGTTGCGCATAAGGACTAGTATCTTCTAAGTTGCCATTTTCAAGGCCCAATAATTCACCTGGTCCTTCTATAGAAACATGGATTAGATCTTGGGCATTGTCTACAGGATTTCCTTCAGAATCTACGATCTGTAATTCCACATGAGTCATATCTAGACCATCAGCAATTATTTCCTGATCGGTAGAGGTTAATACTATTCCTGCAGCTGCACCACTTGTCTTTAGAACATCTTGATACTCTGTTCCGTCCTCATCTCTAGAAATAGCCTTTAGCTCGCCCTCTTCAAAAGGAACTTTCCATGTGAGATAGCCTTTGTCGCTATCTGCTAATTTTTTCACACCTAAAGATTTGCCGTTTAAGAATAGCTCTGTCTCAGCGCAGTTGGTGAAGCAAACTATCTCTACCTCTTCACCTCTCATAAAATTCCATGCTGATGTCCAATTTTTATTATATAAGACATATCTTCGATTTTCAAGCAATTTATCAGCATATCCGGCAAATATCTTGACCATAGGCTTATCTGACCACAAACTTTGACGGAAATAGTATGTGGGCTTTTCAAATCCAGCCACATCCATTAGTCCTGCCTCAGAACCATGGGAAGGCCAACCCCTTGTTTCACCTAAAAAGTCAACACCAGTCCATAAAAACTGTGCAGATATATAATCGTTATTTTTAACTGCTAACCACTGGTCTAGCTCTTTACCATTTTCACTGCCCAGCAATACTCTGTCTGGATACTTTTTGTGATCCTGTTCATATAGGTGTTCTTTATAGTTATAGCCTACAACATCAAAGCAATCGGCCAGGCCTGTAATATTGGAAAGCTCTGGGAATGCTAAAGCGGCTGTAACCGGTCTGGTGGTATCATATTTTTTCACTATGGAAACAAGCTTTTTGGCAATAGGAACTAATCTTTCAGCATTTGGCTTATTGGGATCATATTGACGTTCTTGTGCAGGTTTATTTGCGTCATTATTGCCTGTCATCTCTTTAAAGGTTGGATGACAATAGGGGTCATTTGGATAATCTATTTCATTACCCACGCTCCACATTATAATTGAAGGACGATTCCTGCCTCTTAGCACCATAGTAGCTAGGTCTCTTTCATGCCATTCATGAAAATCTTCATAATATCCATAGTGAGCTGGTGGATATACATTATGACCTTGAGCCCATTTATTTTTTACGCCTTCCCACTCATCAAAAGCTTCATCCATAACTAAAAAGCCCATGGAGTCACATAGATCATATAGCTCTGGCATATGAGGATTATGACTCATACGGATTGCATTACAACCCATCTCTTTTAGCTTTCTAAGCCTTCTCTCCCATACTTTCTCTCTAACTGCTGCACCTAGACAACCGGCATCGTGGTGAACACATACACCTTTAATCTTCATGTTCTTGCCGTTTAAGAAGAATCCTTTATCCGCATCAAATTCAAAGACCCGTATACCTATTTTGTTTTCTTCTCTGTCTATTACAGTGCCATCTTTTTCAATTTCAGTTACAAAGGTATAAAGATAGGGAGAATCTGGTGACCATAATTTAGGTTGTTTTACAATCATGCTAGCCTTATCTGTCATGTTTCCTTCAGAAGAAATGCTATGTTTTGATTCAAGGGATGCTATTAATTTATTCTCGTGATCATAGAGATAACTTTTTAGAACGACTTCTGCATCTTGATCTGTTGTGTTGATCATAGATGTTTCTACATCTAGTTCGGCCTCATTTTCGTCAGCACGCTTGGTTGAAACGAAGACTCCATAGTTATCAATACAAATCTTGTCCTTGACTATTACAGTAACCTTTCTGTATATACCTGAACCTGTATACCAACGAGAATCTGCAATATCCTTGTGATCAACTCTGACAGTAAGCACATTGGGAATATCCCCAAAACAAGCAAAATCGGTGATGTCATAAATAAATTCAGCGTATCCAGATGGCCTTTTACCTAGATAATAGCTGTTGCACCATACCATGCTGTTATTGTAGACACCATCGAATTTTACATAAACTCTTTTGCCTTCTAACTCCTTTGGTAGATAAAAATGTTTTCTGTAAACACCTACACCACCAGGAAGATACCCTGTACCGCTAGAATGCTTTGTGTCAAAAGGATGTTCAACTGCCCAATCATGAGGTAGGTTCACAGTACGCCAATCGCTGTCGTCAAAACCTTTGTACCATGCCCTGGGCTCATCGCCTAAATGGAATTTCCAACCCAGATTGATATTGAATACGCTCCTTACACCTGTGTTATTCATAGCTCTCCTCCTTATTCTTTTATTTTTAAAAAAGGGCTGTCGAGTAGACAGCCCCTATTATATTAGCCGTGATTATGATTTATCTAGATGCAGCCCATTCGTCAATTTGTCTTTGAATTTCTTCAAGGACTCTGTCATATCCGGCTTTCTTCAGCTCATCACGGAATTTCTCTACTGCAGCTTCAGGATCTCCAGCCTTACCAAATACAATTGGTCCAACGTGTCTTGTCTTAACATCGTTTAGAGCTGAAAGTTCTGCTTCTACAGGAGTCTTATCGAATACAAATCCAGCATAAGGATATGGCTTTTTAACTTCATCATATTCTGCATATAGTTCGCCAATTCCATCGTAATCCCTATCAGATGGGATCTCGAACTTATCCATACGTCCGCCCCAGAAGTTGGAGAAGAAGCCGTGTTCGGTATCATCAAAGCCTTCTGGTCTTGTACGCTTACCATCAACGATTTCGTAGTTTACTCCTTCTCTACCATAGTTTAGGAGCCTGTAGAGAGTTTCATCATTTCTCATTAGATCATAAACCATCAATGCTCTCTCAGGATTTTGTGAAGTAGCTGCTACAGACTGTGCACCGTGGGTAATGGACATTTCAATTAGGTTGTTTCCACGCTGCAAGTTAACTGGGAACATCTGTAGCTCGGAACCTGGTTGACTTTCATCCATTTCAACTCTTAGAGTCTTATATGTTTGAGTATGGTGAGCATCCAAACCAGTCTGTCCAGATTTTAGAGCTTCACGAGTATCTCCAGTGTAGTTTAGTACGTCATTTCTCCAGTATCCTGCGTCTCCCCACTCTTTCATGGTCTTAGCCATTTCAACCATGGTATCCTCAAAGATAGGGGAATATACTGTAGTTATTTCATCATATGACTTGGAGTAGAATATATTACCTGGAATTTCTAACATAATGGAGTCAGTGTGAGCACTGAACCAATGATCAAATAGCTCATTTGCTTTACTACCAGCTACGTCGTAAGGAATTACTCCCTTTTCTTCTTTTACTTTTTGTAGATATAGACCTAAGGTTTCATAGTCTCTAATAGGCTCAGTTATACCAAATTCCTTTGCCCAGTCTCCACGATAGTAGAATCCATGGTTAACCCACTGAGTATATTGGTTTTCAGGGATTGTGATGATTTTACCATCGTACATGCATTGCTTCCATTCTTCCTCTGTAACTTGTGACCATGTTTGAGGAGCATATTTAGGTAGTAAGTCTGTTATATCCATAAAAGCTCCCTTAGCTGCATTGGGCCACATTTCTAGCCAGTCAGATGCAGTATTGATCATATCTAATACTTCACCTGATGCCAATAGTAGATTGTACTTTGTTAGGTAATCTGCCCATTCAATAAAGTTTATCTTCAAATGAGCGTTTACCTTCTCTTTTAAAATCTTATTCCATTCTTCAGCTGCAAGATCTAGCTGATCGTTTGTTGGTGGATCACCTAGGTGATACCATACAATTTCTACGAATTCTGAGGTGTCAATAGCAGCCTCATCAGAAGTCTCTGAATCAGAGGTTTCTGAATTTGATTCATTATTGCTTCCAGCATTTTCTGCATTTGTTGCTGCTTGTTTGCCGCAACCAGCAAAGATTGATAGTGCTAGCAATGCTACTAGAAGTAGTGCTATTAGACTTTTTAGATTCTTCAAGCGAAAAACCTCCTTAATTTTGTTTAATTTTATTTATTTATAAAACCCTTTGATTAGGGGTTTTATCCAAAGCATATTAACCCTTTACAGCACCAATGGTGATACCTTGAATGAAGTATTTTTGAACAAAGGGATATACCAGCATTATAGGCCCTATTGCTACAACAGCTGTGGCCATCTTCATGGTCTCCTGGGGAACATCCA
>ERZ773359.852-NODE-852-length-43911-cov-26.676441_pt1 | contig 43911 bp, 32 predicted proteins | sample MGYA00374955_ERZ773359 | MGnify/ENA primary metagenome ERZ773359 (study PRJEB29098, sample SAMN04486028) | biogas fermenter metagenome | study: EMG produced TPA metagenomics assembly of the Biogas fermentation microbial communities from Germany - Plant 4 DNA1...
ACCCTGAAGGGTGGGGTCTTCCCGCTCCGCCCCCTTCACCCCCGCAAGATAAACCTTATCATGGATAACAGTGGCTTCACATCGGCCCGGATCTCTTTTTGTCAGATGACTATCACCCCTCGAGCTGGATCTCCTATAATATGAGCGAAAAGAAAAGACATATATAAAATACTGAATCACAAGCACATATGAGATCACCCTCTGAGCTCAAATTGGAGATTGAAACACGACTCGAAGGTTATCTCTCGCGGGACCGCGATGGCATCCGGCATGAGCTGCTCAGTCTCTTCGTGAAGGCACGATCCCTGACCATACCCCAGGTCTACGAGAAATTGCAGGAGCAGTTCTCGATCAGTTACCGCTCTGTCGCATCCATGGTTGGTACCATCGCATCCCGGATAGGTATCTTGCACGTGAGGCGGAACGCGGAGGGGACAAACACCGTCTACGAATTGAAAGACCAGTACGTAGATGTGGTGACAGATGTTTTAGGGACAACGTAGGACACAAAAACCCTATCATTTTTTTATACCTGGCGCCAATATAAAGGACTATCATGCAGAGCGATACACGAGAACCAGCACCACCACGAAGCATATACGTTACAGACGACGTCCGATCGTACATTCTCAAGAGGAAACGCGACTTTCGGTTGAGCACAGCCTGTAGCGGGCCCGTCCTCTTGCCGGCATCCTTTAAACCGCCGAAGGTAACTGATCTGCAGATCCCGATCGGCGATTACACTATTTACGTCTCAAAATACCAGGCCCGCCACATCAACTCTATTCATAGGGGGATGATCCCGATATTCTTTGACGACATCTAGGTCATGAGTTTCGAAGAACTGGAACATACCGCTGACGTTCTCATGCGGATACGGGGCGCAACTTTAAGCGAGCTCTTCTCCGAGGCAGGCCGGGCCATGTTTCACGTGATGTACGGCCCCTGCGAGGACCGGGGCATTGTACGGCAGATTGCCCTGGAGGCGGAAGACCTCGAATCCCTCCTTGTCGACTACCTCTCAGAACTGCTCTTCATTGCCGACACGGAGAACCTCGTTTTCTGCACCTTTGATGTCGATCTCCAGGGAAACCAACTCTCCGCCGTCGTGAGAGGTGAACCCTTTGACCCCGAGCGGCACGCAGGAGGGACGCTTATCAAAGGTATATCGTACTTTGGGCTCGAAATTGTTAAAGAAAAAGATGTTTATGTGGTGGACATCATCTTTGATATCTGAGGGATCGATATGTTTGAGGGAATCAATAAGGTCGGGGATTTCGAGTGGGAGGTCCCCATTGGATACGTTCCAGATATGCGGGTGCCCGGTCGTTTCTTCCTCTCCCAGGCGCTGGCAGAAACCCTTGAAGAAGGCGCCGTCCACCAGTTGGCGAACGTCGCAACTCTTCCTGGGATCGTTAAATACTCGCTTGCCATGCCTGATATCCACTGGGGGTACGGATTTCCCATCGGCGGCGTTGCCGCGTTTGACAGGGCCACGGGAGTCGTTTCTCCTGGCGGAGTCGGGTTCGACATCAACTGCGGTGTCCGATTGATCACAACACCCCTCACCGAGGCTGATCTCGCCGGCAAAAAACGGGAACTGATCGAGGCCCTCTTTTCCGTTGTGCCGACCGGTGTGGGCGCGAAGAGCACTCTGCGCGTCTCAAACAGCGAACTGACTGACGTCATGGTCACCGGCGCGCGGTGGGCGGTGGAACGCGGGCTCGGCACCCAGAGAGACCTCGTCCGATGTGAGGAAGAAGGTGCAATGCCGGGCGCCGATCCGGAAGCAGTCAGCGCTAAAGCCCGCCAGCGGGGCGTGCCGCAGCTCGGGACGCTTGGTTCCGGAAACCATTTCCTGGAGATCCAGGTGGCACGCGAGATCGTCGACCCGGAAGCGGCCAGAGTATTCGGGATCACTGAAGGGCAGATCTGTTTCATGGTCCACTGCGGTTCAAGGGGTCTTGGCCACCAGGTCGCCACAGATCACTTACGGGTACTCGAGAAGGCGCTCCGGAAATACCAGATACAGCTTCCAGATCGGCAACTCGCCTGCGCCCCGATCGACTCCCCGGAAGGTCGCGCCTATTACGGCGGCATGGCCTGCGCTGCAAATTATGCCTGGGCAAACCGGCAGGTCATTATGCACGAGGCGCGGAAGGCATTCATGCAGGTCTTTGACATCGACTACGACGAAATGAGGCTCATCTACGACGTCGCGCATAACGTCGCCAAATTTGAGCGTCACGACGTCAACGGCGTGTCGATGGAAGTCTGCGTCCACCGGAAAGGCGCAACGCGGGCGTTTGGGCCCGGAGCCCCCGGTATCCCCCGCGAGTATGCCGCAGTCGGGCAGCCGGTCCTTATCCCGGGGAGCATGGGCACGTCCTCCTACCTCCTCCATGGCACGGAGGCTGCGATGCAAAAGACCTGGGGAAGCACCTGCCATGGCGCGGGCAGGGTGCTCAGCCGGTCGAAAGCAAAGAGAACGGTCCATGGGAAAGAACTCCGAGAGCAACTCGCAAAAGAAGGCATCCTGGTGCGTGCTCACCACGATTCCGTGCTCGCTGAGGAGGCGCCTGAGGCCTATAAGCCGAGTCACGAAGTGGTGCGCGTCGTACATGAAGCGGGCCTCTCCGGTACCGTCGCCCGTCTGGAACCGCTCGGAGTGATCAAGGGATGATCTGCAGTACTGGGCTGCTCTGGGACAGACCTCTTATGTTCTCCAGGCTCATCGAGGACTGCGGTGCCCGCTGCGAAGTGATCACTCCCTATATGCTCGCCTCCTCCTTCTGGCGGGGGAGGTTTGTCCTGGTCATTGTGCCGACAGGGTTCGCAAACCCGGCCTACTCAAACCTCCTCCCTGCGCTCCGGGCCGCAAACGAACGCATCCAGCGTTTCGTCGAGAACGGTGGGCGGTTGCTGGTCTTTGGCGCAGGCTGCGCCCGCGAGGATGCCTACGATTGGCTCCCGTTCCCCGTAACCTACTCGTTTGCGTATGGACCGCGTGCCGTTCAGTACACCCGCGAGAGCGAATACACCTCCCTATTCGCCGAATACGACCTTGCCGCCGTCGAGTGCGACGGCTCTTTCCCGGCTCACGGCGGCGAGACCCTGGCGACCTCGGCTTCTGGCGAGGCGCTTCTGGTAGGAAAAGCGGTAGGTGATGGTATGATACTGGTTACCAGCATCCACGAGTACCCATCACGCGAATTCCTGAAGAGGTTCTCCTGCGGTGAGAGGGAAACCTTATTCTAGGTAAAACATGATGAAAAGTATGGATATGGCCATGGAGCAATACACCATCTCTGCATCTTCAAAAGCGCGCGATCTCATTCCTGTTATGATGTGCATCCATGATCTGCTTGGCCATCTGCCTGTCACGGCGCGGTCACGTAACCATCCGGGTATCAGGATTGAGGGCGGAAAGGTCATCGACGAGGCTTACAGTGGCCCCATTCTCGAAGAGGTTCTGGCGGAGAATGTTGTGAAGAGAGTCAGGCCTCCGGGAGGCCCATATATGGGCATCCCGGTGGTGGTGGCGCCGGTGAGGGACGGCGAAGGCAGAGCAATCTGCGCAATTGGCATCGTCGACGTGACCGGTATCTTTGATCTGGCGAGTTTTATGGAGCAGAACGCGGAGATCCGGAGACAGGTGTGCGGCAGCGACCCGTGCCCGCTCCCGACTGAGTCGCCTGCAGCGAAAAGGTAATGGACATGAAGGATACAGCAATCAATGTACTGAAGATTCTCGAAGAGAGCCCCGGCCCGATATCGAGTGAGCAGATCGCAGAGCACCTGGGTGTCACCCGTTCAGTTGTCTGGAAACAGATACGCGAACTCCGGAGATTGGGATACAATATTACATCGTCTCAGGGACAGGGCTACCGCCTTACGGCGAGGACCAACAGGCTGCTCCCGTATGAGATCCAGAAACGGCTCCGCACCAAGTTCATCGGAAAGCAGATCCGCTACTTCGATCGCACCGCCTCCACGAGCTGGATCGGAAAGCAGCTTGCCAGCGAAACCGATCCTGAGAATCTGCATGGTATGGTGATCATCGCCGAAGAGCAGACTGGTGGGGTTGGGAGGCTTGGGCGTGCCTGGGTTTCGCCTGCTGGTGGCATCTGGATTACTATCATCTTAAAGCCAAAGATCCCGATCGATCACCTCTTCATGATCACCATGGCCGGATCGATCGCGATCGCCCGCGCCATCAGGAAGGAATACGGGCTCAGTGCGCTCATCAAATGGCCCAACGATATCTTCGTCGGGGACAAGAAGGTCGGCGGGTTGCTCCTGGAAGTTGCTGCGGAGGCTGATGCTGTCCACTATGGTCTTCTCGGGATCGGGATCGACGCCAACATCTCGCTCGATGACCTCCCGCCGAATCTGAAGGATACAGTGACCTCACTCCAGGCTGAGGTCGGCCACGAGGTCGACCGCGTGGCGCTTCTTGCCAGGGTCCTGCGGGAGTTTGAGTTGCGCTACCTGCAGCTCGAGGATGGGGAGTACGATTCTATCATTCGCGAGTGGAAGAGCCTCTCCATGACGCTTGAACAGCGGGTGGCTATCAGAACTATCAATAAGACCTTTGAGGGGGAGGCTATCGATATCGATGACCATGGTGCCCTGATAATTCGCAGGGATAACGGGAAGATAGAGCGGGTCATCGCCGGGGACTGTTTCCAGCTCTAGAACGGCCGGCTCCGAGTCAATCTATCCGTAATTTTTCGGTTGACAGGTTTCTATCCCTGCATGGGCTGGGAGATGTGAAGCGGGCGCCATCCTTCGGTTCCACCCATACTCCCCCACACGATCAACCTTCATAATATCTGAGGTCCATATCTCTGTGTTACGATAACCAAGCAATCAGACTTTCGTATACTTGCTGTAGGGCAGTTCCTGCCCGAACAGGACGATCAAATCAACGCCTGTGGAGATCGTGGAAGATCTCATGTGCGACAGGGCCGTTGATAGCCGGGAAGCCCCATCCGTAAGGGAAGGCTAGTTTGCTTCAGCCCGACAACTTGAATAAGGCTTGCATGAAACACCGCGCCCAGATCCTTGCTTACAGTGGAACATTTGTAGCGCTGATCGCTGCCGGGAGCTGGATATCTATCCCACTGCCCCCGGTCCCGCTCACACTCCAGACCCTCTTTGTTCTCCTTGCCGGGGTGGTCATGAGGCGGTATGCTGTAATCCCCGTGGGACTTTATGTACTCCTCGGGGCAGCCAACCTCCCGATCTTTCACAACGGCACGGCAGGCCTGGGGGTGCTCCTCGGCCCCACAGGAGGGTTTCTGATCGGATTTGTTCCTGCCGCCCTCATCACCGGGCTCGCCTACGAGCAGGAGTCGCCGAAGTACCGGATCGCAGGGCTGATCGCAGCGACCTGCACGATCTACTTTTTCGGCGTTGTATGGCTCGCCTACTCGGCGTCGATCCCGCTCCTCCAGGCAGTCCTGATTGGCGTCGCCCCGTTCGTCATCGGTGATGTCCTGAAGGCAGCTGCCGCATACACCATAGGGAAAAGAGTGGCATGATCCGTATCACCAATCTTCGGCACCGGCTCGTTGACATCCCCGACCTCACGATAGATGCGCGTCACATCGCCGTGATCGGGCCAAACGGAAGCGGTAAGACAACGCTCCTTGAGGTCTGCTCCGGCATCGAGGAACCCCGTTTCGGGACGGTCCGGATCCTCGGGAGACCGCCGTCGGCTGTGAGGATCGGGTGGGTGGGAGAGTTCCCGGACCGGACACTCCTCTTCTCTCGGGTGTACGACGAGATTGCATCGACGCCACGGTTCCGCGGTCGTTCCTGCCAGGAGACTGATGAGCGGGTGAGGGCGGCCGCCGCGCTGGTTGGTGTTTCACACCTCCTGGATGCGAAGGTCTCGACCCTCTCCGGGGGGGAGAAGGCCCTGGTTGCGCTGGCCGCTGCTGGCGTCGATGATCCTGAGGTGTTCATCCTTGACGAGGTCGACTCGCATCTTGATGCCGGGACAGCAGGTCGTGTGCAGCGCGCTGTGCAGAAGAGTAGAGCGGCCCACGTGCTCTGGTGCACACAGTCGATGGATACCGCGGCTCGCGCGGACCTCATCCTCTTTATGGAGGACGGTGTGGTCCGGCACCATGGTACACCTGACGAGGTCTTTGCAAAGCTCGAGGAGACGTGTTTTTACCCCCCCCTGTGGAGGATTCGCAGGTGAGGATAGATCTCGAGGACCTTCTCTTCTCCCGAGACCAGTTCAGCCTCCGGGGCAGCGGCACCTTCAACGAAGGCGTGCACCTGGTCAGCGGGCCGGTAGGAAGCGGGAAATCAACGCTTGCCCTGCTGCTCGCCGAGATACTCCAGCCTGTAAGCGGAGCCGCCAGGCGCCACGGGATCTCGTCGGCCCTGCTCCTGCTGCAGTATCCCGAGTACCACATCACCTCTTCGACAATTGCTGAGGAGGTGAAATCCTGGGGACTTGATCCTGATGTTCTCCTCACGCAGGTGGACCTTCCGGGGCGCGCGAATGATGATCCCTTCCACCTCTCTCGTGGCGAATTGAAACGATTAATCCTGGCCTGCATGATCATGCGCAACCCGGACCTCCTGATGCTGGACGAACCGTTCAGCTCGCTTGACTGCGCGGCCAAGCAATGGGCATGCAAGATGATCGAGAGAAGAAGTAAGGGGATTACCATCATCTTCTCACACGAGCGCGCGGTCCTCCCCCGGGTTGATGCCATCTGGGAGATGGAGGGGGGGGCCCTGAAGGCCCTGGGTAGCGTGCCTGAGGCGATTTCCCGGTGGCAGCACGCACCGCCGTATCTTACATACGCCCTGGAGATGGGTGCCCGCCCTGAGAACATCAGGCTCCAGGATGTGCGGGAGGCGATATGCAGGATCCAAGGCTGAGGCTCTTTGCCACCGTGATCCTCTCAGTGGCTGCGTTTGCGAGCGCAATAGGTGCCGTCGCCGCCCTGGCCTGGTGGCTGCTCTTCACACCACGCACGAAGGCTCTCCCGCGGCCCGGCATGCTTCTTGGCCTCATCGCGATGATCGCCATAACTGCGCTCGTCTCTGAATGGGGGGGCGGCCCTGGTGTCTCTTACCTGGTCAGGATGGTCGTGATCCTGCTCCTCGCTGCATGGGCATATACCGAGACCGAAGAAGGGGAAGTCCTTGCCGTGGCAGTCTGGGCGCTCGGCGACCGGATCGGGTTCGAGATAGGACTCATCGCCGAGATGGGGCTTACGGGTCTTGCAGTGATCAGACAGGATATTGAGCAGATGCGGGTCGCGCTGGCGCTGAAGGGGAACAAAGTCGGCGCTCTCTCTATCGTACCGATGGCTCTTCTGCTCATCGTCACCCAGATCCGGAGAGCCGATGAAATGGCCAGATTGCTGGTGGTACGGGGATACACGCTTGGAGGGCGGATATGTCCGGTTTTTGAAACTGACCCGCGAGATGTTCTGGCAGTTCTATCTGCGGTGATACCCGGGATTTTATGCTGCCTCCCCCTTCGAGATGTTTTTATATTATTACAGTGAATTTTTTAGAGGCTTTATTGCTATCTCCTCGGCCCTTCGAGGTGCAAAATTCGATGTGTGCTGCCAAATCCGATACATTATACATCACTGATACCACGCTTAGGGACGCGCATCAATCACTTATCGCTACCAGGATGCGGACTGAGGATATGCTTCCTCTTGCCCGGGCTATTGATGAAGTTGGTTTCTTCTCTGTTGAAGCCTGGGGTGGGGCGACCTTTGACAGCTGCATCAGGTTTCTCAACGATGACCCCTGGGACCGCCTGCGAGAGCTGAAGGCCGAACTGAGGCGCACTCCCATCCAGATGCTCCTGCGTGGTCAGAACCTCGTAGGCTACCGGCATTATCCCGATGACGTTGTGGAGAAGTTCGTAGACGCATCTGCAGAGAGCGGAGTCGATATTTTCCGGGTCTTTGATGCACTCAACGACATCCGGAACATGAAGAAGGCGATGGAAGAGGTCAAGAACGTCGGGGCGCACCTTCAGGGTGCGATATGCTACACGACAAGTCCGGTTCATTCTGTCGCGACGTTCATCGAGATGGCCGAGGACCTCTACGCGCTTGGGTGCGACTCGATCTGCATCAAGGACATGGCCGGGCTGATCATGCCCCATGATGCCCGTGACCTGATATCGGGGATCAAGAGGGCAGTGGATGTTAAGGTCGGCCTCCACTCTCACTGTACGAGTGGTGTTGCGCCCCTGAGTTACCAGGCAGCAATCGATGCCGGTGTGGATATCCTTGATACGGCGATGTCCCCGTTTGCGCTCGGGACATCCCAGCCCCCGACAGAGAGCGTTGTCGCAAGTGTCTCCGGGACGCCGCGTGACACCGGTATCGATCTGGTCGCGCTCCGGAATGTCCGAAACATCTGCCGGGATATCAGAGAGAAGTACCAGCCGCTCTTCAACGCCATTTCAGATCGGGTCGACTCGGACGTCCTGATCTACCAGCTCCCGGGCGGCATGATATCAAACCTCGTCTCCCAGCTGCAGGAGCAGGGTGCTCTCGACCGCCTGGAAGAGGTGCTCCAGGAGATCCCGCGGGTGAGGAGGGACCTCGGCTATCCGCCACTTGTGACGCCGACGAGCCAGATCGTGGGCACCCAGGCGGTGCTCAATGTCCTCCTGGGCGGAGAGCGCTATCGGAACGTGACGCAGGAGGTGAAGGACTATGTCCTCGGCCTCTACGGCCGCCCGCCTGCCCCCATCAGCCTTGAGGTGCGGAAGCTGATCATAGGTGATGAAGAACCGGTCACGGTCCGCCCTGCCGATCTTCTTGAGCCCATCTATGAACAGATGCGTAAAGAGGCCGAGGACCAGAACCTGATCTCCAGGGAAGAGGACGTTCTTACCTACATTCTCTATCCAGCTGTCGCCCCGTCGTTTCTGAAGGGTGAGCGCCAGGCTGAAGTGATCCCGCAGAAGGCGGCCGCTGGAGCGGCGGGGGTTGCGGATATCCCCCACTCCATGGAGGTGGAGGTTGACGGAGAGATCTTCTCGGTCCGGATCGTTACCGTGGAGGGGAGTTCGATTGCCGTAACGACAACAGCAGAATCGCCCAAGGGACGGATTCCTCGTGGGGATATTCCCGGCGGTATCAAGAGCAATATGCAGGGCATGGTCCTGCAGGTGCTGACCCAGAAGGGGAACTCCGTCAAGAAGGGTGATACCCTTATCGTTCTTGAGGCCATGAAGATGGAGAACCCCATTCGAAGTCCGCGCGACGGTATTGTGGGGGAGATCTTCGTGGAGGCCGGGGATGTCGTGCAGAGCGGCGATGTGTTGCTGGTTGTTGAGTGAGGCTGAGTTTGTGCAATGAAATATTTCGATAAGATTCTGATCGCCAATCGCGGTGAGGTCGCCATACGGGTTATGCGCGCCTGCCGGGAGCTGGATATTGATACGGTCGCGATCTACTCTGAACCCGATAAGAATGCGCTCCACGTCAAGTACGCGGATGAGGCGTTCTGTGTGGGTGAGGCACACCCATCCAGGAGCTACCTCAACAAGGAGCGGATCTGCGATGTCGCCAGGAAGTCTGCGGCTGAGGCAATCCATCCTGGATACGGGTTCCTCGCTGAGAACAGCGAGTTTGCACGACTGGTTGAGGATGAAGGACTGACATTCATCGGGCCTTCATGGAAGACGATTGAGGTACTGGGCTCGAAGGTCGAGTCGAAGCGGATGATGCGTGAGGCTGGCGTACCGGTCCTTCCCGGCACGCCGGACGGCGTCACCAGTATTGACGAGGCAAAGAAGGTTGCTGCTGAGATCGGCTACCCGGTGGTTGTGAAGGCAAGTGCGGGCGGCGGCGGTATCGGTATGCATATCGCTGAATCTGAGGATCAACTTGAGGAGGCAATCGACAAGGGGATGCGGATCGCGGAGTCGGCCTTTGGGGATCCAACGGTCTTTGTGGAGAAGTACCTTGCAAAACCGCGCCATATCGAGATCCAGATTCTTGCCGATGCAAAAGGGAATACCCTTCACCTCTATGACCGCGAGTGTTCCATCCAGCGGCGTCACCAGAAACTTGTTGAGGAGGCGCCCTGCCCGATCATGACCCCCGATCTCCGGGAACGGATGACGGCGTCGGCCATCACTGCCGCAAAGGCGGCAAACTACACAAACGCCGGTACCGTAGAGTTTCTCTACGCGAACGGGAACTATTACTTCATGGAGGTGAACACCCGGCTGCAGGTGGAGCATACCATCACCGAGTTTATCACGGGGATTGATATCGTGAAGAAGCAGATCGCCATTGCCGCTGGTGAGGACCTCCCGATGGATCAGGAGGATGTCAGCATCCGGGGACACGCGATCGAGTGCAGGATCAATGCTGAGGACCCGCTGAATAACTTCGCCGCGGATCCGGGCAGGATTGTCCGCTACCGGTCACCAGGAGGCCCGGGGATACGGGTCGACTCCGGCGTCCATACGGGTTACACCATCCCCCCGCACTACGACTCGATGATATCCAAGCTCTGCGCCTGGGGGATCGACCGCGAGGAGGCGATCCTCCGGATGCGCCGGGCTCTCTACGAGTACGTCATCCTGGGCGTGAAGACGACGCTCCCGCTCCAGTATGCGGTCATGCGGAATCCTTACTTCATCGCCGGAGACACACATACACATTTCCTGCAGGAGGAGCATATCGCAAAGAGCCTGCGCCGCTACCTCTACGAAGAGGAGACACGCATACAGACGCTGGCTGCATCGCTCCGGCACGGGAAGGAGGTGGCGGCAATCGCCGCGGTGGTCGAAGTGTATCTCCAGAAAAACACGAAGTGACCGCTCTCACCAATTTTTTGGGAGTCATAAGGTTTATTTGTCAAAACGTCATTGTTATAGTGCACTTTGTGTGCTGCGGTGGCCTAGCTGGTTAGGGCGCCAGACTCATAGGGTTTTCGAGAGAACGGAGCGTCCAATCCTGGGATATCTGGAGGTCGTGGGTTCGGATCCCACCCGCAGCATCGTTTTAGCAGATTTGGTATCCAATTTAAAAAATAAACCTTTTCCTTCGAGATCGCTCTTTCACGATCCCACTCAACTTCTAAGCGTGAACTACCCCCCCCGCTTGCGCGAGCGGGCTTCCTGCGAGTGTCCTGGAATTTCCAGGCCTGTTTGTCGCAGATTATGATAGTGCTCTCGTGCCGAGTCAACGAGCACATCCCAAAAGTCTCTGGCGATCGATGATCCCGGGGGGTCAGCGCACCTTCACGCACGGGAACGGCGATTCGACGCATCCAGGGCGCAGAAATCGGAAAGGCTGCCTATGCCCCGGGTATCGCCCTGGGGGAGGGACCGGGAGGGGGCCGCCCCATATGCGCTAACTTTAGCCATGAGGATTCGAGCGGATAATGTCTTATTCCGTGAAATATGGCTGGTTTGGTGCTATATCAGCCACACGATTCCGGTGGTGTGCGGCAATAGTCCTCCTCCTCTGAAAACGATAGTGATCATGGGAATCTCATTGGAAACGGATTGCCTTGGGGCATAGATGAGAACTCGCCGATTGCCTGGTACTTGCCGGTATCACCAAGAATGCATTACACCCATCTGGTAAGTTAACGCCTATGGGGGGCCGCCCCCATATGCGCTAACTTTAGCCATGGGGATTCGAGCGTATAATGCCCTATTCGGTGAAATGCGGCTTATTTGATGGAATATCGGCCACACGATTCCGGTGGTGTGCGGCAATAGTCATCCTCCTCTGAAAACGATAGTGATCATGGAAATCTCATGGGAAACGGATTGCCTTGGGGCATAGATGAGAACTCGCCGATTGCCTGGTACTTGCCGGTATCACCGAGAATGCATTACACCCAGCTGGTAAGTTAACGCCTATGGGGGCCGCCCCCTCCCGGCAGAGGAGTTTTGGGATAGCCTCTTGTACACTATCTATCGGCACCATGTAACGCACAGAGAGACCCGCGTGATCCTTCGGGGACCCGCCCGGATCGCGTAACCGCAAATCATGCAAGGAAGGGAACCGGTGATTCCGTGGTACTACGGATAATCGGTAGTAGCCGCGTCAACCGGTCGGTACGAATAAGGACGATCTCGTGTGTCTGCGAGGAGGAAGCGGCGTTTAGGATCCAGCGGGCCCATCGAGCCCTTGACCTTGCTCGACAGCGGTTTTTGGTAGGACCAGCCCCGACCGTTCCGGTGAGCGCTCTGGCAATCGCCATGATCTGGAGCAGATGTCCGCTCCACCAAAACCCCTCAGCACTCGATGCCTTCGCGGGATCTGATCCCTTCATTGAAGTAGTGTTTGACCTCTCTCATCTCGGTAACCAGGTCGGCGGTATCGATTATCTCCTGCGGGGCATACCTCCCGGTGAGCACCACCTCGACACCGGGGTCTCTCCTCTCCAGTACCTCAATGACGTCCTCTACCCCAAAGAGACCGTAGAAGAGCGCCACGTTGACCTCATCAAGCACCACCAGGTCGTACTCGCCTGACTGTAGAGCCCGGTCGCACCGTGCAAGCCCCTCGCGGGCGGCCCTGCAATCTTCCTCCTCAGGGTCGCGGTCGATAAAACATCCGCGTCCGAACTGGACGATCTCGAAGTTCGGGAGGATTTCTCCGGCTCTCAGTTCGCTGTATTCCCAGTCCTTGATGAACTGGCCAAAGAACACCCGTTTCCCGGCACAGACACACCGGAGCGAGATCCCCAGTGCAGCAGTTGTTTTCCCTTTGCCGTTGCCTGTGTAGACGTGAATATATCCTCTTTCTGCCAACCAGAACTCCTCCTGACGAGATTCTTCAGGTACCCGAGGGTTTTGTTTCTTCTGCACTTATAGAGATTGCATTGAGTCCGGAGAGGTCCTTCTCGTGGGAATCGCCCGAGCCGACCAGCTTGCGTCTCGCCAGCCCCCGCTCCGTCCAGTCCGGGTCCCGCTCAAAGCCGCCTGCGATGCCGTCTCCGGCGTTCCCCGGAGGGTATGATAGACCGGTCCCCTGTTCCTCTGAAGCCTACCAGACAATGGGGAAGGAAGCGGCAGGGTTAACGGTAAAGGCACCAGGCGCCAGCCAGACCTTCCTCTCACGGTGGGCGATCTCTCCCGGGAAGAGACATTTTATATGTAGCCCGGTACCCGCCACATCAGCACCAGGAGAGATACAATGCTTCGCAGATCGCCACCCCCGGGCGGGTTTCCGGACGGGCGCCCCGTGGTCCTCCTCCAGAACCCATCCGGACTCCTGAAGAGCCCTGCCACCCGGGGTGATGAGCCATGACGCCCCCCAGCCCTCTGCTGGCTGGTGCAGCTGCCGCACTCTTTCTCCTCCTCGTCACCGGGGCGGCGTTGCTCGCAAGCGGCTACATCCACAAGGTCTTCTCCGGGGGCATACCCGGTCTTCCCGGCCGTATCGAGCAGGGAATCTACCGGTTCATCGGGACCAGCCCCGACGAGGAAGTGGGATGGAGGGGCTACGCCCGGGACCTGCTCATCTTCAACGGCGTCGGGTTTATCGTCCTCTTCGCTCTTCTCCTCCTGCAGGGCCCCCTCCCGCTCAACCCCGGGGGTGCCGGAGCGTTCGACCCCTTAACCGCGCTGAACGCCGCCACCAGTTTTGTCACCAACACCAACTGGCAGGTCTATAGCGGGGAGATCTCGGCGAGTTACCTCTCCCAGATGGCAGGATTCACCGTCCAGAACTTCCTCTCGGCCGCCAGCGGGCTCTCTGTCGCGATCGCGGTGATGCGGGGGCTCACCCGCCGCTCGACCAACCGGATAGGGAATTTCTGGGTGGATATGACCCGTTCTGTCCTCTATATCCTGCTCCCGCTTGCCCTCGCCGCCGCCCTCCTGCTCGCTTCCCAGGGGGTCATCCAGAACCTGGACGCCCCCGTCACGGCCGGGCCGCAGACGATCCCCATGGGCCCGGTCGCCTCCCAGGTAGCGATCAAGCTCCTCGGCACCAACGGGGGCGGGTTCTTCGCCGCAAACTCAGCGCACCCCTACGAGAACCCAACCGCGGTGACCAACCTCATCGAGGCATTCCTGATTCTACTCGTCCCCGCCGCCCTCCCCTTTGTCTTTGGCCGGATGAGCGGGGCCATGCGGCAGGGCTGGGCCATCTACGCCGTGATGCTCACGATCTACGCTGCAGCCTTCGGCGCCCTCTACACCGCAGAACTCGCCGGAAACCCGCTCATGAACGATCTCGGGGTCTCCGGGATCTCCATGGAGGGAAAGGAGGTCAGGTTCGGCCCCCTGGGCACGGCGCTCTTTGCCACATCAACAACAGCGACATCCTGCGGCGCGGTCGACGCCATGCACGACTCGCTCACGCCGCTCGGGGGCATGATCCCGATGATCCTGATCCTCCTCGGCGAGGTCGTCTTCGGCGGGGTGGGTTCGGGGTTCTACACCATCACCGGGTTTTTGATCGTCGCCGTCTTCATCGCCGGGCTGATGATCGGCCGGACCCCTGAGTTCCTCGGCAAGAAGGTCGAGGCCGTGGAGATGCAGATGGCCGTCGTCACCGTTCTCATTCCTGGAATGATCGTGCTCCTCCTCTCTGGCATCGCGCTCGCCCTGCCGGCGGCGATGGGAAACCCGGGTCCGCACGGGCTCTCTGAGGTGGTCTACGCCTTCGCGTCGATGGCAAACAATAACGGGAGCGCTTTTTCCGGGCTTGACGCCACCGGGCCATTCTATCTTCTCGCAGGCACGCTCGCGATGGCTCTCGGGAGATTCGTCCCTGCCGTTGCCATGCTGGTTCTCGCAGGCTCGATGGCAGAGAAACGAGCCGTCCCCCCGGGACCGGGGACGCTCCCAACCACGTCTCCGACGTTTGTGGTCTGGACGGTCCTCATCATCTTGCTTGTCGGTGGGCTCACGTTCTTCCCGCTCCTGGCGATGGGACCGGTTGCAGAATACCTGATGATGGCAGGCGGGGTGTGAGCAGATGGCCCGGAAACGATACCCCCACATCGCCGCGTTTGAGCCTGACCTGATCCGCGGGGCCCTCCTCGGCGCCGTGTTGAAGCTGGATCCCAGGAACCTGGTCAGGAACCCGGTGATCTTCCTTGTGGAGGTCGGCGGTATCATCACAACCCTGATCGCCCTCACCGGCGGGGGCTTCTTTCCCGGCATGGTCTCGCTCTGGCTCTGGCTGACCGTGTTCTTTGCAAACTTCGCCGAGTCTCTCTCAGAAGGCCGCGGGAAGGCACGGGCCGCGTCGCTCCGGGAGTCGAGAACTGCCGTCCCGGCCCGCAGGCTCAGGGAAGAGGCGTTCGATGCCACGGCCGTCGAGGTGCCCTCCTCAGACCTCAGGCCCGGCGATCTCGTCCTGGTGCGGGAGGGCGAGGTCATCCCGGGCGACGGCGAGGTGGTGAAGGGCGCCGCCCTGGTCAACGAGGCGGCCATAACCGGCGAGTCTGCCCCGGTGGTGCGTGAGGCAGGCGGCGACCGGAGCGCCGTGACCGGGGGAACCACCGTGATCGCAAATGCGATCATCGTCAGGATCACCGCCGAGCCTGGACAGACGTTCCTCGATCGGATGATCGCCATGGTCGAGGGAGCGGAGCGGCGCAAGACCCCAAACGAAGTCGCGCTCGATATCCTGATCCTCGCCCTGACCGCTGTCTTTCTCCTGGCAGTCGGAAACATCTACCCAGCCTCCGCCTACAGCGCAGCCGCAAGCGGTACGGCCTCTCCGGTCAGCCCTGTGGTCCTCGTCGCGCTCTTCGTCTGCCTCGCGCCCACGACCATTGCGGCACTGCTCCCGGCGATCGGTATCGCGGGGATGGACCGGCTCTTCCAGCGCAACGTCGTCGCTCTCTCAGGAAGGGCGATCGAGGCTGCAGGCGACGTGAACGTTCTGCTCCTCGACAAGACCGGGACGATCACCCTCGGCAACCGGCAGGCGGCCGAGTTCGTCCCGGTGGAGGGGCAGAGCCGGGCAGACCTGATGGAGGCTGCCCTCCTCTCCTCTGCCGCAGACGAGACGCCAGAAGGGAGGAGTATCGTCGCTCTCGTCAGGGAGAAGACCGGGACTGACGTCGCCCCTCCCCCCGGAACAAGGTTCATCCCCTTCTCGGCGATGACCCGGGTGAGCGGCGCCGAGTGCCATGGGACAACCTACCTGAAGGGTGCTGCCGACGCCGTGGTAAAGGCGGTCCAGGAACGCGGTGGGACCCCGCCACCCGACCTCGAGGCGAAGGTGACCGGGATCGCATCGGCGGGCGGCACGCCGCTGGTCGTGGCCCGCGGCCAGACGATCCTCGGGGTCATCTTCCTCAAGGATGTCCTGAAGACCGGGATCCGGGAACGGTTCTCTGACCTTCGCCAGATCGGGATCCGGACGGTGATGATCACCGGCGATAACCCGCTCACCGCCGCCGCCATCGCGGCAGAGGCAGGCGTGGACGACTACCAGGCCGAGACAAAACCAGACGATAAACTCCGGTTGATCCGCAACTACCAGGATGCGGGCTACATGGTTGCCATGACTGGCGACGGGACCAACGATGCGCCTGCTCTCGCCCAGGCTGACGTGGCGGTCGCGATGAACAGCGGCACCCAGCCCGCCCGGGAAGCGGCCAACATCATCGACCTGGACAGCGACCCGACAAAACTCCTGGATATCGTCGAGGTCGGCAAGGAGATCCTGATGACCCGGGGCGCCCTGACCACCTTCTCGATAGCGAACGATATCGCCAAGTATTTTGCCATCATCCCTGCCGCGCTCGCCGGGGTCTATCCGCGGCTCGCAGTCCTGAACATCATGGCCCTGGCAACGCCCGGATCGGCCATCCTCTCGGCGGTCATCTTCAACGCACTGGTCATACCGCTCCTGATCCCGCTCGCGCTCGCCGGGGTCAGGTTCAGGCCGATGCCGGCATCGCGACTCTTCGCGTACAACCTGATCATCTTCGGTCTCGGGGGCGTCGTCGTGCCGTTCATCGGCATCAAGGCGATCGATCTTGTAATCTCTGGCATATTGCCGGTAGGAGGATAATGATGAAAAGATCTCTCGTGCGCGCCGTACTCCTCTTTGTCCTGCTTGCGGTCGTCACCGGGGTCGTCTATCCTCTGGCGGTGACGCTCATAGCCGGGGTTGCCTTCCCCTTCCAGGCGCACGGGAGCCTGATCACCGGTGACGATGGTCAGGTCATCGGATCAGTGCTCATCGGCCAGAACTCCTCCGCGCCGTTCTACTTCCAGGGCCGCCCGTCGGCGACACCCCTGACCCCGTACAACGCCTCGCATTCAGGTGGCTCGAACCTGGGACCGACAAACCCCGTCCTCCTCGAGCAGGTTGCAGAGCGGGTGCAGGCGCTCAGGGAGGCCGGTGTGGCCGGCCCGATCCCTGCCGACCTGGTCATGGCGTCAGGGAGCGGGCTTGACCCGCATATCAGCCTTGACGCAGCCCTGGTGCAGGTCCCGGCGGTTGCGAAGGCGCGGGGTCTCCCTGAAGAGGAAGTCAGGGCGCTCGTCATGGCTGAGGCCGTCGATTCGCCGATCGCCGGGACTTACGTCAACGTCCTCTCGCTTAACCAGGCGCTGGATCACCGTGGAGGAGGGGATGCATGACGACAGGTGAAGAGGAGATGCGACCTCTCCCTGAAGACCTGCTCGCCATCGCCCGCCGTCCTGGAGAGGAGGAGATGGGGCGGTTGACGGTCTACCTCGGCTACGCCGCCGGCGTGGGGAAGACCTACACGATGCTTCAGGACGCCCTCCAGCGGCGTGGGGAGGGGGTCGATGTCGTCATCGGCTACGTGGAGACCCACGGTCGGCCTGAGACCGAGGCCCTTGCCGCACGGCTTGAGGCTGTCCCCCCCGCTACCATCGACTATCACGGCCTCTCCCTGCGGGAGATGGACCTCGACGCGGTTCTTGAGCGTCACCCCGAAGTCGCCCTCGTCGACGAACTCGCCCACACCAACGCGCCGGGGAGCCGCCACGTCAAGCGCTACGAGGATGTCGAGGAACTCCTCCACGCCGGTATATCGGTCTACACGACCGTCAACATCCAGCACGTCGAGAGCCAGAACGATGCTGTTGCCCAGATCACCGGTATCAGGGTCTCAGAGACGCTCCCTGATACGTTCCTCACCGGAGCTGATGAGATCAGGCTCGTCGATGTTACCCCGGAGGAGCTGCGGCTCCGCCTCAGGGCAGGGAAGGTCTATGTCAGGGATATGGCCGAAGCGGCGATACACCGGTTCTTCAGCACCGGAAACCTCCTCGCCCTGCGGCAGCTCACCCTGCGCTATCTGGCGACCGTCACCGACCGGCAGATGATCGGCCATATGCGGGCCCGTGCCATCCCGGGACCCTGGCCGGCAGCCGAGCGGCTCCTGGTCGGGATCAGGCCTGGCCCGATGGCCGAACAGATGGTGCGGGCTGGGTACCGGCTTGCCACCCGGTTTGATGCCGACTGGGTGGTGCTCACGGTAGATCTCGAGAACGGGCGAGCGCTCACGGTCAGGGAGCGCGCCTGGCTTACTGCGGCGCTGGAGACCGGGCGGAGGCTTGGAGGCAGGATCGTCCGTCTCCGCGGCGAGGATGTTGCCGACGAGATCCTCCGTTACGCCCGGAGGAACAACGTCACCATGATCATGCTCGGAAAGCCCCGGGGGATCAATATCCTCTTCTCCCCGGTCTACAAGGTCCTGCGCCGGTCCCGGAGGGTCGATATCTTCCTCTACGAGCCAAAAGGCGACCGCGTTCGCATCCCCATCCGCCGGCAGGTTCCGCACCTCTTCTCCTGGGACTACGTCGCAAGCCTCGTCCTGATAGCCGCCGCCTGGGGGGCGAGCATCCTCCTCCAGGGTCTTGTCCAGCCAGAACTCCTCCTGGTCCTCCAGCTCCTGCCCATCATCGTGACCGCGCTCTTCTTCAGGCGGGGGGCTGCCCTGCTCGCGGCCGCCATGAGCATCCTTGCGTTCGACCTCATCTTTGTCAAGCCCTACTACTCCCTGACGATAGATGACTGGGGCTACTTTGCCGCGTTTGCCGGCTATGCTATCATCGCTCTCGTGGTCAGCAGGCTCGCTGCCCGGCTGCACCGCCTGCTTCCCCGGATCAGGGAGAGCGAGGCCGAGGTTGAGGCGGTCTGCGGGCTCTCCCGCGACCTTGCCCGGGCCGCAACAAGGCAGGATGTCTTCGAGACTCTTGCCCGCCACATGCAGGGGTTTGCGCCGGGTTTGTCTGCGGTGCTCGTCCCACGTCCTGACGGGCTGCACGTCCAGGCAGGTGACGCTGCCTACCCGCTCGACGAAAAGGAACGATCGATCGCCCAGTGGGCCTACGAGAACGGCGAGGCTGCGGGCCGCATGACCGATAACCTCCCCTCCGGAAGGGGGCACTACGTCCCTATCAGGGCGCACAGGCCCATCTTCGGGGTCATGGCGTTCGTCTTCGACGATCCAGAGGAGGTGCTCACTCCAGAGAACAAAGAGACCTTCCAGACGATGGCGCTCCTTGCAGCACTGGCGCTGGAGCGGATGGACTGACCGGGCGAGAAGCTGCGAGAATGAAACCTGACGTGACGCTGATCAGGGTGAACGGCAGCTGGATCCGGGCTTCATAGGGTTTCCACGCAGTATGCGAGATCCCCCTCAAACCGCAAGAGGTGAGAATCACGGGTCGAAATCCATCAGGACGGCGGAGTGGTCGCTCAACCCCTGCCCCCGCACGTCATGCAGGTACCAGCACGCCGTCGGGCCGAGGCGCACGGATGCGAAGATGTGGTCATAGCGCTTACACTTCGGGACGTCCTCGGGCCCGCGATCCGGGCACCAGCTATACTCTCTGGCCCGGTAACCGTGCAATCTCCGGAAGACGTCAGGGAGGTCATACCTTGCAAGGCCGCAGAGGATGTTCATCTCGGCGTTGTACCACCACTTCCGTGGCCGTCCAAGATATTCCTCGCTTTCTGAGGCCGTAACGTAGGTCCCATCCGGGAGGATATCGCGGTAGAAGGGAACGATCGTCCCGTCCGGGAGTTCTGCCTCTGGGGTGTGGAAGTCCCCACAGAGGATCCGCGGTCTTGCCGCCGACTTGATGGCAAGGCGCTGGTAGATCCCCACCAGCGTCTCGGCCTTGATGATCTCGTTTCTCCGGCCGCCTATTGCCGTGGGCACGTGGACGTTGTGGATTTCGATCTCACCCCGGGGTGCATCGACGACAGCAGAGATCACCTGCTGTTTCCATGGGATGTCGAAGTCGAGCGGGTTTAGCGGGGTGAGCGGGTACCTGCTTGCTATCAGGCACCCGAGGTCCTTCGGTTCCCCGAACGGCGAGCACTGCTCAGAGAGCCGGGAGATGCTGTACGCAAACTGGAATGGGTCGCTTGGGTTCCGCGCACGGAGATCGTTCAACCGTTCAGCCATATAGGCCACCCTGGCGATCTCAACCAGCGCAAGGCTGTCAACGAAGTGGAGCAACCCGTAATTCTCCAGTTCTTCGCGGAAGAGCGGCATGTCCCGGTCCGTCACCTCCTGGAAGGCAACGATATCCGGGGAGTGCTGGCAGATCGCTTCGACCTTCTTCTCCACGCTCTTTGGGCCTGAGCGGAAGAGATCTACGTTCCATGATATGAGTCGCATTGGTGCCTGGTACATTCGCATACGCACTCTGCACTGATTAATACATCGAGTTGAGATTGATTCAGTGACGGTTTGCGCAGAGCTCTATTTATTTATCGACGGCATCAGGGGAGCTCCTGCCGTAGCGCTACAGCGGCTTGCTTGCCTCTATCTACCTGCGTCGCGGAGGCACTTACGCTTACGCGTATATGAAGGAGGGGTGAACGAATTCTGGGCCCGGGTAAGCGGGCTGGGGCTTTCTGATCGGCAAACTCGGCAAAACCGCTACACTAGAGATTACGATGCACCTCGAGCTGCCGGAAATATCACTGAAGGTTTCTCAGGAACGGGGAGGTGGTAACTCTGCCACGATCAACCCAAAAGAAACCTCTTTCTGCACCCCCGTGCGCGGCGCCCTCCAGAAGAGAACGCATCCCACACCGATTTTTCCTTTCCAGGGCAGAAAACCGAGATACCTCGAGTTCACTCCCGCCCACCGGCAGAAGACAGGGATCGCCGCACGACGATCCCTGGCAAGATCCTCTCCCAAAACCTCCAGTACCTGTCCCTCCTCCCCCAACCCAAAACCGGCGCCTTTAAGATAACATCCAGGGATAACAACCTCTATCGAAGGTGGTTGGGTGGTCAGGTTCCTGCACACAGCTGATTGGCAGATCGGCATGAAAGCGGCCCATGCCGGGGAAAAAGCGAAAGTTGTCAGGCAAAAGAGGTTTGATGCCGCCAGCCGTATCGTCGAACTCGCAGAGCAAGAGGATGTGGACTTCGTGATCCTCGCCGGCGATACGTTTGAAGATCACAACGTGGATGACGTCGCCGTGAAGCGGACGGTCGACATCCTCAATCGACTCGACCTGACCCCGGTCTACGTTCTGCCAGGCAACCACGACCCCCTGGTGCCGGGCGGCATCTGGAACCGGGACACCTGGGGGCGGATCGACCCCCACGTCACCCTGCTTCGAGAACAACAGGAATACCGTCACAGTGATGATGTCGCCCTCTACGCATGCCCGCTTGCTCAGAAACAGAGCAGCCTCGACCCAACCGCCTGGATCCCGAACCGCGCGGACGGAGACGGCCGGATCCGCATCGGCGTTGCACACGGAGCCCTTAACATCCTGCCGGATCGTGTCAACTTTCCCATAGCCAGGGATCGCCCGGAGCAGAGCGGACTTGATTATCTCGCACTCGGGGACTGGCATAGCCATCTGATTCTCGGGCGAGTGGCGTACCCGGGCACGATGGAGCCCACCAATTTTGGCGAAAAGAATCCCGGCAATGTACTCATCGTCGAGATCGAAGAAGCCCACGCCGAACCGAGGATCGAAGCCTACCCCGTCAACTCCCTGACATGGGTTGATATCACCCCGGAGATCTCCACGGTAGACGATGTCGAGATACTCGATAGAACCATACACGAACTGGAGCCACTGGCGTCAGTCCTCTTCAAAATCTCGCCAGATCTGGGTGGATGCACCGATAACAGAGCTCTGCAGCGTCTCGAGACGTTGCGGGAGGAACTCCACGAGAGCGCCTTCTTCCTTGAGTGGATAGATCCCGTGCATCAGCCAGTTATCAGTGAAGGGGCGGCTCAGATCCCGGACGGGATTCTCGACGAGGTGGACAGGACCCTTGCCACCATCCTTGACGGCCGCATCCCTGGAGGACCGGGGCATCAGTTCGTAGATCGGGACCCTGAGGTTGTCCGGGCCGCGCGATTGCTCCTGCACCGCTTTGCCGGGGGGCGGTCGACATGATCGTTGAAGAGATCACGATCAGGAACTGGCGCGGTTATCGCGAGCCGCACACCTTCCGGTTCGGTGAGGGTTTCAACCTTCTCGTCGGCCGCAACGAGGCCGGGAAATCAACCCTGTTTGAGGCGTTCACCCGGGTCCTCTTCGACCGGCATACCTCACGAGCTGAAGAGATCCGGCAGATTCAGCCGCTCGGGAGCTCGCTCGGCCCAGAGGCGACGGTCGTATTCAGGACAAAGACTGGCCGTTACCGGGTCTGCAAGCGGTTCATCCAGAACCCGATCTCCCGACTCTTTACCTGGCGGGAGGACCGCTGGGAGCTCGATCATGAGGGAGATGCTGCGGATAACGCAGTGCGGGAGATCCTGCGGGGAGATACGCCCACGCGGGCATCAAAACCAGAACACCGGGGGCTCTGTCAGGCGCTCTGGTACCTCCAGGATGATACCCCTCTCCCGGAAGAGGCGTGGACAGAGGGAGTAAAAGAGGGGCTCTCGGGATTTGTCGCGCTGGCCGCCAGATCCCCGGATGAAGATAGGATACTCAAGAAGATAGAGGATGAGTATAAGGCGTTCTACACTCCAACCGGAGTGGTAAAGTCCAAAGGAAAGCTTGCTCTCCTCCAGAAGGAGGTCCAGGATCTCGAGGAAGAACTGCAGACCCTTCATGAGCGCGCCCGGCGCGTGGAAGATCTCCGTCTGGAACTGGAGGGTTTTGCCGAACAGCAGCGGCTGAAGGACGCTGCCCTCAGGGCTGCCCGTGCCGGGGTCGCTGACCTTAAACAAAAACTCAGCGAAGCAGCCGTCCTGGAGGAGGAGAAGGAGCAGAAAGAAGAAATTGTGCGGCAGGCAAAAGCAGCCCGGGAGAAGATCGCGGGTGACCTTGCGGCGGTAGATGGACGTATAAAGCAGATCGATGAGAAGAAAAGGGATCTTGAAGAGAAACAGCGCGAGGTGGACGATCTCAAGACCGATGCACGCATCGAGCAGAAGACGGCTGATACTCACCACGAGACCTGGAAGAAGGTCTGTGAGCCCAAACTGCGGCAGGTGGAGAAGGATCTTGGTATCCTCCAGGCGATAGAGCGGATCCGCCAGCTCGAAGAGCGGGTGGCGAGGGTTCAGGAAGAGATCAACCTCATCGAAACCACTGAGAAGGAACTCAGAGAACAGCAGCAAGAACTCTCTACAACTCCCCTCCCCACAAAGGGAGACCTCAAAACGTACCGAGAGCAGAAACTGGAACTTGCCACTGTCAACGGTCAGATAGAACAGGCTGCCATCCGCATCGGATTCGACCTGCAGGGGGAGAACCTATCAATCACCGCAGACCCGGATGTGGAACGTCTCACTGAGGATGGCGAGTACCTCGTTCTCAGGCCGACAACGTTTGTGATCGGCGATCTCGGAACGATCAGCGTCCGGGGCGGCGGTTCATCGCTTGAAGAACTGCAGGTGAAGGCAGAATCTCTCTCTTCTGAGATCGTGTCAATCCTTGAACGTTTTGGAGCGACGGACGAGCAGGAACTCTCTGACCTCCAGCAGAGCCGCCAGAACCTTGAGCAGGAGATCAAGCGCCTCAAGAAGACCCTCGAGGACCTCACCTCCAAAAAAGGACTTGACCAGCTTAAAGAAGACATTGCCCGGACCCGGCAGAAGATTACAGACGAGAGAAGCAGACTCAGTGCAGCCCCTCCCGGGTGGCAGGACCTCTCAGGCGATGCTATCAGGGAGATGTCTGCAGAACTCAGCAGGAAGAAAGAGGAACTCAATAAAAAAAGTGAGCATGAGCAGGAAAGAGAGGCTGAAGCCCGAACTGCCCTCACCGAGGCATTCCGGAAGGCACAAGAAGCATCAAGCCGCCTGATCGAGCTTGAAACAGAGGTGAGAGGGCTTGAGCGGGCGAATGGTGAAACGTTGAGAATGTATGGTACATACGAGAACCTGCAGGCGGCGCTCGCGAAAAAGACTGCAGCACTCAGGCAGGCAGAAGATGATCTTGCAGATCTCCTTGTTGAGTACAGGATCCGGGTCGAAGAACCGAGAGCGCAATATGGTAAGGCCCAGGAGACTCTCAGGGGTCTTGAAGAGCAGATACAATCCGTCCAGAAGGAGATCGTAGATAGAAATGCCCGGATCGAGGAGGCCGTATCCGAGGACTTCTACTCCGGGATCGGGGATCTGGAAGCGTTGCTCGATGTCAAGAAACGCAAACTCGATCAGGTCACCAGGCAGGCCGAAGCCGTAAAACTTCTGCATGATATGGTGCAGGCATTCAAAAAAGAGCAGTCCACGGCACTCTCTGGCCCGGTGGCTGACCTGATGAACCGCTGGCTTGTGATGCTCACCAGCGGGTCGTATGATTCGGTCCAGATGGATGAGAACCTCTTCCCGGTAGGAATTTTAAATCCAAAGTATGACGAGGCGTTACCCCTGAAATGCCTGAGTTACGGAACCCGCGAACAGGTCATCGTTCTCCTGCGTCTCGCTATGGGTGTCCTCTTAAGCAACGACGAGCGCAACCTTGTTGTCATCGATGATCGACTGGTGAATGCCGACCCCGTCCGGATGCGCCGTCTCTGCCAGATCCTGGAGGAGGTTGCGACAAATCATTGTCAGGTCGTCGTCGCCACCTGTAACGACACGCCGTATGCCGGGATTCGGGGAGAGGTAATTTGGGTGCCGGAGGATGGGAAGATGCGGGGTGAAAGAGGGTGATTTGAAAGACGACCCTCCTTCTTCAGAGTGGATTCTCCGGGACGTCTGCCGCCAGACGGGCGGAGGCAGCCCCTCCCTGGTTTGCGGTCAGAGTTGTGGCCGATATGGGTGTCAGAGGATGCCCCTGGGATATGATGGCCCCGTGGGGCCACAGGCATGCAGATGAAAATAACCGGGGGTCATATCATCATACTAAGGAGTGAAGATGGGGAAACCGGAGTGAATCCCATACCCGTTGTGAGCGGGTCTGCTGCAATCTGACGCGGCTTCCGGGCAGTTCCAGCCTTCAGGTGGAGAGTGCTGCCTTCACGATCTTGAGGAATGAGAAACCATCCTGTTTCAGGTTCTGGAGTATGTATAGCGGTCTTAAGTAGAACTCCCTGAACGCTTTCTTCTGGAGGCTCTTGATCTCCTCTAACGTGAGGCTCATGGTCTCAACGATTGGTGAGAGGAGGTCGTACTGTGACCAGTCAGCCTGTAACTTACCTGCCTCGCGTGTTTTGTTGTAGAACTCGGTTCCCGGGTATGGTGTTGCGACCGAGAATAACGCAAAGCTGGGTTTCAGGTCTTTAACGAATTTTATGGTCTTATTTGCCGTCTCTTTGGTCTCTCCGGGCAGTCCGATCGCCACTGAGGCGATTGTCCGCATACCAAGATCATGTGCGGTACCAAACACATTCTTGATTTGATCGATACGTGTCCCCTTCTTGATCCTATCCAGGATATTCTGGTCCCCGGATTCCACACCTATAAAGAGCGTGTGGCATCCTGCTTCTTTCATCAGTTCCATCAGGTCCCTATCGATTCTGTCGACTCTCGCGGTACATCCCCACTCGATAGCCATCTCCCGGTCGATGACCTCGCTGCAGAACGCTTCAACCCATCGGGGGAATAATGTGAATGTGTCGTCCATGAATCCGATTGCCGAGATACCGAGGCTCTCCTGAATGTGCTGGATCTCCTCTATCACGTCTCCCGGAGATCGCCTCCGGACCCTTTTTCCGTGGAGTGCGGATGACGCACAGAAAGAGCATTGCATTGGACAGCCCCTGCTGCAGATCATGGTTGCAACCGGCATGTTGTCATCGAAGATCCGGTAGGTGTCGCGTGGGAGCAGGTGTCTGGCCGGGTATGGCAATGAGTCCAGGTCCTCTACCAGAGGTCTGTCTTTGTTCTCAATGATCCTGTCCTCCCGCCGGTAGACGAGACCCTCCACTGTACCCAGGTCGCCGTCTGTTCTGAGGGTTTGATAGAGGTCTAAAACGGTGTATTCACCCTCACCCTTCACGATGAAGTCTATGGAGGCGTTCTCCCGGAGTATCTCGTTGTGCATAAACGTGGCGTGCGGCCCGCCCAGTACGGTATATGCATCAGATACCTTTTTAACCGCCTCGGCAGAACGCAGCGCCTCGGAGATCAGGGGCGTGGTGGAAGTGATGCCGACAAGGAACGGGTCGGTCTTTTCCACACGCTCCTCGATCCCGGTATAGTCGATGTCTCCTGCGGCACAGTCCATTATCTCGACATTCACCCTGTTTTCTTCAAGGACTGCAGCGATGTAGAGGATACCCAGGGGTGGAATCCTGATGTTGAAGTATTTTTTGTACTTAGACTTTGTATCCGGCGGGTTGATCAGGAGTACATCCACAGTCATCACTCTTGTATAGTATATCTTCCATTATAGAAGTGACTGTTTCCCCCGTCGGGAGCATCCCGGGAGGTTATATCTTGAGATTGCAGCCCCGATCCCGGTGTATTGACCCGAAACCATTTTCTCACTCAGGGAACGGTTCTACCTGCAAGTCTACCCTCGGGTTCCCGTACCTTCTTCGGCACCCCGTAATCTGCGTGAACTACCCCGCCCTGAAGGGGGCGGGGCTTCCCGGCTATCATGGCAATACGTGCATCACAGAGATGTGATGCAGCGGTATCATCTCCACAGGTTCGAAGGGCTGTTCCACCCCCGGATCTCGCGATCGGGGACTTCCCCCCGCTCCGCTTCGCACATCCCCCGCAAGTTCACAACCGTTCGTTGTGAGATATTTGAGTCGTTGCCCGCGCCCTGTGCCCATAAGGTATTTATACCAGAATTGGGTAGATAGCCTTCCCATGAACGGTGGATTCAGGCGAATGGGGAAGCCTGCATCGCCAGCAGCAGAACCAGGAGCCGGTCTCTGCAAAGACCACAGATACCGGGAGGGAGGATTTTGAGGCCCCCTCTCCTCACATACGCGATAGCGGTGCTCTGTATCGGCATGCTCGCCCTCCTCGCCCTCCCGGGTGCGGTGGGCACCGCCCCGCAGGAAGCGCCGACGACCGTATCGATGAATGACGGCGGCGATCCCGCACCGGTCAGGATGGTGACTCCACCCCCTATCTCAGGGAAGACCGGTCTCTCGAACCCGGATCTCATCGGGTTCGAGGCCGCGCCTGATGTTCCAGCCGGTGAAGAGAAACCGGTCACCCCGAAGGTGCCGGTGACCCTCACCGCGCCGCAGAGTACGGACAAACCCGAAGAGACCCCCGCGTCCGGTGCATCAAAAGAGAAGGCTGTAAACGAGAGTGCTCCCCCCCTGGTGGTGGATGGGGGCGTGGCTGAGACCACGACGCTTCCGGTGAAATCAACGACCACGTCCGAAAAGAGCGGCACGGCGGACTCCTCCACCTCTCCTGAAGTTGTCACATGGACAGCTACAACCACCGACAATGCTAACGAAACTCCGGGAGCGACACCGACCCGGAATCTTACGGTCTCTCCGCGGGTTGTTGCATGGACAGCTGCAGCCGCTGAAGATGATAACGAGACCGAAGAAGAGAGTGACGACGAGACCGAAGAAGAAGAGGAGATCAACGCGGAGCCGACCCTGGAGCGGGAAGCTCCGCCCCGGCCGAGTGCAACAATGGCAAAGTCGCACAAGAGCCACCACCGCCCGCTGGTCCTGGGCGACCACCCGGTCGTCAATCCTGGATCGCCCACCATCTCCAGTGAGGAGCAGACCCGGGTGCTGCCTGCGGCCACCGAGTCGAGCGACGGCCTGGTCGTCAGCGGCGTTGGGATACTCCTCGCCCGGGGTCCGGAGGACGTCCCCCTCACCCGGAACGGGGTGGAGATAGCAAACCTGGACTGGCTCCTCGACCCCGCCATGCGCCTCGGCGGCCGACACCCGCGGGTAGCACATGAAGGGGAGACGTTCACCATCACCGTGACGGTCGAGGCCAGGAATGTGACGCTCACGAAAGGGGACCCGGCCTACGTTGTCCTGCTGCCACCTCCCGGTGAGACCGGGGTCTACGAGATCACGCGGACCAGCGAACCCGCGGAACTCCGCGACGGAGAGCGGGCTGTCTGGGAGTTCTCGGTCTTCACCCGCACCGGGAGGTTGATGCTTGAAGACCTCACCCTTTCTGAGGAGAGGCAGGTCACCAGCCTGACATCGACCCCGGATATCTTCGCCTTCAGTGCATACGCCTTCACCGCCGACCAGGAGCACCCCTCGGTGAGGCTCTCCGACCCGGTGATCACCATCCGGCCTGCCGGGGAAGCGGACATAGCAAAGGAGTCGTCCCTCCCCGCGCTCTACACGCTCGCGGGCATCCAGAACTCGACGCTCCTCCCGTCAGAGACGATAACCGCGGCATGGGCACGGGGCGTCAGCCATGAGACCATAACTGCCGAAGCGGCCGGGCACCTTGATGCCCTGGCAAACCTGGAGCGGAACAGAGTAATAACCATCTATGCCGAAGAGAACGGGACCGGGGGCGATATCGGGGCGGACGTGTCGGCCGCGGGGTCATCACCGCTCGACCTGATCGTGGGGCTCCTTCGCGGCCTGGTTGGATGGTTCGGAGGGTGACGAGTACCTTGGAGGCGAGATGAAAGTGGAGCACCCCCCTCTTTGCCAGACCCGACCCGACTTTTCTTCACAGCTCGCCGCCGCAGCGGGGGACTACGGCGGCTACCACCGTGCGTGCGCGCTCCAGGACGCATGATAGGGTGGAGCCGGGAACTCCTCGTTGTCCGGATCGGAGATCCCGGATGCAGGTATACCGGATCCGGCTCTCCCGGTCCCTCAGCCCTCCCGAAACTGCTTCCAGAGGTACATAAGCCCGAAGCACCCCGAGAGCATCGTGTCCCCGAAGGGTGCTGCCTGGTAGGCCTCCGGCATCAACCTGAGCCGGTTTGGACCCGTGACGACCACAGCATCAGTGGCGAGCGGTCTCCTGACCGCTGCCCCATGGCCACCGTCGTCAAAGATCTCTTCTGATGTCAGCGTACCGTTGGCAAGTTTCTGGATATAGTGCTGCAGTCTTTTTTTGTCGAGCAAGCCGGTATGATGCTCGAAGAGCCCGTAGATCTCCCGGCCCTTCAGAGTGAAGCAGAGAGTGTGGCCGTTCCCGGCGTTGACGAGGATGATCCCCTCTTTCGCTCGCTGCCGCACCCTCGGGTCACAGAGCGCCCCGATGAGTGCTACAGGGCCGGTATCGGTGACGAGCGCTCCCGGTGCTGCCTGCCGTCTCGCCGCCTGCATCCTTGTCATATCAGCAAGCGGCGGGTCAGCGACGAGCGAGAGGAGATCCCAGTCCCCGGCATCCATCTGTTCCCGCATCAGTTCGAACCGATGGATACGGTTGCTACGGTGCGGCGAGTAGCCATGATCCTGGACCGCGATCGCGACGTTCTCGGGGTACTTCACATCAAAGAGGGAGAACGCCATGCGCAGCTCCGGCTCCATGTAGTCGGTGGTACGGACAGTCATCGCGTCCTCTGGAGGATCGGCCCGGATCTCGACGCCCATTGAACGGACGCGCTCGGGGTCGTCATGGAGGGTCGCGGCGGCCTCGGGCGTGGCGTAGACCGGGAGACCCCTTGCCAGGTGTTCCCGTATCGCGCCGGTATTCGCCCCGCCCCCCATCAGAAACCCGTCCAGGAAGATCGGGAGCCCGGCCCTGGTTGCCTGCCGGATCCTCTCTGCCACCACCACGGTCGGGGAGGGGAGGACCAGTTTGATACTGTTCTCGAGTGCCCGGCCTGGCTCGTAGACCAGGATATCCTGGGTGCCCCTGCCGACATCGATCGCCAGGAGCGGAGTCGTCAGTTCGATCATTGAATAACCTCGCACACCGCCGTCCTCACGACAGCTACTATCAGGATCTCCCCGCAGGGCCAAAAAAGGTGCGATCCCGGTCAGGCGTCCGCCCGGTCCGCTGCCGGCAAGATTCCGGCCGCCTTCCCGGGTTCCTCGTGCCTCGGCCTGAGCTCCCGGAACTCCTTGAGGGAGACCGTCAGGTCCCGGGTGAAGGCGAAGTAGCCGATCTGGGTCGTCCGGCAGAGATTCATCGCCATCTCCATCAGCCCCCTGGGGTCCGGGCGCGCCTCTCCGAGCCAGATGTGGAAGATGTTTCCGCCGTCCACGATCGGGAAGAAGACGTGCTCGATCTCGATCCGCTTCGTGAGCGGGACCGGGGCTGACGGGGTGACGTGGGTCCCGTTGGTGTAGTAGATGGGGAGGTCGAGCGTCGTGCCGAGCATATCGAGCGCCCGCTCGGCGTCGCCCTTGACGACCTTGAGCGCGTGGTCCCGGAACCGCTCGTCGAGGAGATCGGCGACCGCGAACCGCTGGCCGGTCGTCTCAGCCGGAGTGCGGGCGAGGGCGATCGTCATGTTGTGCCTCTCCGAGAGTTCGCGGGCGTACATCTCCAGTTCAGTCATGGCTCTGACGGCGAGACGGAACGCATCCTTCGACTCGTGGAGCTGGTGGCCGGTGAAGTGCTGGACCATCTCATTGACTCCGACCACGCCGATGGTGTAGACGAGCCCCTCAAGGTCCACGGCGACCGCCCCGCGCTCGCCGGTGTTCGGATCCTTCGGGCGCTGCATCGCAAACGGCATCCGCCCGCTCGCCCGGATCAGCGACATCCAGCGGCGCTTGATCCGGAAGAGTTCCACAGCGGTGTCCATGAGCGCCTTCAACTCGGCAAAGAGCCGTTCCTGGTCGCCCTCTGCCTTATACGCCGCCCGCGGACAGTTGATGGACATCACCTGCCAGGAGCCCATCGAGAAGTGCTTCCCCTCCCGGAAGTAGAGTTTGTCCTCAAACTCGTCGTCCTCATCTGCAAGCGACGAGAACTGGTAGGCACAACAGTTCCCGGTCACGATGCCGAGAGCGTTTGCGAAGGTGTGGGTACCGGCGACATCGACGAGATCGTAGACGTATCCGTCGCACGCTACCGGCTCGATCGAGCGGATGCGGAGAGGGTGGACGTCGCCCCGGGCGAGCAGCCCGGTGATGGGCGGGAGGAACAGTGAGACCTGGATCCCCTCGATCCCGCCGGCGCTGTACCTGCTGGCGCATGCGAGGGCGGTACACCAGGGCGCGTGCCCGCTCTCCGGGAGGTGCGCAAATGCCCCTTCCCTCTCCCTCCCGAGAGGCACCTCGGCGCTGTATCCAGTCTCCGCATGGAACTGGTCGATCTGGTCCTGGGCCGTGATCCTGCAGATGTAGGTCTTCTGTGGAACGCCAGGACGCCGGATCGCCGTCTCCCGCTCGGCATAGCTCATCTGGACACCGATCTCCCCCGCCAGCCAGACCAGTCTCTGGACGGCGTCCCGGGAGGCCGCTTTCAGCCTGATGCTCCGGGCACGGTGTCCTGAGGCGTCCTCTCTCCCGGTGACGCGGAATGCCGCGCCGAGGTAGTCGCCGATCAGGGGGCGGTCGAGGTTGAAGAGAAGGTCGGGCACCGATCTCTCGCTGGCAGAGGAGCCGCATCCGAGGGCGTCGATCAGCAGGTAGATGAGTTTACTGGTGATGACGACTTCGGTCCCGGCTGTTGACTCGCGGATCAGCGGCTCATAGCCGAAGGCTTCGCGGATACAGGCGGCGGCGTCCGCCGCAAGATCAGCCTCGCGTTCCCCAAACGAGAGCCAGACCGTATACCGCCGACCGGAGTGGTTGCTGCACCCCCTCACCAGGTAGTAGCCGAGGAATGTCACAAGGTCGCGGCTGACCGGGAGGGTGCGGGGCAGGCCGGGATGCCGGGCGCCACGAATCTTCACCCCATCTTCGGTGGCACGGATCAGGTCGGCGTAGCCTGCTCCGGCGATGACCTCCGCAACGTCGATCTCGGTGACCGGCCACTCGCAGAACCCGCCCGCGGTGAGCACCGGCAGGCAGTCGCCGGCCTCGAGATCGCATGCCGCCACCCGGACAAACCTCCCGCCGTCAAGGACGTACACCGGGTGGTCGGGCGTAACGGTGATCCGCCGCCCTGATTCAAGGGTGATCCTGAGGAGGTCCCCCGTATACCGCTGTCGCATCACGCCACGGAACGGGCACAATGACGCCTCCAGGGTCGTAAAGTCGACGCTCGGAGCCTTACCATCATAGTAGGCGAGCTCCGTGCCGAAGGAGTCGATCCGTCTCCCGTTCTTCGCCGCGGCATCGAAGAGATCGCTGATCGCCCTGACAGCGATCCTCCCGTCCCTGTCGGCCACCGGGATCAGTTCGTCGCCCGCGAGGCATTGGTAACAGGAGATCCCCTTCCCGGCACCCCGGTAAGAGGGGATCTGGTTATCGTAGTAGGGGGTGCCATACTTGGATGCCAGCTCAAACGTCATCAGGTAGAGGTCGCGGTAGGTCGGGAGGTCGGGGTGTTCCTGGTTGAACTCCTCGTCCTCGGTGAGGAAGTCAGGCTCGATGCTGATCTCGGGTTTTGGGAAGGAGAAGGGTTTGCCCCAGTAGTCTCCCTCGAGCATCACCTCCATCAGCGCCTTAAAGAGGAGCCGAACCTCCCGCTCAAACTCACCGTAGGTCCTGAGCGGTGCCTGCTTCCCGTCCCAGACCTTGCCGCGGTAGACGCAGGGCTTGTCCTTCCAGAGGGTGGGGACGCCCGGGGAGAGCTGGACCGACGAGAAGACCACCTGACCGCCCCGGGCGACCATCATCTGAGTCATCTCGTAGACGAACATCTGCATCAGCTGCTTGATCTCCTCGTAGTCCAGTCCCTCCATGTAAGGCGCCATGAACGTCAGGAAGTTGTAGTAACCCTGGCCGCCGGCGAAGTTCGTCTGGGCTGAACCGAGCGCTTTGACCGCGTGGAGGACCGCCACCTCGGCCCTCTTCGCCGGGCCGGCGACCGAGGCCTTCGTTCCGTTACCGTCAGGCATCAGGCCGTAATAGAAGAAGTATCGAAGGTCCCAGTCCTGGCAGTTGTGGATGAGCAGGCCGTCTGATGCGAAGAACGTGTGGCTCTCCCCGGTCCCATCGCCGGCGAGGAAGAGGTCGTAGACGTAGGCGCCGGTGGGCTCTGCGGGGGCGGTCTCGACGACTCTCTCTCCCCGCTCTCTGACCCGGTCTTCCTTCACCGCAGAGAGGAAACCGTCGATATGGTCCTGCCTTTCGTCAAGGAACGTGGTATACCGGGCAAACGTCTCGATATTATTCCGCCCGGCAAGCTGAAGCCGGTAGATCGTCAGCTGTTCTTCTTCGCCGTAGAGTTCGACGATCCGGGGCGACATTCCAAGCGCGGTGAGCAGGAGGGAGAGTTCCTGCCTGAGCGCTGCGGAGGTGGTGGTGTAGTTGACGATACAGTCCGACTCCCCGGGATGGTAGTTCGCAGAACCGTCCCGCGTGAAGAGGGCGGAGAGGAACTCGTGGAGGAGCAGATCGTCAAGGTGGTAGACAATCCAGGGAAGGCGTTTTTCCGCCGCCACTTCCTGGATGCCGAAGACGTAACGGAAGAGCAGGTAGCCCATTTCCCCACCGAAGCAGACCTGCGAGGCGCGGTTATGTTCCGCCAAAGCGCCGTAGATGGTCGTCGTGTCAGGGGTGCAGCCGGCGAGGATTGTGTGAGCGTTCAGCGTGGAGCGTGCCGCAGCCTGGATGGCGGCAGGGGCCTGGGCGTTCCCGGTGATCATCGGGTTGTACTGCCCGGCTGATATCGATGCGTTGTAGTTGCCTTCGGCAACGAGGAATCCGAGCAGGCGGATGAGTTCAGGTGTGAGCGTGAGGATCGCAGGCAGTTCGTGCTCGCTCCCGGTGACGCTGATGGTGACCTGATCGTAGTCCCTGATGCCGTAACGGCTGCAGAAGGCGCTGAAGTGAGCAACCGGCATGACCCCCTGGATATACCATTGTTTCCGGTGCTCGATGCCAAGCGCCCGGGAGATATCAGCATACGAGGCAGCCTGCCCGCTCCGCACCACATCAGCAAAGATCTCACCGGCACCGCGGACGTAGACGTTCTCAAGGAGGTCTTCCGGCACTGATGCTGGCAATTCCCGGACGAGGTCGATTGCCTCTATCTCCTCCCCGCGGATGGCGTCGGTCCCCGGGATCCTGTAGAGGACGTCCCCGGCGCGTATCTCATCGGCGCGGTGGATGGCCATACCTTCTTCGGTCCGCACCGGGATCCGGTGCTCGCCAGTGACCAGGAGCGACCGTCCGCTTGATGTCCGGATCCTGATCATCTCTCCCGGGTTCACCCGCCGGCGGGTCACCTTTAAGACCGGTCTCCAGCCCTTCGGGGTGATGACAGAGAGATCCTGCGGGTGCCATTCGTCGCCCGGGAGCGGGAGTTCGTCGAGCCTGACACTCTGAACGCGGTTCTCCATCCGCACAGGTACGACCGTGCTCCCATCGATACAGAAGGGGCGCGTACCAAAGTATTCCAGGTCGTGGATGTGGAGGTCGCCGCGGAGGTGGTGGTCCGCAAGGTCCGGGGGGAGTTGCAGGAGGTACTGTTCCTTGCTGATCTTGTCAGCTTTCTTCTTGTGCGATGTCTCGGCGTTCTCCTGGAGATTGGCGTTATCACGGGCCTCAAACCCCAGCCCGACATCGATGAGGTGCGCATCGAAGACCGGGGTTCCCACCCGGGTACAGACGTTGCGGTAGGACGTAAGCCCGCGCTCAAGGAGCGTCATGTTGACGATCTCGCGGATCAGGGGGCCAGAGAGGGACTGGAGCCCGAGCATCTGGATCTTCTTCTCGACCAGCCGGGCGATCTCCCGCGCCGTCTCCTCATCGGCCCCCTCGTAGCCGTAGAAGACCTCAACGAGGCGGCTCTCCTCCACGATCTGCCTGACGATACGGTTCCTGTCCCAGTCGAGGAGGTAGCCCCGTGAGGTCCGGACTTTCGGGAGGACCGGGACGAATTCCCCGAATAAGGTTGTCTGCGTCGATTTGCGCGCCAACCTCATGCCTCCGCGATCAGGCTGGCGACAAGGTCTTCCTGGAACGCGCCTCCCGGGAAGAGGTCACCGGATGTGTAAAAGGCGTCGCCCTTCTGCAGCACCGGCGCTTCCTGGACAAATACGCCATTCATGCGGAGTTCTGTCAGCGCCTCGGCGGACGCCATGTTGCACTCGATGAAGGGAACCCCCCTGGAGGCCAGGAACCCTTTGAGAATTTCGCAATTCGGGCAGAATTCTAATGTGTATACAATGAATTGCGCTGTATCGGAAATGACAATACCCCCTGGTTTGGTCGTTATCTTTTCGTTCTATGTTGATATATCTACTATCTTTTTCTGGCATGTGCCGTCCATCACAGGATGCACAGCACCGTGATCGTGGTACGGGCCGCGGAAAAATTACCGCCCGATCCCCATCTGCGCCGTTGTCTTCCCCGCATTCCCGGGTGCGCCCCTACCGCACAATCATCATTTTGTAGGCCGGGAACGATACTACAGTAGTATGGTCAGGACGTTCGTTGCAATCGATCTGCCCGAAGCGATCCGCGAGAGGGCTCGTGAGTCCCAGGAAATTCTGGCACAGTCTGGCGGGAGGCTTGCAATTGTCGATCCCGCCAACCTCCACATTACGGTAAAGTTCCTCGGGGAGGTTGAGCCCGGGAGGATCGAGGCAGTCATCGGAGCGCTCCGTTCTGTCAGGGCCGATCCCTTCGAACTGACGGTTGGATGTGCGGTCTGCAACCCCCCGCGGAGGCCGCGGGTGGTCTGGTGCGATGTCACCGATGCCGGGGAGAGTGCCGCCCTCGCCAGGCAGGTGGATGACATCCTCGAGCCGCTCGGGTTCCCCAGGGAGCGCCGCCCCTTCCGGCCCCATGTGACGCTCGCACGGGTGAAGGAGTTCCACTCCTCGCTCTTCTCGCAGGTGGCGTGCACACCCCGCGAACCCCTCGGGAGGTTCCGGGCGGAGACGATCAAACTCAAGAAGAGCACGCTTACGCCACGCGGATCTGTCTACGATGATCTCGTGGAGGTAGCACTTTGACCCGGTGCCCCTGCGAGGAGGAGGTGCTCAGGCGGATCCGGCCCACGCCTGAGGAGCGGGCCTACATCAGGACGATCGGAGAGCGCCTGATCGAGGCGGTGGAGCGATCGGGCGTGGCAAAAGCGATGATGGTGGGATCGGTCGCCCGCGATACCTTTGTCAGAGGCGACCGGGACCTCGATATCTTCATACTCTTTGACCCCTCCCTCCCGCGGGAAGAACTGCAGGAGAAGGGGCTTTCTCTGGCACGCCGGATCGCGGATGAGTTCGGCGCTGTCTGGCGCGAGAAGTACGCAGAACACCCCTACATCAACGCGACGATCAACTCGCTCGATATCGATCTCGTACCCTGCTACGCGGTAGCGAGCGCCACTGAGATCAAGAGCGCCGTGGACCGGACACCGTTTCACACCCTGTACATCCAGGCTCACATCGACGGTTACGTAGATGATGTCCTCCTCTTGAAGCAGTTTGCGAAGGCAGGCGGTGTTTATGGATCAGACCACATGACCGAGGGGTTCTCCGGGTACCTCTGTGAGATCCTGGTTATCTACTACGGCGGGTTCCACCCACTTCTTGAGGCAGCCGCCTACTGGAGACCGGGGGAAGTCATCGATATCGAGGAGCACGGGACGAAGCAGTTTGAGGACCCGCTCGTCGTCATTGATCCCGTCGATCCGGAGAGGAACGTGGCGGCGGCGCTCTCGCTCTCGCGGATGTTCGAGTTTGTGGAACTCGCCCGTGGCTACCTCAAGGAGCCGTCGGAGGCGTTCTTCTGCCCCCCATCCTCCCCGGTGCTCACCCGGGAGGTCTTTGCCCGCCTGCTTGCGGCGCGGGGGACGCATCTCTTCTCCATCACCTTCGCGACGCCTGACTACACGCCCGATACGGTGGTACCCCAACTTCGGAAGTCAGCCGAATCGATCAGGGGTCTCCTCGAGCGGAGCGGGTTTCCGACAAACCGGATCGATGTCTGCATGCAGAAAGACCGGTGCATGCTCCTCTTCGAACTGATGGCTGATGAGGTCCCGGTGATGCGGCGCCACATCGGACCGCCGGTCTGGTCGCAGGGAAACGCCAGGAAGTTCCTCGAAAAGTACGTCCATGACGAGGTTCTTGCTGGCCCTTACATCGAGGACGGCCGCTACGTGGTGGAACTCCCTCGCCCGTTCACCCGGGCCATCGACCTCCTGCGGTCGAAGGCGCTTCTGGATGTCGCGCTCGGCAAACACGTCCGCCGCTCGATGGAGAATGGCTGGACGGTGAATGTCGGCGCAGGGTGCTGGGATGAGGAGTTTGCCGGTTTTGTCTCGGGGTTCCTGGAGCGTTCGTCGCCGCTCGTGAGGATCAGAAGGATCATGGGAAAGTAGAGGCCGGGTTCATGCATCGCGTGGGGTTATTAGCCACTCCTGGAGCACTATCCCCGATTGGGAGGACCCCTCAACTACCACCGGTTAAAACCGATGGCCTGTCGTGGGAAGGAGTTTTGATGCGCTTACAACGTTCCGATTTAATGCGCACAAAGGCTGCTTGCAAGCAGCCTCATTCGTACCGGTCGGTTGATACGATCTCTACCGATTGTCTGTCGCGAGACAGAATCACCGGCTACTTTCGTCGGCTCGCTGCCTTCATCACGCGGTACCTGTTTGTGAGTTGTGTCAGTAGGGAGGCGCGCTCCTGCGAGCGTCAACCTCAACCATGTCTGAAAAACCTCTGGAGGACGCGTTTCTTCCCCTGGTTGAAACCGGGAGCCCCCGCGATCTAAGAAGATGAAGATCCAGGAGACCCACTCATTTGACCTGACGCCCGCCGCGGCCGTCCGCCTCCAGGAGGCGTTGCGGGCCCGGGTGCGGCTCTCCGGCGATCCCGGGCAGATCTCACTCGTGGCAGGCGCTGATGCTTCGTACACGAAGGGCTCGGATGAGATCCACGCGGTTGTGGTCGTCCTTCGCTACCCTGACCTCGCCATCGTCGAGCGGGTCTCTGCCCGCGCCGAGACATTGTTCCCCTATATCCCCGGACTCCTGGCCTTCCGGGAAGGGCCTGCCCTCCTTGAGGCGTTCAGGGGGTTGCAGTCCGAGCCTGATGTCATCTTCTTCGACGGCCAGGGAATCGCCCACCCCAGGGGGCTTGGCATTGCAAGCCACATGGGTGTCCTGCTGGATCGGCCCACTGTTGGGGTGGCAAAGAGTCTCCTCGTGGGCACGGCGGCGGATCCGGGGCCTGCCCGGGGTTCGACGAGCCCGGTGCGCCGTGACGGCGAGACGATCGGGATGGCGGTGCGGACAAAAGAGAGGACAAAACCGGTCTACGTCTCGGTGGGCCACCGGATATCTCTTGCGCAGGCAGTCGACCTTGTGCTCGCGACTACCCGGGGATACCGGCTCCCTGAGCCGACTAGGCAGGCCCACCTCTTCGCAAACACTGTCAGGAGAGGGGGAGGGTAGACCACACCACTTCACTGCGTGGGGCGTGGCGGTTTTGAGCGTGGATCGCCGGCCGTGCGCGGAAGAGCGCGAAGGGTGATGGCTGGGGCGGGGAGGAGCGGCACAAACCTCGCGAAGGGGCAAAACCAGGGGCGTGTGGAATTATGAGCTGCCCTTGAGCAGCAGGACGAAACCGTTATCAGTGTTCGGGCGGGATAGGCGGTCACCGCCGACCGGCATGGCAGAGACCGCCGGGGTGGCTGGAGAGTGTGAACCATGTCCCACAAACATTATAACGTGATCTACGGAGGCGGCAGAGCATGACCGCGCGTGAGATTGTACCGGGTGTCTTCGCTGTCGGAGCCATTGACTGGAACCGCCGGATCTTCGACGAACTGATCTCGCTCCCTGACGGTACCACCTACAACAGTTACCTGGTGCAGGGCAGTGAGGCGACAGCGCTGATCGACACCGTCGATCCCGTGATGACCGCGGACCTCATGGCGAACCTGGATCAACTCGGCGTCGGGGAGATCGACTACATCGTCTGCAACCATGCCGAGCAGGACCATTCGGGCTCGATACCGGCGGTGCTCGAGAGGTTTCCGGAGTCGAAGGTGGTGACGAACGAGAAGTGCCGCGATCTCCTGGTCGACCATCTCCATATTCCGAAGGATCGCTGCACTGTCATCGGCGACGGAGAGACGCTCTCCCTGGGAGAGAAGACGCTTGAGTTCATCATCGCCCCCTGGGTCCACTGGCCGGAGACGATGCTGACCTACCTTCAGGAAGACCAGGTTCTCTTCCCCTGCGACTTCTTCGGATCGCACTACGCGACGAGTTCCCTCTACGTTCCTGATGAGGGCGTCGTCTACGAATCCGCAAAACGCTACTACGCCGAGATCATGATGCCGTTTCGCGCAAGCATAAAGGGGCACCTGCAGAAACTCGAGTCGCGCGAGATCGATATAATTGCACCGAGCCACGGCCCGGTCTACGACAGGCCGGCGTTCATCATGGACGCATACCGGGACTGGGCAGGGGATGCGGTGAAGAATGTGGTGGTCCTCCCCTACGTCTCCATGCACGGGAGCACGCAGGCGATGGTCGACCACCTCGTCGATGCCCTGATGCAGAGGGGCGTCCAGGTCGAGCCGTTCAACCTGACAGTGACTGATACCGGCGACCTCGCAAAGGCGCTGGTGGACGCTGCCACGGTCGTGATCGGGGCGCCGACGCTCATCTTTGGCCCCCATCCTCAGGTGGTCTACGCCACATACCTCGCAAACCTCCTCCGCCCGAAGACCCGCTACGCGACGGTGATCGGGTCCTACGGGTGGGGCGGGAAGACTGTCGATACCCTGAAGGATATGCTCGGCCGGCTCAAGGTCGAGTTCCTCGAACCGGTCTATGTCAGGGGCTACCCGAAGGAGGAGGACTTCGCGGCGCTGGACCGGCTCGCCGATGATATCAGGAGGAGGCACGAAGAGGCAGGGATCATATCCTGAGGTCCTCTACCTCTTTCTTCCTCCCCGGCCCAGGCCCGGATCCAGATCTCCTGCCCGCAACCAAAATCTTAACAGTGCAGGATATCGATTGATCAGTTGAGCTAACTTTATGCCTTCATCAGATTTCAAGAGAGTCATTGCAGAGTCGCCCTACGTCTTCATCATCGGTGTGGCGGGAGACAGCGGGAGCGGGAAGACCACGTTTACCCGGGCTATCAGGGAGATCTTTGGAAAAGATCTCGTCTCCACGATAACCACCGACGACTACCACAGGTACGACCGCCAGGAACGAAAGAAGCTCGGGATCACCCCGCTCGTTCCCGAGGCAAACCGGTTCGACCTGCTGGAAGAGCATCTTGAGGACCTGAAGGCGGGAAAGCCGATCAAAAAACCGGTCTACAACCATAACAATGGTAAATTCGATCCCCCTGTGCTCTTCAAGCCAACAAAGATCTTGATTGTCGAGGGATTGCACCCCTTCTTCACCGAGAAGTTGCGGAACCTGATCGACTTCAAACTCTACGTGGATCCAGATCCCGGCGTCAAGCGCGCCTGGAAGATCAAGCGCGATGTAGAACAGCGCGGCTATTCTCCGGATGCGGTCATTGCAGAGATGGAGGAGCGTAAGCTCGACTACGAGCGCTACGTCGAGCCGCAACGGAGATTTGCGGATGCGATCATCAGGATCGCCTTCTCGAAGTACGGCAGGGAGGTAAGCGAGAGTCAGAACATCTACCATGTCACCCTCTACCAGAGCGAGATCGACAGGAGTATCAGGAACGTTGACCTCTCAATTGACCTCTACCCGATCCTCTCCCTCTCGCTGCATCGAAACTTCATGGTCGAGTTCACCACCGAAGACGTGGATGGGAGGGCGATGGGAGCACTCACGTTCGACGGTGAATTACACTACGCCGTGGTCAGGAAACTGGAGAGGAACATCGAGATCCAGACGCAGGTGCAGCCCATCAGCCTGGTCAAGAACGGCGCCTACCTGACGGCCAGCGGGATAGCCCAGCTCATCCTTGCCTGGCGGATCATCAACAAGCGCATCGCCATCGAGGGCGCTATGGGTGCGGCCGGCGGAGAATGAACGTCTGCGGACGGCGCCAGAGTCCCGACGACAGGACCCTGCAAAGATAGATAAGAGCGCCCGGAGAACCCGTATCGATGGACAGGATCGAGCAGTTCTCGACTATCGCTCCTGATATCGGCAACATATTCCGATATATCAGCACCGTCACAGCGGTGCCGCTTCTGGTGGCACTGATCTACCGGGAGTGGGAGATGGTCCTGCCCATGGCCTCCGTCCCGGTAACGCTCTTCCTCCTTGGGTCGCTTCTTGCCCAGGTCCCCCGGCAGGAGCGTGAGGCCCCGCTCTCAGCCGCCCTCATGGCCGTTGCCCTGATCTGGCTCGTCTGCGCGCTTGTAAGCGCTCTGCCGTTCACCTTCGGGCTCGGTGTTCCGTACCTGGACGGGGTCTTTGAGGCGATGTCCGGGTGGACCGATACCGGCATGACCATGATGCGGTCGGTCGAGGACCTGCCCCGGACGCTCCTCTTCTGGCGGTCGCTGATGCAGTGGCTCGGCGGCATCGGGGTCGTCGCCTTCACCATCGCGATGGCCTCGCGGACCGGGTTGACCCAGTACCGCCTCTACCGGTCGGAAGGGCGCTCTGAGGCGTTGATGCCGAGCGTTGTGGCGACGGGGCTTGAGATGTGGAAGATCTATCTGGCGCTGACCATCGCATCGATCGGCCTGATCCTCCTCTCCGGGATATCTCTCTGGGACTCAGTGAATATTGCGCTCTCTGCGATCTCGACCGGCGGGTTCTCGATCCACTCGGAGGGAATCCCCTTCTACAACAATCCGCTCCTGGAGGTCCTCATCGTCCCGGTCATGATCGCCGGCGCCCTGCCGTTCAAGCTCTATTATTTTCTCTACCGTCGCAAAAAGGTGCGATTCTTCGATGACCAGCAGGCACGCCTCCTCTTTATCCTCGTCGCGCTCGGGATCGTCGTAATAGCCTGGGATCTTGTCACGCTCACCGCAACCGATGTACCCACTGCCATCCGCCAGGCGCTCTTCATGTCGGCCGCCGCGGTCACCAGCACTGGATTCCAGACCGCCTCCCCGAACGAGTGGGCGAGTGTGACGGTTCTCTTCCTCTCGATGCTGATCGTGATCGGCGGGTCATCCGGGAGCACCGCGGGGGGTATCAAGCTCTCCCGGGTGGTCCTTGCTATTCAGAGCCTGCTCTGGTGGTTCCGGCGGATGTTCGTCTCAGGGAAGGTGCTTGTGCCCTTCAGGTATGAAGGCAGGGTGATCCCGAAGAACATCGCTGATCTCGAGATCTCCCGGAACATGCTGGTCATCATGCTCTATTTCCTGACGATCTTCGTCGCCACGGTGCTTGTGATGCACCTGCAGCCGACCGCCTTCGACTCGAGCAACGTGATCTTCGAGGTCGTCTCTGCCATGTGCAACAACGGTATGACCACGGGTTTTGTCTCGCCTGATATGGCTGGTTCGGCGAAGGTTCTCTTCATTGCGATCATGTGGATCGGGCGTCTCGAGATCATCCCGGTTATCATGCTCTTCATGGGTATCTTCAAAGGGCCGGCGTGATCGACAGACCGGGCTGGTGCCAGGGCAGCCATGATCATCCCACGCACTCCCGGGTTCGCTCTTTGCGAAGGTCAGATCCCTGTTCTGGTTCTGGTGCTCGTCCGCCGGCAGTGGAGCGTGGTGACACCCCGGGAAAAAACCCTGCCAAGACCCGCGGGTATCAATCTTGTCAGAGAACCGATTCAGCACTCCCTCGCCTTTACGAAGAAAACAGGCAGAAGGCCCCCTACTTTAGTGGGGGGATGAATGCCGTCCATCGATAACATTATTATGCGTCGCGACGTATAATACCGTAATGCGTAAGACATATCGGTATCGACTCTATCCCTCAAAGTCTCAAGTAACTCTGCTTGAGCAGACGCTTGAGATCTGTCGGTGGGTCTATAACGATACTCTTGCATTGCGAAAGAATGCCTGGGAACAGGAACAGCATTCCATCTCTCTCTACGAGACCAACAAGATCCTGACCCAATGGAAGAAGGAACGGCCCGAACTGAATAGAGTTTATTCTCAGGTTCTCCAGAACGTTCAAATGCGCGTAGACCTTGCGTTCAAATCTTTTTTCCGGCGGGTGAAGGCAGGGGGAAATCCTGGATATCCTCGATTCAAGGGAAAAGGACGATACGACAGTTTCACGTACCCTCAGTCGGGATTCAAACTTGATGGAGACCGCCTTCACCTCTCGAAGATAGGGGATGTGAAGATCATCCTCCACCGTCCGATTGAAGGTAACATTAAGACTCTCACGATCCGACGCACAGCAACCGAGAAGTGGTATGCCTGCTTCTCGGTCGAGTATGATCCAACACCTGCGCCACAGAAAGATACCGTGGTCGGGATCGATGTCGGTCTGGAGTCCTTCGCCACCCTCTCAACCGGGGAGAAGATCGAGAACCCCCGATTCTTCCGTACCGACGAGAAAGCCCTTGCGAAGGCACAGAGAAAACTCTCGAAAGCAGAGAAGGGCACCCCTGAACGGAAGAAAGCACGAAAAAACGTTGCACGTATCCATGAACGGATCGCTCACCG
>ERZ773359.854-NODE-854-length-43799-cov-7.758138_pt1 | contig 43799 bp, 36 predicted proteins | sample MGYA00374955_ERZ773359 | MGnify/ENA primary metagenome ERZ773359 (study PRJEB29098, sample SAMN04486028) | biogas fermenter metagenome | study: EMG produced TPA metagenomics assembly of the Biogas fermentation microbial communities from Germany - Plant 4 DNA1...
TGCACTGCCTATGCCGCTCAGGAAACAATCAAATTAATTCTATGAATAATTCAGGGTAAATATTGATCCCGTATAGTTCATGCGGGATTTTTTATGCGTATTTTTGCTTATTATGAGGTTTATCGTTTTGGTTCTCCCGGGAACGGGAAACGGGTGGCTACATACCGACCGTACCTGTACAGAGATCCAATAACCTACAACTTCACATCCTCAATCATCCCCAAAACCCTATTCGGTCCGTCAATAATAATCTTATCCTGTATATCCTGATCCAAATAGGAAAACGATGAGCGCTTTCCCTGATAGTCACGCAAGTACCGTGGTGCTTCTATCTTTGTGTTATTTAGTTTGCGCAGCAGCACTTCATCCTCACGACGTAAAAACCTTGCATCACTTACAGCACAAACAGGGATATCCAATTTTTCACCCAGGTCGATAATGGTTTCCACTACATCCCGGTTAAATACCGGCATCAGCTCCAGATAATCAAATTTCTTCGCAATAGATTTAAGTTCTTTCCACGTATTACCTTTTTCTATGGCCTGTACCAGCTCCCCGTATTCATCACCGCTTCCCAAAAGCAGGCCTTTTCTTTGGGCAAGCAAATCCTTTTCTTCGATGATATCATCTTCACCATTCAAACCAGCCTCTAAACTATACAGGCATTCCAGGCCATCCTGATCCTTTGCCAGCAGTGTAATATGCCCTTTTTCCGTACTGGTTTCCATACCGAAGATTGTTTTGATATTATCAATGCCCAAAAAGTGGCCTGCTTCAGGGAATGCATCCAACGTATTATAATCGGTTATGGCAACCGCTTTTACATCCACTTTTGACATCCAATCCGCCAGGCTTTCAGGCTGGATTACCGAGCCTTTCTTTGAATGGATTGTGTGAATATGGAGTTCAATAAAATCATCGTCCAACGTCCATCCGTCCGTATGTACTTCTATTCCCCTGCTTCTAAGCAAATGAATCGGAGTATAATCCTCTATTTCTTCATTTCCAGAAATCCATAATTCTTTCAGATTGGGAAGCCCTGTGAGGTATGAAATATCCCGGACCGAACTTCCAACCAGGCCTACCGATTCGATGCCTGGATGATTGGTCAGAAATGATATGTCGCTGCATTTTTTGCCTCCCAGATACACTTCCCTTAAATTCTGAGCCTTTATTATTTGTTCAGGAGTGATGGAAAGATCGAACAATCCAATTTTCTTTAAACCGGGAAGGCATTTTAAATCACTTAAATCGCAGTATTCCCAATTTATAGGGTTACTTGAAATATCCAGTTCGATTATTTGCTCCAGATCCTTAAGAGGGGAGAGATCCCGGATCTGGTTTTCCCATAGCTCAACCACTTCCAGATTGGTCAGCCCTTCTAAGGGCCGTATATCACTTACTTTATTCATTGTTATATTTACCAGGCGGAGATTTTTCATACTCTGTATGAATTCAATATTATGAAGATTACAAACCTGCAAAATTAAATCATTCAGCTTCGTCAGATTGTTGAGATGAGTCAAATCGGATAAATACCCGTGCATTATTCCCAGCGTATTTAGATTTCTCAACCGTGATACAGGAGCAATGTCGCAGAATTGATCCGTGAATAAGCTTGTAAGCTGCTCCATATCCCATAAGGCTGACAGATCATTTATACTGCTGTCAAAAAGCAAAAGTTCGGTTAAATGCTTAAGCATTTTTATTTCCTCAAGATTATCCAACTCTGCGCAATAAATATGAAGGGAATGTAGATTTTTAAAATAAGCCAGATCTGTCAAAGCTTCCGGAGCTGTGATCCTTAATGCCGTTACAGATGATGGGATAATGAATTGCTCTCCCTCTTCCAAAGAGAGCTCTTCCATAGCTTCTCTGAAAGCCGAATCGGAAAAATAATCATAATTAAACATGGCATACACCTGATTTTCTGTAAATTCTATTGGCTTGATACAAAAGGAACCATGTATCCTGTCGAAATGTCTGTAATGTATTTAACTAGTGTTGCCTGATATCTCCTGACTTGATTCCCAATTATCTTTTTCTGTATTGTACATCATATCACAGAATTTCAACCGGTAAAAGAAAAAAAGTCCAAAACAATGATTAATATGTTGATGTTGTTTCCATGGGATAAATGTATAATGTAAGGAGTGTACATGAAAACGGGGAGGTAATTTGCATGTCAGGGGATCGCAACATAAAAGTACTGGGATGGAATATACACGGTGCTGCCGGATTCGGCAACTATCAAATGCCACCCTTTATTGCCGGCGAACTCATGAATCAGGATGCGGATATTGTTGTCCTAACCGAATTTGTTATTGCAAGTGGCTGGGATTACATTAGAAGTATATTGGAGAAAAGGTACACCTTGTTTTCTACATATGTACCTGGGGAAAACGGCATCTTGATTGCTATTAAGAAAGATAGAAGGGAATTAAAGGCAGATTCATATCAGGCATCTGCCGACATGAATACTGTGGTAGAAGACAGGCCTAATTTTCTGCAAGTTAGACTTAATGGGGAAAAGGATAAACCTCTATACATTATTGGTATAAGGATCAGGGACAGTAATCATACCCCTCAGTTTAAGGCCCTTCGGGATCATTTGAATAGTTTACCGGAGCATGCCAGAGTTATTTGTATTGGTGATTTTAATGAATGGCCCAAACCTGTTCAACAGAAGTTGGGAAGCATTGTGGAGGTATATGCCCCCAGGTATAATGATTTTCATTCTGTGAATAATCCTATGTATATTCACCCATCCAGATGGAGCTATGTACCAAAACCCACAATAGAGCGTCCCGAAGGTGAGGCGGTAATAGACCTTATTGCTGTCAGGAATGTAAAAATTCTTAAAAATAGCGAAGACGACTTAAGCAGGAAAAGGGGGTATAAGATGTATGCGAAATACGACTGGAGTTTTGTCAACGAAAAAAATGGTTATGGAAAGTTGACAGCAAAAGACCTGAAAACTGAAGCGGTTGGATTGCCGGATCATGCAATTTTAACTGCAGAATGTGCAATAGACTAACTTCATTCTCTGCGCCTGATTCTATTCTGCTTCTGATGCGTACCCTTTTTCTACAATTAAAAACCAAACCTTAACATAGGTATGAAATATACATTGATTGTAATACCTATCTATTATACAATAGAAAACAAGGATAATATTGGATAAATTGGGGGAACGGTATGCTGAAAGTAAAAGATGTAACAAAGAAGTATGGCAAGGTACTGGCTGTGGATCATATGAGCTTTGAAGTAGACCAGGGCGAGATAGCGGTGCTGTTGGGTCCCAACGGGGCAGGGAAGAGCACCATTATAAAATGCATCGCCGGCCTCCTGCAGTATGATGGGGAGATTACCGTCGGGGGTCATGTGAACAAGGGGATAGAGGCCAAGCAAATCCTGGGCTATGTTCCTGAAACGGCAGCCCTCTTCGACTCCTTGACGGTAGAGGAGCATATAAACTTTATCGCCAAGGCTTACAGGCTAAAGGATTATGAGGATTATGCCGGGGAGCTCTTTGAAAGGTTTGATCTAAGCGATAAAACCGATAAGCTGGGTAGGGAATTATCCAAGGGCATGCAGCAAAAGGTCAGCATCTGCTGTGGTGTAATTATAAGGCCCAGGGTGGTCCTGTTTGATGAGCCCATGATCGGGCTTGACCCCAAAGCCATCAAGGAGTTTAAAAAGCTTATTATGGAGTTGAAAGAGCAGGGGTGTTCAATACTTGTCAGTACCCATATCATAGACACCATCAAAGAGGTTTGGGACAGGATTCTCATTATGAATAAGGGGAAGATCGTAAGCAACATCCTCAGAAGCCAGGTAGGGGATGAGGAAGAAATAGAAGAACGGTACTTTGCGGCTACAGGAGGGACACAATGAGTCCCTTAATCTATATTCTCAGGAAATCCTTCAAAAACACAGTTAAAGGGCTCTTTAGAAAGCCGGGTCCATTGATAGCTTATGTTATAATTGGCGGCTTTATCATTATCCCATCTCTTCTTTCGGGGTCATCGGGCCAGAGGACCGGGTCCCTAAATGTAAATCCGGACGTTTTCAAAGCTGTCTTTATGGGCTATACGGTATTTTTATTTGTAATATCCTCTCTATCATCCCTGAATGGGGCCTCCTTTTTCAGGATGGCCGATGTAAATATGCTCTTTACGGCCCCTATAAAGGCCGGATATATCCTGATCTATGGGTTTATCAAGCAGCTGGCACTTAGCATTATGGTAATGCTCTATGTGGGACTGCAGTATCCGAATTGGAAGAGAAGCTTTGGCTTGACTGACGGGGCCGGATGGATCCTGATGGCAGCCTACATGCTGCTTGTTACAGTCACTTCCCTTCTTGGAATGTTGCTGTATACCTATGTATCCAGGAAACCTGAGAGGGTAACTGCGGTTAGGAAAATTATTTATGGTTTTGTAATTGCCCTGATTTTGCCCATCATAGTAAACACCTTCAAAACCGGCAATGTCCTGGACAGTATTACCGGATGGCTCTCCCATGATTACATAAAGTTTATACCTCTCCTTGGATGGTTCCGGGAAATACTTATGGGCGTATTCACGGGCGTGACTACGGAGATATGGCTGTATATCCTTTTCACCCTGGTGATAACCATAGCTGCCTTTGTCCGTATCTATCTTATGGACACAGACTATTATGAGAATGTTCTGGCCGGAACCGAGCTGAAAGAGGCCATGCTTCAAGCCTCCAGGCAAGGAAAGGCAGCCCAGTCCAATGGACAGTTCAAGGCAATCCGAAGGTATAGAAAGGTTGATGCCAAATTCACCCTGGAAGGCAGTTTAGCCATCTTTCAAAAGCAGATCCTGGAGAAGAGGAAGAAGGGGGTTTTGCTGCTCCCTACCAGGACCATAATCATGGCTGTCGGTGCCGCAATAGCAGCACTGGCAATCCCGGTGGACGGCACGGAATTAATGCTGGGGATCCTGGGAGTTTCTGCCTACCTCATGCTTATTTTATCTGCGGCTACGGCCTGGGAGAGTGATATAGCCTATCATTATATCTATCTCATCCCTGCAACCCCATTTAAGAAAATGCTGGCCTCCACCCTGGCAGGAGTTATATATACCTTTATTGAGGGGATTCTGATCTTTGGAATTATCGGGGTCATATTGAGGACGGCTCTTTCCCTTACCCTTTCAGCCATATTGGCGTATACAGCTATAGGAACGGTGTTTTTATACTCAGATCTGGTCGTCAGGCGGATGTTTGGAAAGATTCACGCAAACATCCTGCGGATATTCTTTCGTATCTTCCTGCTCATGGTCATCATTTTTATTGCTGTAACTCCTGCAGTAATGATTTCTATGGCAACAGGCAATTATGCCCTGGGACTCTGTACTTCAGCGGCGGTCAATGTTGTTCTGATTCTGCTCTTTATGTGGATAGGGACCGGCCTGTTTAAAGCTCCTGAACTGCCATAGGGGGCTCTGGCAATAATCCAACCCATTATACAGTCAAATATATACTGGTAATACCTAATGAGCGCTAAGTTGCATCTTTATATAGGAGGATGATTTATTAAGGCAGCTTCCAAATTACATCGGGAAGCGGCCTTAATATAATCTGCCTCCACAAATCCATCCTCCCCAGTAACAGTTCTGATATACCAAATTGTATTACATATAGCTTTATGAAATAGTGGATGTAAGGATAATGTATTAGTACATAAAGTCCGGTTTTATTCAATTTGCATTGATGCTAATGTAATGGTATAATATGACATAATTAACAATTTGTATAAAGATACAAAGATTAATAGATTACGGTAATACAAGAAAGTAATTGGTAACAGACAGAGTAGGACGAGGTTTATAAAAAAAGAAAAGCAAGGTGGTTGCCATGATATATATAACCGGGGATACTCATAGAGATTTTGCAAGAGTTGAAGAGTTTTGCGAAGAATACGGAACAACTGAAGATGACATTTTGATTATCCTGGGAGATGTAGGCATTAATTATTATTTGGATGACAGGGATGATGAAATAAAAGAGGAATTGAGCCAGCTTCCAATCACATTGCTTTGTATACATGGCAACCACGAGGAACGTCCTGAATTTATTGATAGTTATACCGAAAAGATGTGGAGGGGAGGACTTGTCTTCTTTGAAGAAGATTACCCAAACATTCTTTTTGCAAAAGATGGAGAGATTTACGATTTTGACGGAAGAAAAGCGATAGCAATAGGCGGAGCATATAGTATTGATAAGTATTATAGGCTATACTTCAGACTAGCTTGGTTTGAATCAGAGCAACCGGATGAATATACAAAGAAATATGTTGAAAATAAACTGGAAGCAGTTGGTTGGAAAGTGGATTATGCATTATCCCATACAGGCCCATTAAAGTATTTACCCTATGAAAAATTCCTGCCTGACATGGACCAAAGTCAGGTGGACAAGTCTACTGAAGAGTGGCTCGATTATATTGAAGATAATCTAAACTATGAAACTTGGTATTTTGGGCATTACCATTGCAATATATTTTCGGGGAAAACCATGATACTTTATGAAGAAATAGTGGCACTGGGAGAATAGAGATACTTCCCAATAAACAATACACAACCATAACGAAAATAAAAGTATTAAAGCTGATTGTGAAATCCCTATACATAACGATATAAACAATAAAGGATTGCCAGCTGATCACAAGCTGATTATTTGTGGATAAACTTGACGCTACATGGCGTTAGTTGAGAATATACTTTATTAATTTATGACACCATTAAGTATGAATATATTAATTAGTCTTGGACCGAGTAGAGGAGGCTAGGCATGAAGGAGAAGATAAAAAATATAATTAGGAGAAAAACACTAGTAATCCCAGTTTTCCTTGCTATAGTAATAGCATTAATAATCTATGGTATAGGGGTGCAAAAGAATTCATCAGTATCACGAGATGATTATGCTACAGAAAATAATGAACAGATCCTTAGCGATCTGGGAAAAAGCGATATTGCACTTGAAACAGCAGATGAGGATGAAACTGAAAATGCTGAACATGAACCTGAACAAGTATTAGTACATGAAGCAAGCAATTCTGAACTCAATGACCAATCAGTAAGCGATTCCAGCAACAATGATGTAGTAGAGAACAATGGAGAAGAAACATCTCCTGTCAGCTCAAAACCCCAAGTTGAAAAAATAACAAGCCCTCAAGGTGAAGAGGAACCAGTTTATAGTATTACAATCAGTGCCAATACAATAGACGGTAAGCCTTATACAAAAACTTTTTCCAGCAGCAACCCTAATGACACCTTTAAGTATTATAAAGATGTGCGTGAAGGTAATAAGATCAATAGGTATGAAATAACAATGACTTTTACGGGGAAAGAGGTATCGCGAAGGCTTGTAGGAGAGGGTGAAGAAATCGTTGCTACTGACCCCGCTCCCGAAGATACTATTTATAGAGTCAATGTGACCGGATACACCAGAGAAGGGAAGCCTTTCTCAAAGAGATATGAAAGCACAGATCCTAATGAGGTAATAACCTATTATAAAATCGAGACACGGAATGAAGAGGGATATTTCTACGAAATAAAAATTAATATGCTTGGTAAAGAGCTGTCAAAAAAGCAGGTAAAGGTAGATTATACATATAAGGAAGCAATCCTGGGCGAAGAAATTGAAGAATTTAGTGTCGTAGAAAAACCAGATGAAACCATGAAAGCAGGGAAAAAAGTAGTAGTCCAGGAAGGAGTAGACGGAATAATCCAGCATATAAAAACTGAAAAATATTTATTTGATATTCGCCTATCTGTAGATTTTAGCACTAAGACGGTACGAAAACTGCAGGATAAGATTGTAAAGGTCGGAACGCTGCTGCCACTGGGTAATTCAGGTAAGACCTTTAGCTCTTCTAAGGAAGCGATAAATTGGGCTGAACAGCAAAGCAATAACAAAAACAGCAAATGGTACAACCATGGATTTGATGTATTCCCCATAGATCATACAGGGAAAAGATTCTCTGTTGACTTTATCAAGCCAATAGAAGGAAAACCAGGCGACGGTATAGGGTTTGGATCTCCATAAGGAAAAAGCTGTTGACTATATAAAACAAATAAATACAACAACCGTAAAATGATAGGATAGTTTTGGCGAGCTCCTATCATTTTTTTGCTATAAAGCTTCTATATTTACAATGATAAGGGCGAAAAAGGAATAATATCTTAGCTGTCGATTTTTAGTATAAAATAGTATAAAATGAGAGAGAAGAATGAAAGCAAAGGAAGGCAGAAAATGGATGTTCTAAACTCTAATGACTATAATTACATAGAAGTTGGCAACGTGGATGAGGATGGTATTTTGATATTCGTCCATCAAAGTCTAAAGGATACCATATTCAGCAAGGCCAGGAACCCTATCCTATCCAGGACTTATGGTTTGCTGCTGGGCAGCAAGATTAAGGCAAACAACCGTTATATCGTACATATAAACCATATAATGCCACTTGGCAGGATTAATCCTGACCAGGAGCCCAAGGCATTTTCGGCTAAGAGATGGGAAACCGTGCAAAACAAGGCATTCAACACATTTCCAACCCAGGAGATTGTTGGCTGGTATGGCGTGCGCAAGGGTTGGGGGGCAATGCTTACAGAACAGGACCAGCGCATCCATCAGGAACTGTTTATAAAATCCTGGCATGTACTTTATCTGCTGGATAATGCCAATGAGATCAGCAACTTCTTTTATTGGGAGGGTGACAAGCTTAAGCTCTGCAGTGGATACTATGAGTACTGGGATGATGGATCCCGGGAAGCTGGCCAAACCGTACTGGACAATCAGAAAAAAATGATAATAGGCCTGATTGGTGCCATCATTATAATTCTTACGGTATACTTGTCCGGACAATATGGTGGGGATCATTCTATCCCAAAGGACAATCTAAACATCGCCGGGGATACCCAGGGTTCCAGTACCAAAGAAGAACCCAATTCAGATCACTACCTGGCCAGAATAGCCGACCTTGAAACTGAACTGGAAGATAAGCAGCGGGAGATAGAGGTTCTGGAACAAAGAATAGAAGATCTGGAGCAGGAACTTGAGCAGGGGGAAGCATCGCAACAGCCCAATGGCGCCGTTTCAACCGGGGCTACTGTGTATATAATCCAAAGCGGTGACAACCTATATAAGATCAGTCAAAGATTTTATGGGACCGACAGGTATAACCAGGCATTGGCCAAGGTAAATAAAATCAAGGATCAAAAGGCCCTCAAGGTGGGGGATTATTTGGTGATCCCATCTATTGAAGAGATAGATAATCTGGATTAAGCAACTGATGAAACATCATTCTTTAAAAATCACATTCCACTTTTATGTATTTTTTGGTATACTCTATATAACCAAATATAACCAAGTGGTTAGACCTATAAAAAAGTAATATTTCCAGGCATTATACAATATGTTATACGGCAGCCGTACTGCACTGGTATTCGGGTGTCTTATAACAATGTAAACTTTACTTATTTTGAGGACAGAACGTAAACCACCTCTAATTTTTTTACGAGCAAGGATGAAGTACACGAGTAAGGATGAAGTACATATGAAAACAAAGGCTAAAAGGAAGAGGAGCAGGTATCTGAATATAGTCATAGTACCTGATGCTGAACATAGGATGAGAACCCTTAGGATACCAAAATGGGCAATATCATCCATCACCTGCCTGGTCGTTATGGCTGTCATGCTGTTTTCAGGGCTGGTCCTCTATACCAATTGGCTCGGCGGTCAGCTTAGCGTTAAGGAGGATAGGCTCCAAGCCTACAAGGAACAGGTAGCGGACAGGGATAACACCATAAAAGGGTTGGAGGATGAGATTGATTACTATGCGGGGGAACTTCAATCCATTATGTCCGTGGCATCTTCATTGCAGGAGCAGACCTCGTCGATTGCGGACAACAATCGTCAGATTCTTGGGGAGATATTACACCTGTTAGGCCTTGAATCCATTGGGGGAGAAACCTATGATGCCGATACACTCTCCTCCAGGTCCGGCACCCGTCCAAGGCCAAAAACCACAGATGAAACCAGGGACACAACCTTGGAACAAAGTCATATCCTGACGGTCAACGAATTTGTTAAAGCGGATCAAAAGGTTTCCTCTGTCCGGGAATTTTATGAGCACCTATCCGAAAGGGTCTCAAAGATGCGGGATTATCTCCTGGCCTATCCCTCTATTCTTCCGGTAGAGGGCAGGATATCCTGCCTTATGGGGGAGCGGGATAACCCCTTTGGCGGAAGAAAGAAGGAGTTTCATTCAGGTCTTGACATAGCAGTACCCAGGGGTACCGATGTAAAGGCCACGGGCAAGGGCAGGGTGATCTTTTCCGGCAGAAGGGGAGCTTATGGATATCTGGTCATAATCGACCACGGCTTTGATATCAAGACCTATTACGCCCATAATTCAAAACTCCTGGTGGAAGAGGGGGACATAGTGGAAAGGGGCCATATAATCGCCAAATCCGGCAACACCGGCAGGAGCACCGGTCCCCATGTCCATTACGAGGTAAGGATAAAGGATACGCCCAAGGATCCTTTGGATTTTGTGTTAAATTTCGATAGGGGGGACGAATGATGTTAACCAGAAGACAGAAGGCGCAACTGGACAGGGTTGCTACCTTAATCGGAGAGGACGTTGTTTTAAAGGACGGGGCCTTGTATGCCCAAAACACCCTGCGGATTGACGGCCAGTACAGGGGAGAGATAAACAGTCAAGGTGCGGTCATTATAGGGACCAGCGGTATAGTGGAAGGCAGCATCCAGGGTGAGAACATCATCGTTTCCGGCAGGGTTAGCGGCGACATCAAGGCCTCAAATCAGGTCCACATCCGGGACACCGGCTCTGTATCCGGCGATATCTCATGCTTTACCATCATAATAGAAGAAGGCGGCATTTTCGTGGGCAACTGCCATATAAACAAGCCTGAAGCCGGCGAGACTGTCCCGAAAACTGAGGACTAAACACAGCAGGTTATTAATTTTCATGCCAAACCCCTAAAGTTTCCTGCTTAATCATCCGATATAATTTATAGAACGAGATTGGAGGGGAGAGGCGATGAAAGTAACAGGTCCCATAGCCGTTGGCAGGACATTGGAGATAAATAAAAATATAGTTTCGGGGACTCAGGCAACAGAAAATAAAGCTATTACAGGTAAGGGTGCTTCCCAAAGGGATATACCCCAAAATTTCAGGACAATAGATCCCAACAGAAATGAGCCCACAACCATAGGCGAGCTGGAGCTGATTGAGGCTATTGAACGGGCCAACAAAACCCTGATGGGTATCAATACCAATTTCAAGTTTTCCATCCATGAGGATACCAAGGCCATAATGGTCAAGGTGATAAACAGTGAAACTCAGGAGGTTATCCGGGAGATACCCCCGGAGAAGATATTGGATATGGTGGCCAAGATGTGGGAGCTGGCCGGGCTGATTGTTGACAGGCACATCTAGAGATAAAAACGGAGGAACCAAGGAAGGCAAGAGGTGAGGATATGAGCATAAACTCCATGTATTCATTGAACCGGATGAGGTTTGGCGGTCTGGCCAGTGGGCTGGACACCGATACCATCGTCAAGGATCTTATGAAGATCGAGCAGATGAAGGTGGACAAGCTTAAACAGGAAAAGCAGATAATTGAGTGGCGTAAGGAGGACTATCGCAGTACCACCAATCTACTCAGGGGGTTCTATGATGAGTATTTTGATATCCTCTACTCCAAGACCAACATGACCTCCCAAAGCACCTACAATACACTGAAGGTGCAGTCCAGCGACGATAAATACATAACCGCCACAGCCAGTCCAAACGCATATGTATCCGACAGGGTCATTACCAGGATAGAGCTGGCAAAGGCTGCCCAGGTAAAGGGCGCATCCGTTTCAGCCCCCTTAAGGAGCGGAGAGCTTAATGAAACCCTGAACCTGACCGGACATACCATAACCGTAACGGTGGATGGCACCACCAAGCTTATAGAATTCAATGGGGAATATGGTTCGGAAAATGGATATCAAGCTCTGATAGATGATCTTCAGTCAAAGCTCAATGAGGCCTTTGGACATAACCGGATAGAAGTAAGTTTCGACAGCCTGGACAACAGGATCATTCTGGACGCAGGCAGCAGCATTGTCACCGTATGGGAACATCCCACAGGGGAAGGTATGGACAACCTGGGCTTCAGGCCCAACCAGAGCAACCGGATTAATCTGGATTCCACCCTCCTGGGGCTGAGTGAATTCGGGATGACGGGAACTCCCCTGGTGTTCGACTCGGAGGGCATGGTTAACTTTACTATAAACGGTGTAGATTTCAGCTTCAGCGAAAATGACACCCTGCGGACTGTCATAAATCGTATAAACAGCAGCAAGGCAGGGGTGACCATAGCCTACAGCTCCCTTACGGATAGTTTTCAGCTAACCAACAAGAACACCGGTGCCGCCCATACCCTGACCTACATGGACGGGCTGGAGGGAAGCTATGAGAGCGGTGAACCCAAGGGAGGAAATCTTTTGGAGGCCCTGGGTTTTGCACCTCTGGATCTGGACGATCCCAACAGCATTCCAAAAGGCCAGGACGCCGTAATGGTCATGGATGGTATAACCATATACAGGAGCACCAACAACTTTACCATAGATGGTGTCACCTATAACCTAACTCATGAATTTGAGGCCGTAGGGGGACAGGAACCCATAACCCTTACAATGAGCACTGATGTGGATCAGGCCTTTGAGAACATAAAATCGTTTATCGATGCCTACAACAAGGTAATCGACACCTTGAACAAGAGCCTGTCTGCGGAGCGGTTCAGGGATTACCCCCCATTGACCGACGATCAGCGGGAGGCAATGAGCGAGAAGGAGATCGAGCTCTGGGAAGAAAAGGCCAGAAGCGGTCTCCTGCAAAGGGATCCCATCCTTCAGAGGATAGTCTATGATATGCGAAGGGCCCTGGTAGACTCGGTGGAGGGCGTAGATATAAACCTGTCCTCCATAGGCATTACCACCGGTTCCTATACCGAAGGTGGCAGGCTGCATTTGGACGAGGGTAAGCTGAAGGAAGCCCTTAGGGAAAAGGGAGATGAGGTAATGCGCCTCTTCTCGAACAAATCGGACATAGCTTATTCCCCCGATAACGATAGTGACCAAAGGCAGATAAGGTACAGGGAATCCGGACTGGTACATAGGCTTTCCGATATCCTTCAGGACAATATCCGTACCCGGAGGGACAAAAACGGCAGAAAGGGTACCCTAATTGAAAAAGCTGGTATAGTGGGGGATGCCTCCGAAAGGGTGAACCTTGTAGATGACCAGCTCAAGGATATGAACAAGCGCATCGACGCCGCCCTGGAGAGGATGTACAGGGTGGAGAACAGATACTGGGAACAGTTTACCGCCCTTGAGACTGCCCTCCAGAGGATGAGCTCCCAGAGTATGTGGCTGATGCAACAGTTCGGAGGCGGAATGTACTAAAACTGTTAACTAATAAGGAGGCTATTTAAATGGCAATTGCAAACCCATATCAACAGTACCAACAGCAAAGTGTAATGACGGCATCCACCGGAGAACTGACCCTTATGTTATATAACGGCTGCATCAAATTTATCAGGCAGGCCCAATCGGGGATTGAAGCCGGGGATATAGAAAAGGCCAACAACTCCATAATACGGTGCCAGGACATTCTGGAAGAGCTGATGGTCACCTTAAAGCCTGAATACGAGATTTCAGCTTCCCTATCGGCCCTGTATGACTATATATACAACCGGTTGATAGATGCAAATATAGCAAAAGATATAAGTATATTGGATGAAGTCCTGGGGCTGGTAACAGAGCTGAGGGATACTTGGGCTGAAGTCATCAGGATAAATCGACGACAGGTTTACGGGGGTTAAAAATGGGTGATGAATATGAGAGAAACAATGGGGAGTTGTGCGAGGACCTAAGGCAGTTGATCGTTATCACTTCGGATAAAAAACACAGGCTTCAGAGCCTGCTAAAGATGACCCAGATGCAAACGTCTGCCATTGAGGAGATAGATCTGGACCTGCTTTCCAGGTACCTGGAGGAAAAACAAAGGCATATAGACGCCATTAATGTCCTTGATGAGCAGTTTACCGATATATATGAACCCGATATAAAGGCCGGGCTGGCGGATGGAGGACTTAAGCATCAGGATCCCAAAGTAAGGGAGTTGTACACAGAGCTTAAGGCTTTAATATCCGATGTCCAAAATATCATCAAATCCATACATAGCCAGGAAGTGATCAACAACGCCAAGGCGAAGGAGATTATGGAAGGGTTAAGGAAAAAGATAGGCCATGTACAAATGGGCCAAAGGGGCCATAGTGCCTATACTCAAACCCATAATATCAGCGAAGGTATCTTTATTGACCAGAAAAAATAGACCTTTGGATACCATAGATGTATCCAAGGGTTTTATTATGCCTGTTTTAGGAGGGAACGTATGTATGAAAAATAACTTGGTATTCTATGGAACCAGCGCCGCCGAAGGTATCCCCAGCCCATTCTGTTCCTGTTCGGTATGTGAAAATGCCCGCCGGGAGAAGGGGAAGGAGATCCGCAGGCGATCCATGTTTCGCATCAACGAGGAGGTCTGTATAGATCTTGGTGCGGATGCCCTGCAGCAGGCCATTGAATTTGGCGACTTTACCGGCTTGCAGCACGTTCTGGTGACCCATACCCACGAGGACCATTTTGACTATATGATGATGAATGTCAGGAAAATGGCAATTGAGCGCACCCAGGAACCCCTTCATTATTATTTCACCGACAAGGGCTACGATATCGTTGAGTTTTACCGTCAAAATTCCGTAATCATAAAGGGCATGATTTCAGCACTGGAGGAAAGCGGGATTGTTGCCTTTCACAGGCTGGAGTTTGGAAAGCCCTCCGCTATTGCCGGAATGAAAGTTACACCCCTGCGGGGGAACCACTTTGGCAGCATGGGAGAAAACAGCGCCAACTACCTTGTCCGGCTGCCTGATGGAAGGAAGCTGTACTATGGGCTGGACACTGGATGGTATCTGGAGGAAACCTTTGAAGCCCTTAAAGGTGTAGAGTTGGATATCCTGATCAGTGAATGTACCTTTGGACTTACACCCGGGAGGGGAGAGCGGCCGGACGGACACCTGGATGCATTCAGCTGTATGAATCTGTTTCACGCTCTGGCGGAGCAGAATACAGTTGGCCCGGATACCAATATATACCTGACCCATATAAACCACTACACATCAACCCATAGGGATCTGGAAGCATATTTCGCCGAGCAGAACTTCCCCAGCCCCATTACAGTGGCATGGGACGGGCTGTCAATTATGTAAGAAGCTAAGCCCATGGAACCATGGAGAATCCCGAAATATTGACACATACCGGCTAGTTATATACAATACTTATATTAGATGTAAGGAGGTTTAGTATGGGGAAGAATATAGTACAGAAAATAATAGAAAGCCATCTGGTATCGGGTGAGATGATACCGGGGCAGGAGATAGCAATCAGGATAGATCAGACCCTAACCCAGGACTCCACCGGGACTATGGCTTATCTGCAGTTCGAAGCCATGGGAGTTCCCAGGGTAAAGACCAAAAAGTCTGTCGCATATATCGATCATAACACCCTTCAGGCAGGATTTGAGAATGCCGATGATCATAAATATATACAGACCATCGCGTCCAAACACGGGATCTACTTCTCAAGGCCCGGAAACGGCATATGCCATCAGGTACACCTTGAGAGGTTTAGCAGGCCCGGCTGGACCCTTTTGGGTTCCGACAGCCATACCCCAACCTGCGGGGGTGCGGGAATGCTGGCAATAGGTGCCGGAGGCCTGGACGTAGCCGTTGCAATGGCCGGAGGTCCCTATTATCTTACCATGCCCAAGGTATGCCGTGTGGTGCTCAAGGGCAGGTTAAGGCCCTGGGTTGCCGCCAAGGACATTATCCTGGAGGTTCTGAGGATTTTAACCGTTAAGGGCGGAGTGGGCAAGGTCATGGAATACGCCGGAGAAGGGGTTGCCACCCTGACGGTTCCTGAGAGGGCTACCATTACAAACATGGGAGCCGAATTGGGGGCTACCACATCCATATTCCCCAGCGACGAGGAGACCAGGAAGTTCTTCAAGGCCCAGGGCAGGGAGGATGAATGGGTAGAGCTTAAAGCGGATGAGGATGCCCGGTATGACGAGGAGATCGTAATCGATCTCAGCACCCTGGAGCCCCTGGTAGCTCAGCCCCATAGCCCGGATGCTGTGGACACCGTTGCAAATGTGGGCAGAATAAAGGTGGATCAGGTAGCCATAGGCAGCTGCACCAACTCATCATACCTGGATCTTATGAAGGTTGCCGGGATATTGAAGGGGAAAACCGTACACCCGGACGTCAGCCTGGTTATAGCACCCGGCTCCAAGCAGGTCTATTCCATGCTGGCCAAGAACGGAGCTTTGGCTGACATGATAGATGCCGGGGCCAGAATTTTAGAGAGCGCCTGCGGGCCCTGCATAGGCATGGGTCAGGCACCGGCCTCCAACGCAGTATCCGTCAGAAGCTTTAACCGGAACTTCTATGGAAGGAGCGGAACCCCGAGCGCCAAGGTATATCTCACCAGTCCGGAGGTAGCCGCCATAACTGCCCTGACGGGTTACCTGACGGATCCCAGAACCATCGGGGAATACAAGGACATCGAGATGCCGGAAGAGTTCCTGATAAATGATAACTCCATAATACCGCCGGCGGAAAACGGGGATGAAGTTGAAGTGGTAAGGGGACCCAACATTAAACCCTTCCCCATCAATACCCCTCTGTCGGACAGGGAAGAGGGGGTTGTACTCCTGAAGATGGAGGACAATATTACAACGGATCATATTATGCCCTCCAATGCAAAGCTGCTGCCATACAGGTCCAACATTCCCCATCTGTCGGATTACTGCCTTGTTCCGGTGGATCCGGAATTCCCCAAGAGGGCAAAGGAAGCAGGAGGCGGGTTCCTGGTAGCGGGTCACAACTATGGCCAGGGATCAAGCAGGGAGCATGCAGCCCTTGTGCCTCTGTATCTGGGCGTAAAGGGAGTCATAGCCAAGTCCTTTGCCAGGATCCATATGGCCAACCTGGTCAATTCCGGAATACTGCCTTTGACCTTCGCCAATGAAGAGGATTATGAAGGCATAGACCAGGGCGATGAACTGGTCCTGGAGGATGCCGTCAACAAGGTTAAGGCAGGGGAAAGGTTCGTAATACGCAATGTAACCAAGGGTAAGGATATAGAAGTTGTCCTGGCCCTCTCTGAGAGACTAAAGAACATTATCCTGGCAGGCGGAATGCTGAACTACGTTAAGCAGAATGCCCAGTAGGGATTGGATGACCATAGATGTCTAAGAGGATTCAGATATCTATATGGTGTCTATATTGGGAATTTGATATCTATATGATGTCTAAATAGAACAGAATCAATTGCTGTAGCAGGCAATTGGATTAATCCAGATATAAAAGGGAGCGGCCTTGGTCGCTCCCTAAGTTTTTATCTAAATTTTCATTTCGCCAGGTTTATCCACCTGGAATACAGTTCCTCCAGCTCCTCCTTGACCTGGGCATACCTTTGCTGGACATCCAGCATCCTGTCCACATCATCGTATAGGGCGGGATCTGCCATAAGGAATTCCAGCTCCTTTATCTCCTCTTCCATTTGGTGTATCTGCCCTTCCAGGTTTTCCAACCTCTCCCTTTCCTCCCTGGCACTTTCCCTTTCCATGCGCTGCCTGCGGCGTTCCTCGCGGCTGATGGTTTTTGAAACGCTTTCCTTATCCTTTTGCTCGGCCAGGGCCTGCAGTTCTCTCTTCTTATTCACGTAGTCGTCATAGTTACCCAGGTACTCCGTTATGCCCCCCGATTCCATGGCAATGACCCGGTTGGCCAACTTATTCAGGAAATACCTGTCGTGGGATATCATCAGGATGGTGCCCGGGAACTCCAGCAGGGCTCGTTCCAACTCTTCCCGGGAGGGCATGTCCAGGTGGTTGGTGGGCTCGTCCAGCAGGAGAAAGTTATTGTTGGCCAGGACCAGTTTGGTAAGCAGCAGATGTCCCTTTTCACCGCCGCTTAAGGAACCAACGGACTTATAAACAGAATCCCCCCTAAAGAGCCTGGCCGCCAGGGCATTTCTGATCTCGGTTTCCCTCATTTGGGGGAAATCCCTCCACAGCTCCTCCAGTACCGTATTGTTGGGGTCAAGGCTTTGAAGTTCCTGGTCGTAGTAGCCGATCTCAACCCCCGTCCCCGTTTTTACGGTGCCAGACGATGGCGGTATTTTACCCAGGATGATCTTAAACAGGGTGGACTTCCCGCAGCCGTTTGGCCCTATGAGGGCAACCCTGTCACCAAGCCGGATGTTGAAGGATATGTCTTCGAACAGGCGATTGTCCCCAAAGGCCTTGGACAGGGAATCCACGGCCAGTACATCCCGGCCGCTCTGCCTGTCTATATCAAAGGAGAAGCTTATCTGGTCGCCATGATAGACCTTTTCCACCCTCTCCATCTTATCCAGCCTCTTCTGCCGGCTTTCGGCAGCCCTGATGCTCTTCTCCCTGTTGAAGGACCGGTAGCGTTCGATAATCTCCTCCTGGCGGGCGATTTCCCTCTGCTGGGCCTTGTACTCCCTTTCCCGCTGGGCAATCCACTGGGCTTTTTGATCAACATAGCTGGAATAGTTTCCGCTGTAGAGGCGGGCGGTTTTGTTCTCTACCTCCAGTATATGGTCGCATAGGGCATCCAGGAAATACCTGTCATGGGAGATAACCATGATGGTTCCGGGATAGGATTGGAGGTATTCCTCCAGCCACTGCATGGCATCCAGATCCAGGTGGTTGGTAGGCTCGTCCAGGAGCAGCAGGCTGGGCTTTTCAAGGAGGACCTTGGCCAGGGCTACCCGGGTTTTCTGGCCACCGCTTAAATGATCAATCGGGGAATCAAATTCCTCGGGGGAGAAGCCAAGCCCCACCAGAACGCCTCTTATGAAGCTCTCATAACTGTAGCCGCCCTGTCGGTCGAAGGTTTCCTGCAGCCTGGAGTACTCGTTGAGGAGCCTTGTGTATTCACCCTCGTCCATAGAGATATAATCGGCCATTTTTGCTTCCATTTGCCTGAGGGTTTCCTCCATATCCAAGAGGGGACGAAAGACCTCCATAAGCTCATCCCAGATGGTCTTCTCCGACATAAGCACCGTATTCTGGGGCAGGTAGGCCATGGTGGTATCCCTGAGCTTATAGATTTCGCCACTGTCCGGGGACATTTCCCCGGCAATTATATTAAAGAGCGTGGTCTTGCCGGCACCGTTACCTCCTACAACCCCTAAGCGGGATCCTTCATTGACAGAAAAAGTTATTTGATTTAAAATTATATCAACGCCAAAGGATTTGGTAATCCTGTCGCAGGCTAGAACTATCATATTTGACCTCCCGATTCTATAGAAAGAAATTGTTTAAGGGACATACCCAATACCGATCATCAATTTTGGCAGTATCCAGGGCAAAAATTGGCACCTGGTTTTATATAAACAGTCTAATTATATGCTTTTTGTGATATAATCAGATATGTTACGAAAAGGACTTATCCATAGGGGATACTTTTTCGATAACATATGAAGGCAGAAAGAGCTTAATGCCCGGCAGGGCCAAAGCCTTTGGATCGAGATTAAGGGATCCGATATAATTTTAATGATAGCAGAAAACCATCAAAAACGAAAGTGATAGTCGGGCTCCCTGATATATTTAAGGAAAAATGTAGGACGGACAATCGAAAAACCAAAATACTGATGCAATTAAGGGAGGGTGTGCATATGCAGAGAAGCAGCAGAGTTTCAGAGGCGGTAATTAGGAGACTACCTAAGTACTACAGGTACTTAAAGGATATGGAGAAGAGTGGGATACAAAGGATTTCATCCAAGGAACTGAGCAAGAGGATGGGCCTGACGGCCTCCCAAATCCGCCAGGATTTCAATTGCTTTGGCGGTTTCGGCCTGCAGGGGTATGGGTACCATGTGAGCGACCTGTGCAACGAGATCAGAAAGATCCTGGGGCTACATAAGAAATACAATGTCATTATCGTAGGGGCAGGGAATGTGGGACAAGCCTTGTCCAACTACTCCGGGTTTGTCAGGGAGGGCTTTAACATAACAGCCATGTTTGATGCCAACCCCCGCCTGATAGGTATGTCCATAAGGGGAGTGCCCATATATGACATTGAAACCATGCCGGAGTATATAGCCGACAACGATATCAAAATAGGCGTAATTACTACCCCGAGGGAACAGGCCCAATCAATAGCAGATCAGATGGTGGACAGCGGAATAATGAGCATATGGAACTTTGCCCCCATTGACGTGAAGGTTCCCGAAGGCGTGGTTGTAGAAAATGTGCATTTGAGCGACAGCCTGTATATCCTGTCCTATAAGATGAACGATCTGGAGCGGCAGGAATCCTGATTCAGAAGGTTTTGTATGAGCAATTGATTAGCGAAATTGTTAGGCGGTGCAATCAAAATGAAGAAGATACAGGATATTATAGGACTGCCCTTGATCAGCATTGAGGGAGCCATGGAGCTGGGGGATATAAGGGACGTTCTTATCGATCCCGACAGCTGCAAGGTCAGATACCTGCTGGTATTGGATAAGAAATGGTACCTTGGGGCTATAGTGATTCCTTTTGAGGATATACTTTCAATCGGTACCGATGCGGTTACAATCGAGAACCAGAAGGTTTGCAGGAGATTCTCCGAGGTCGAGGATGCCCTCAGGCTGGCTGAAAAGGAAATAGAGGTCAGCCAGGCCAGGGTATTCACGGAGAGAGGCCAATACATCGGGGAGGTCAAGGAATTCTATATGGGCTTGGAAGACGGGGTTATAAGCAAATGCCATCTGGATGGCCCCAGGGGTCCCGTAATAATAGAACACCCCAGAATTATCTCCTTTGGTCCCAAGACCCTGGTGTTTCAAGAGGGCAAGCAGGAGGAGAAGGAGCCCGTATCGAATGAGCCCAGACCAAAGCCCACAAAAAACTCCGTCCCCAGCAGCGTAAGGCTCTTTGAAGAGAAGCAAAGGCAGTTTCTGATAGGCCGGAAGGGGACCAGGACGGTGCTGGACAGTTCAGGCAACGTTCTGTTGGAGGAAGGTCAGGTCCTGACCAACGAGATACTGGACAAGGTTAAGGATAAAAACAAAATAATGGAGTTGACCATAAACACAAGGTAGCATTTGGCACCCATAAACGGGTGCTTTTTTATTTTGCTGTGCTAATTGTTACGGGATGATTAACTGTAATTAAAATAAATATTAATTAAGTTACAATTTTACTTCAAGCCCCTTAATTCTTTGGATTTTAATAGAAATTCTATTTACATTTTTTCTTGCATAACCTATGATAAACAGGTAACCGAATGTGCGATGGAGGGAATGTGGATGGAGCCTAGAACAAGAGTTAAAAAGAAGAATATATGGGGTAAGGTTCTCCTCATATTTTTTCTCACCGTATTCATTGTAGCTATTGGGGGTACTGTTACATACGGTTATCAAGTTTTGAACGTCGCAACCTTTTATGAAGGCGTCGAAGTTGATGGCATCCCCTTGGGTACAATGACCAGGGAAGAGGCCCTGGATGCTATAAGGACCCATAACCAGCCTAAGCTGGATAAGATTAAGATAACCCTGATCCACGGGGATAAGACGTGGGAGTTTGACTATAAGGATATCAACGCCCAGATAAACATAGAGGAGGTAGTAGACGAGGCCTTCCTGGTTGGCAGACAGGGGACCATCGTCGACAGGTTCAAGGAGATCTATAATATAACCAATGAACCCAGAAGATTTGAAACCACCCTCACCTATGATGTGTCCCTCTTGGAGGATGATGTACAGGCAATCGCCGATGAGATTAATGAGGAGCCCGTGGACGCTACCATTGAGTTCAACCCTGACAAAAAGGAGAAGTTCTCCTTTACACCGGATAAGAAGGGCATAGGGATTCTGGTGGATAAGACCATGGAGATCCTGCATGCCCGAGTAGATGCGGGAGATTTCTCACCCATTACCATCGTATCAGAGGAGTTATTGCCCAAGCTCACCCTGGAAGAGGTCAAGACCTGGACCGCCAGGATTGGATACTATTCCACTCCCCTTAACGATAATTCAAACAGGAATCATAATATAAAACTGTCGTCCAAGGCCTACTATAATCTGCGCCTGGAGCCCGGCGAAGTGTTCTCATTAAACGAGGCTACCGGTCCCAGGGGAGCAGCCCAGGGATACAGGGAGGCTCCGGTAATCAAGGATGGCAATAGGTACGAAGATGCACCTGGCGGCGGGAACTGCCAGACATCCACCACCCTTTACGGAGCGGCCTTAAGGGCAGATCTGGAGATCGTGGAGAGGTCACCCCATTCCATAAAGTCCAGCTATACGCCTATAGGAACCGACGCCGCAGTAAGCTACCCTTACACGGATTTCAAGTTTAGGAACAATAAGGACACCCCCATCTTTGTAACCAGATACATCTCCGGTGGAAGGCTCCACGTTGAGATATACGGGAAACCGTCCGACGAATACGATGAGATAAAGGTTATCAGCTGGGAAGTCAGCAGGACCGATGTTCCCGAGTACAAGATCGTCGAGGATCCCACCATGTATGAAGGTGAAGAGAAGATCGAATACCAATCACGGGCCGGAATAAAGGCCGTATCATACAAGGTCTACTATAAGGACGGCAAGGAAATAAAACGGGAAAAAGTGGCAACTTCCAACTACAGGAGGATTCAGGGGCTTAAGAGGGTAGGCACAAAGAAAAAACCTGAAGCACAGGCACCTGAAAAGCCGAAGGATGATAAACCCAAGAACGATAAGCCCAAGGATGACAAGCCGAAACAGGAGGATCCAAAGCCCAAAGATCCTAAGCCGGAGGATCCGAAGCCGAAAGATCCAGAACCTGAAGATACCGGTGCTGAGGATTAATCAATATAACTGAATCTCATGTGGTAGTTCATTATTTAGGTAATGGCTATTGATTACTAAATTGCGATCTTATATTAAAGTAAGGTTTATTCTGGCAGCTTCCGGATTATATCGGGAAGCTGCCTTATTTATTCTGCCTTCACAAATCCATCCTCCCTGGGTACAGTAATAATATGTCAAATTACAAAACATATAGTTTACCTAACCCCTCGTCCTAAAACGGGGGTTTAATTTTGCACTTTTATTTTAACCACATCTATCCTATAATGTTATTCATAGGACAGGCGGAAAAACAATATATATCGTATGTAGGAGAGCCCGCCTGTAACCCTGTTTTGCCGCCCGGATATGATGATTGCGGCAGAACAAATATTAAATTGGGGTGATTCTTTGTTATATCCATTACTATTTGATCCTATATATAAAAGCAGAATTTGGGGAGGGGAGAGGATTGGTCAGATATTCGACCGTCAGCTGCCGTCCAATGATATTGGAGAAAGCTGGGATGTGGCCTGTCATAAGAATGGTACCAGCTTGATAGCAAATGGCCCGCATAAGGGCAGGGCCCTGGACGAACTGATTGAGGAATATGGCCGGCGGCTTATGGGGACCGCCCTGGATGAAAAGGACATAGAGAAATTCCCCTTGCTTATAAAGATACTGGATGCTTCGCAGCTCCTTTCCGTGCAGGTTCATCCGGGGGATGAATATGCAGCCCTTCACGAAAATGGGGAGTTAGGCAAGACGGAAATGTGGTATATAATAGACGCAGAGCCTGATGCATATCTATACTATGGGGTAAAACCCGGGGTAGATGCCGATGCATTCAGGGCTGCCATCGAAAGGGGAGATGTTGAGCCCTACCTGTGCGCTTTGAAGGTGGAGGAAGGCGACGTCCTGTACATTCCCTCCGGCATGGTTCATGCTATCGGGTCGGGAATCGTGATATGCGAGATCCAGCAGAATTCCGATACTACATACAGAGTTTTCGATTGGAACAGGACCGACGACGAGGGTAATCCAAGGGAACTCCACATAGACAAGGCCTTGGATGTAATAGACTTTGAGGGGCGGTACCCAAGTGAAAAGGTGAAGGGTATAAGGGTAGATGTGGACGGAGGTTTTAAAACCTATTTTGTAGCCGGACCCTATTTTGCCATGGAAAAGCTGGAAATAGAGCGGGGTATGGATGAAACGGCCGAGGGGGATAAGTTCTATATCCTGACCATTGTCTCAGGCCAGGGCTCTATCGACTATGATGGCGGTTCCCAGCCCTTTAAAGCGGGGGATTCCATCATGATACCCGCCGGTTTGGGCGAGTACACCATCCGGGGGGGCGCCACCGTACTGAAGTCCTATATACCGGATAGGGAAAAGGACATAATTTCGGTACTGGAGGCCAAGGGCTATTCCCGTAAGGATATGGAGGCTATTGCAGGACTTTTTGATTAAGAATCCATGTATATGAAAGGATAGAAGGATTAATGAATGATGACTGGAGGCGGGACCCGAACGTAATAGAGGGAGAGTATGAAATAATAGGGGAATGGGATGCAGAAGAACCTCGAAGAGAACCCAGAAGAGACCACATCGAAATAGGTTCCGGGCCTCCTTACGTCACCTATACCATACTGGCTATTAACATAGGGGTCTGGTTGCTGATGTCCCTGGTCGGCTTCTTTATGGGATGGAGCCAGAGCCAGCAGTTGTATTATTTCGGTGCGAAGGTGAACGTGCTGATAGCCCAGGGCGAGTATTGGAGATTGTTAACTCCCATGTTCCTCCATGTAGGGCTTGCCCACCTCTTCTTTAACTCCTATGCCCTGTATATATACGGGCCTGCAGTGGAGAGGCTCTTTGGAAGGCTTAAGTTCATCCTGGTATACCTGGTATCCGGGCTTGTAGGCAGCCTTCTCAGCTATCTCCTAAGTCCAAATAATGCTGCAGGTGCTTCGGGAGCAATATTTGGGCTTATGGGTTCCCTCCTGTATTTCAGGAAGGAAAAGAGAAACCTCTTCCAAAGGGTATTTGGCCCGGGGCTGCTGATGATCATTGGAATAAATCTGTTGTATGGATTTATCCAGCCCGGAATAGACAATTGGGGCCATATAGGCGGTCTGCTGGGTGGCTTTTTAATGGGTAATGCGTTGGGATTGTACCGGGAAAGGAACCCTGATTATAAAAGGAGGATTATATCCTGGATCCTTATAATCCTCATCTTCGTTCTTGGCCTGGGTTGGGGCAGGTTAAAGTACGGTGCATCCATACATCTTAACCGGGCATTGGATGCCGCCAGATTAGGCCGGATTGATGAAGCAAAGTACCATATAGAAAAGCTCTCTGCCAGGGCCCGAAAGGATACCAGGGCTAAAGAGCTTATCGAAGTCGTATATATAGAGGATATCAACAACAGTTTGCAGAAGGGCCAGCCTGATGAGGCCCTGGAATCAATCAATGTGCTCATTGGCTATTATCCCGAGGAGATGAACTACTACTTCTACAGGGGTAATATCTACGAGGCTATCGAGGATTATGAAAGGGCCCTGGAAGATTACCTGTTTGTAACTGAGACGGTAAAGAATTCCGACAAGGTATGGTTTAGCGCCGGAAGGGCGGCCTACAATACCGGTAGACTCTCCGACGCTAAGAAGTACCTGGAAGAGGCCCTTAAAATAAACCCAAACTACCAGGATGCCAAACAATTGTTGGAGGATATTTCGGGCTATATCTAGCAGGCCTCGGATTTACAGTTGCTGCATTTTTGTTATAGGGTGAACCCCGCACTGGTCAAAAACCTGTTAAAGGCCTGCCTGCCCTCCTTAGTGGGCTTAAATACGCCGGCGTCCTCCAGCACTCTCTGACATTTCCTGCCCACGGCCTTTTCCAGGATGGATTTGGCCTGCTCCCTGGTATTGTTCCTTCCGTGGACTTCTATCAATTCATATATCCATTTGCTGTGCTGGTGCAGGGGATGATCCTCGGACTCCAGCTCTTCTATTTTATGGGTATCCTTACCCGTCAATATTTCCTCTATGGCAGACAGTTCCTTCTGCAGTCGGCCGGGCAGGATGAACAGGCCCATCACTTCGATCAGTCCTATATTCTCCTTCTTGATATGGTGGATATCAGGATGGGGATGGAAGATCCCAAGGGGAAATTCGGGACTGGTCCTATTGTTTCTGAACACTATATCCAGCTGGTACTGGCCGTCTTTAGTCATGCGGGCGATGGGGGTTACGGTGTTGTGGGGTATGGTCTGTCCCTTGTCGTCCACGGACTCGGACAGGATATCAACCTCTGGATCGGAATAACCTCTCCACTTATTGAGTATCCCATGGGCCAGCTCTATCAGGGTTTCGGAATCGGCACATTCAAGCCGCAGGGTGGACATGGGCCAGTTGAGTATGCCGGCCTTTACCTGGGGATGATCCTCTAAATACAGCGGATACTCAACAGGGGATACCTCCATGGGGAAGGTATAGTAGCCACCCTGGAAATGGTCGTGGTTGAGTATAGAACCCCCGACTATGGGAAGATCGGCATTGGAACCGATGAAGTAATGGGGGAACTGGTCTAAAAAGTCAAAGAGCCTTTCAAAGGACTTACGGGTCAGCTTCATGGGGACATGCTCCTGACTGAGGACTATACAATGCTGGTTATAGTAGACATAGGGGGAGTATTGGAAGTACCAGGTTTCCCCTCCCAGCTCTACCGGCAATGTCCTATGGCTTTGCCGGGCAGGGTGGTTGACACGACCCGCATATCCAACGTTTTCCGGGCACAGGAGGCATTTGGGATAGCCCACCTGGGGAGCATTTTTCAAAGCTGCTATTTCTCTTGGATCCTTTTCAGGCTTGGTCAGGTTGATGGTGACCTTCAAGGTCCCGTAGTCGCTTTCATAGTCCCACTCAAGATTCTTTGCTATTCTGTCTACCCTGATATAATCGGATTTTTGACACAGCCTGTAGAAATCGTCGGTGGCTTCCCTGACTCCGCTTTTTTCCTTAATTGCATTGAACCTGTCTATTATCTGTGAAGGCAGGGGGGTAATGATGCCCATAATCCTGGTATCCAGCAGATCCCGATACACCAGGGTATCATCGGGGAGGATACCTTCCTCTGCCGCGTAGTCAAGGAGTTTTTCCAAGATAGGGGTTGCGGTAGGGGGTATCCCGCCATCAAAGATATCCTGGGAGTTCTCCCATGGTTCGGGTATCTGTAATAGATCCAGGAGCTGGTTTCGTAGAAAAACCATGTCCTCATTTCTTATCATATCGTTATGAAGCCCGAAGGCCAGCAATTGTTCAACCAGCCTGGCGGCTTCCTTCTTGGTATTGGTCATGGGGATTCCTTCCTTTCGGTTATTAATCAATATCCTGCCCGGGATGGCCCGGTACTAGTATGTACACTTTACTATATTGCCATTATATCGACAATATCCGGCTGATTCAACCAATATTCCATGTCTATTGTTTTAGCAGACAAGCTTTATTATACCTGGGGATTGTATTAATGGGAGGGCAGGGCTATAATAAAACCAATAGATAACAATGGCTATTGAACGCCAGGTTACGTCTTTGGATGGGAGGATGGTTTATTCCGGCTGCCTCCAAATTACATCGGGAAGCAACCTCCACAAATCCATCCTCCTTAACGACAGAACTAATACGTGAAGTAGCATTACATATCACTACAGGAAATACGATGCGTAACAGCAACCGTAATTAGCTATTGACAAGCGAATGATGAAAGGAGCGATCAATAGCTATTATCGATAAGGAGCGGGTAATAGTCATTATCAATATATTCTTGACTTGTATAATGCGTAAATTTAACTAGTTTAGAATCTGAATATTTGATATAAGGAGGAAGGAATGGATAGATTATTTGCTGAACTCTATGGACGGGACGATAAAACGATTAAGCGCCAAATAAACCGTTACTTAGGTGTTCTGGAGAGATACTACGAACTATTTCCGGATTGTAAGGAGGATGTCCAATTCTTCAGTACCCCCGGGCGTACCGAAGTAGGGGGCAATCATACCGATCACAACCATGGACGGGTGCTGGCAGCCGGAGTAACCATGGATACCGTAGCGGTGGCGGCCAGAAGGGATGATTCATTGATAATCCTTTATTCCCATGGATATGACGGGGTCTTTGAGGTGGATATTCGCGACCTGGAAGTAAAGGAAGATGAAAGGGAAACCACCCATGCACTAATAAGGGGTATTGCTGCAAGGTTTAAGGAATTGGGCTTTGAGATCGGGGGCTTTAACGCATATATCTCCAGCGATGTCCTTAGGGGATCCGGGCTTAGCTCATCGGCCTCCATTGAGGTATTGCTGGGAACCATCTTAAGTCACCTCTACAATGATGGACAGGTAGATGTAAAACTGCTGGCCATGGTAGGCCAATATGCGGAGAACGTATACTTTGGGAAGCCATGCGGCCTGATGGATCAAATGGCATGCGCCGTAGGTGGCTTTGTTACCATGGATTTTGAGGATCCAAGTGACCCGAAGGTAAGGAAGATCGAGTTTGACTTTGACAGCAAGGGATATAGCCTGCTGGTAGTGGATACCGGGGGCAGCCATGCTGATCTGACCGATGATTATGCATCGGTTCCGGCCGAGATGAAGGCTGTAGCAGAAGCCCTGGGTGCAAAGGTCTGCAGGGAATTGACCATGAAGCAGATTGTGGACAACATCCCCATGCTTAGGGAAAAGGTTAACGACAGGGCAGTCCTGAGGGCAATGCATTTTATAAACGAAGACCACCGGGTTACCAGGCAGGTGGCTGCATTGGAGGAGGACAATTTTGAAGAGTTCCTGTCCCTCATCAAGGAATCAGGGAACAGCTCCTGGAAGTGGCTTCAGAACTGCTATTCCGCCCACAGTCCATTGGAACAGGGCGTAACCCTGGCCCTTGCCCTGACGGAGGATTTTATAGGGACCATAGGAAAGGGAGCCTGCAGGGTTCACGGTGGCGGTTTTGCCGGGACCATCCAGGTTTTTCTGCCCAAGGAGAAGGTCAAAGATTACATAGAAGAGATAGAACCGATTTTCGGTCATGGTGCAGTCACCGTCCTGGGGATCAGGCCTGTAGGCACCATAAAAATGAATATAGATATAGAGGAATTAAGAAGATTTTGTAAGAAATAATTAGCAAGAGTTGGATATTTGCATAGAATAGGTTATATAGGCGCCTATTCTAATTTTTTGACTCACATATTACTTTGACTTACTTTGACTTTAGGCCTATAATATAATCAAACAGAGGGGAAATAATAAAATTAAAAAATAAAAAATGATAATGAGAAAGGAGAATTGCAAATGAGAGATATGGTACCTTTTAGAAGAAGAAACGGATTAACCCCAATCGACCTTTTCAGAGACTTTTTCGGTAGGGATTTAATGGATGACTTCTTTGGCAGCAGCATGTTACCCGTAGGGATGATGGGCGGATTCCGGGCAGATATAAAGGAGAACGACAAGGAGTATGTGGTAGAGGCAGAGCTACCCGGTTACAGCAAGGAAGATATTGAAATTGACCTTGTAAATGACCGCCTGACCATCTCTGCAAAGAAGAATGAAGAAGTTAAGGAAGAACGTGAAAACTACATCAGAAGGGAAAGGCGTATGGGTCAGGTATCCAGGTGCTTCCTGGTATCCGGCATTAAGAATGATCAGGTGAAGGCGGAATACGTAGACGGCCTGCTCAGGGTGACCTTGCCCAAGGAGGAAGAGGGTCGTACAAGAAGCACCAGAATAGATATAAACTAATTTCACGTTTTGTGCTAGCTAACATATGCTGGCAATAGCTATTGTTCGCTCCTTTTATCAATAGCCATTGCCTAGGATTATGAACTAGCACAATAGGTTAATTTAACTACTTATAGCAGGACCTTGTTTGGTCCTGTTTTTTTATGTCTAAAATATACTGTATTTATCCCATGGATTCTGGTAAAATGGTTCTGTATTATGGACTCTATTATATGGAAGGACGGAGGATTATGCCTCTCAATATCGTTTTAGTTGAACCGGAGATTCCACAAAATACGGGAAATATTTCCCGGACCTGCGCAGTTACGGGCGCAACCCTGCACCTTGTTAAGCCCCTGGGTTTTTCAGTGGATGATACCCACCTAAAGAGGGCCGGCCTGGACTACTGGAAGCTGTTGGATATAAGGTACCACGATTCCCTGGACGACTTTTTCAGGAAGCATCCGGAAGGGGACTTCTATTTTTCCACCACCAAGGCCAGGAGGTTTTATACCGATGTAAGATACACCAATGACAGCTTTCTCTTCTTTGGAAAGGAGACGGCAGGCCTTCCAAAATGGCTCCTGGAAAAGTACCAGGACCGCTGTATCCGCATACCCATGAGGGATGAGGCAAGATCCCTTAACCTATCCAACTCTGTGGCCATTATAGTTTATGAGGCTTTGAGGCAGCTCAATTTTCCAATTTAGATAAATTTCTCTTGATATGGGAGAGGTTTTAATGTAGAATATATACGGGTGAATATGCACCCTTTTTATGGGAAATAGCGGGTCAATTTATGCACGGCGGGACAAAAAATGTCCAGATTGGAGTGGAATATGTTACAGTCCCAAGGATTGCTGAAAAAATTAGTGCCGGAGTTTATAGAATTGTTTGATAGGCGCTATACTATACTGCGAAGCATCTATTCTATGCAACCTGTTGGCCGGAGAACCCTGGCCTCCATCTTGAAGATGGGGGAGAGAACTATCAGGAATGAGACAAGCTTCCTTAAGGAAGCGGGAATGCTCATCAGCCAACCTTCCGGTATGGAGGTAACCCGGGAAGGCGAGATAGTTCTGGACGGACTTAGGGAGTTTACCCATAAAATAAAGGGTCTGTACAACCTGGAAAGGCAATTGGAAGAGATCTTAAACTTAAAGAGGGTTCACATTATCCCCGGGGATGCCGATGAGGATGAGCTGGTCCTGTCCGATATCGGCAGAACTGCAGCCGGCATATTAAAAGAGGTTGTCAAAGATGGAGATGTGGTCTCGATAACAGGGGGCAACACGGTTGGGAAGGTTGCAGATGCCCTTCCTTACATAGGAGAGCTTAAGGATGTTATGGTGCTTCCTGCCAGGGGTGGTATGGGAGGCAGCGTTGAATACCAGTCCAATACCCTGGCGGCGGTTTTTGCCAAAAAACTGGGCGGGCAGTACAAGATGCTACACGTACCGGGGCAGTTGAGGGCCGAAGCAGCCAAGACTCTGATAAATGAGCCGGATGTAAAGTCCGTTATCGACTACCTGAAGAATACCAATATCCTAATATATGGTATGGGAATAGCTGAAGATATGGCAGTCAAAAGGAATCTAACCTCAGACCAAATGGGTATAATAAAAAGAGAGAAGGCTGTGGCAGAGGCTTTTGGTTACTTCTTCAACATGAAGGGGGAGATTGTATTCTCGTCCAACCCCATTGGGATCAGTATAGGAGACCTCAAGCATATCCCAACCGTCATAGGCGTTGTAGGGGGTAAGAAAAAGGCCAAGGCAGTCATGGCCGTCATAGGGAATTGTCCCAACAGCATACTGGTTATGGACGAAGGCATCGCCATGGGCATCATGGATACCTACAAGTCCAAGTGAGGTCGTTTTAAACAGAGGTTTAGACAAATTTCCTGATTCAAGTCTACTCCTTTGTTTATATAAATATTATAATGCTGGTTAACAGCAGAATATAAGGAGGAATTTCAAAATGGCTGTAAAAGTAGCAATTAATGGTTTTGGAAGAATTGGAAGGAATGCTTTCAAAGTAGCACTTGAAAAGTATCCTAATGAAATTGAATTTGTAGCTATAAATGATTTAACCGATCCTGCAACCCTTGCACATCTTCTACAATTCGACTCCTGCTTTGGGAAGTTCGAAGCTGATGTAGAGGTAAAGGAAGATGCTCTGGTAGTTAACGGCAAGGAAGTCAAGATTTTTGCCGAGAGAGATCCCGCCAACCTACCCTGGAAAGACCTGGGCGTTGACGTTGTAATGGAATGCACAGGTATCTTCAGATCCAGAGAGACCGCCGGCAAGCACATCGAAGCAGGGGCCAAGAAGGTAATCATCTCCGCTCCCGCCAAGAACGAAGATATCACTATCGTATTGGGCGTAAACGAGGACAAATATGATCCTGCAAACCATCATATTATTTCCAACGCATCCTGCACCACCAACTGCCTTGCACCATTTGCAAAGGTTCTTAACGACAAGTTTGGAATTAAGAAGGGTCTTATGACCACCGTTCACTCCTATACCAACGACCAAAGGATTCTGGACCTGCCCCATAGCGATCTGAGGAGGGCAAGAGCAGCAGCAGAATCCATCATCCCCACAACCACAGGAGCAGCAGCTGCAGTTGCATTGGTACTTCCGGAACTAAAGGGTAAACTGAATGGATTTGCCATGAGAGTACCTACACCTACCGTTTCTGTTGTTGACCTGGTAGTTGAGCTGGAGAAATCCACCACTGCAGAAGAGATCAATGCAGCATTGAAGGAAGCAGCCGAAGGCCCAATGAAGGGTATCTTGGGATACGAGGACAGACCTCTGGTATCCATAGACTTCAAGAAGGACGACAGATCCTCTATCGTAGATGCACTTTCCACCATGGTTATCGATGGCAACATGGCCAAGGTCGTATCCTGGTACGACAATGAATGGGGATATTCCTCAAGAATCGTTGACCTGGTAAACTATATAGCTGAAAAAGGTATATAATATCTGGATGTTGGAAGACAGGACCGATAACTGGAAGTATTCTCAATACTTCCAGTTGTTCGGGATCCTGCCTTTGAATTTTAGACTTGAGAGGAGTGGATCCGGTGAACAAGAAAACAATTGAGGATATCAACGTACAAGGTAAAAGGGTTTTGGTCCGGGTAGATTTTAACGTACCCCTTGACAATGAGGGCAATGTAACCGACGATACAAGGATCAGGGCAGCCCTTCCCACCATAAAATATCTTCTTGACAACAAGGCAAAGGTCATTTTGATGTCCCATCTGGGCAGGCCCAAGGGAGAGTTTAAGGCCGAGTTCAGCTTAAGGCCTGCAGCCAAGAGATTGGCAGAGCTTCTTGGCATGGATGTAAAGATGGCTGACGATGTTATAGGCGAAAGCGCCAAAAAGACTGTAGAGGGGCTGGAAGAGGGTCAGGTAGCCCTGTTGGAAAACCTGCGCTTCCATAACGAGGAGACCAAGAACAATCCCGATTTTGCAAAGAAACTGGCCGAGTTTGGCGAAGTTTATGTAAATGACGCTTTTGGTACCGCCCATAGGGCCCATGCCTCTACCGCAGGAGTAGCCGATCACCTTCCCGCTGTAGCCGGATATTTGATCAAAAAGGAACTGGAAGTTATGGGCAAGGCCCTGAGCAACCCCGAAAGGCCCTTTATAGCCATCCTGGGTGGGGCCAAGGTTTCCGATAAGATAGGCGTTATTGAGAACCTGATCGAAAAGGTTGACACCCTGATCATAGGTGGCGGAATGGCCTATACCTTCTTTAAAGCCAGGGGCTATGAGATCGGCGATTCCCTCCTGGAAGCCGATAAGGTAGAGCTGGCCAAATCCCTGGAGGAGAAGGCAGCAGCCAAGGGCGTTAAGTTCCTGCTTCCCGTGGACAATGTTGTAGCCCGTGAATTCAAGGCTGATGCAGAGCATAAGATCGTAGCCAGCGAAGAGATACCGGAAGGCTGGCAGGGACTGGATATCGGGCCCAAATCCCGTGAACTTTTCGGTGAGGAGATAAAGAAGGCAAAGACCGTGGTATGGAACGGTCCCATGGGTGTATTCGAAATGCCCGCATTTGCCGAGGGTACCAAGGCCATAGCCGAGTATCTGAGCCAATGTGAGGGTACCACCATCATAGGCGGCGGCGATTCCGCAGCTGCAGTTGAGCAGATGGGATATGCCGACAGGATGACCCACATCTCCACCGGCGGCGGAGCCTCCCTGGAATTCCTGGAAGGAAAGGTTCTGCCTGGAGTAGCTGCTCTAGACGACAAATAGAATATACATAGGACTATGTTGACTATACCGCTCGGTTTCCGGGCGGTATAGTTAGGATGTTAGGAGAAATGAAGATGAGAAAACCTATTATTGCTGGAAATTGGAAAATGAACAAGACACCCGCTGAAACAAGGGAACTGATAAATGAATTGAAACCTCTTGTACAGGATGCTGAGGTTGATGTGGTAGTCTGCCCTCCCTTTGTGTGCCTGGCTGCTGCTGCAGAGGCTTTGAAGGGTTCTAACATAGCCCTGGGAGCGCAGAACATGCACTTTGAAGAAAAAGGCGCATATACCGGAGAAATAGCTCCCAATATGTTGAAGGAGCTGGGGGTAGAATATGTTATCATAGGACACTCCGAGAGAAGACAGTATTTTGGTGAAACCGACGAATCCGTAAACAAGAAGGTTACTGTCGCCCTTGCCCACGGTCTTAACCCCATTATGTGCGTGGGAGAGACCCTGGAGGAGAGGGAAAAGGGTATAACCGAAAAAGTAGTTGAGAAGCAAACCAGGGAAGGCCTGAAGGGGCTTGAGGCCCAGGACGCCCAAAGGGTTGTTATTGCCTACGAACCTGTATGGGCCATCGGAACCGGAAAAACAGCTACCAGCGATCAAGCCAATGAAGTTATTGCCTTTATTCGCGGTATTGTTTCAGATATGTTTGGAAAAGATGTGGCAGATAAGATACGGATACAATATGGTGGAAGTATGAATCCCAAAAATGCATCAGAGCTTATGGCTATGCCCGACATCGATGGCGGACTCATTGGCGGGGCCAGTCTGAAAGCCGAAGATTTTGCAAAGGTAGTAAAATATTAGGAGGTACTTATGGCCAAGAAATTAACCGCCCTGGTTATAATGGATGGGTTTGGACTAAGCAATATAAAAGAAGGAAATGCAGTATACGAGGCTTCTACGCCTAATATAGACAGATTAATGAAGGAATATCCCAGCGGACAGATAAATGCCAGCGGGCTGGATGTGGGGCTTCCGGAAGGCCAGATGGGCAATTCCGAGGTTGGGCACCTGAACCTGGGTGCCGGCAGGATAGTCTATCAGGACTATACCCGTGTCAGCAAGGCTATTGAAGATGGAGACTTCTTCAGCAATCCGGCGCTCCTGTCAGCCGTAAACAATGCAAAGGAAAAAGGCACCAAGCTTCATCTTTTGGGGCTGGTATCCGATGGCGGGGTTCACAGCCATTTAGAGCACCTGTATGCCCTGGTGGAGCTGGCCAAACGTAATGATCTGGACAGGGTCTATATCCACTGTTTTATGGATGGCAGGGATGTACCGCCGACCAGCGGCAAGGGTTATATCTTGGCTCTTGAAGAAAAATTGCGTGAGTTGGGTCTGGGGAAAATTGCCACCGTCATGGGCAGATACTATGCCATGGACAGGGATAACCGCTGGGAGAGGGTCAAATTGGCCTACGACGCTATGGTAATGGGCCGGGGAATAGAGGTCGATAGTGCTCCCGAGGCCATGGACAGGTCCTATGGGGAGAATGTGACCGACGAGTTCGTTAAACCCTCGGTGGTTATGGAAGGTGGAAAACCGGTAGCAACCATAGACAGGGATGATTCCATAATCTTCTTCAACTTCAGGCCGGACAGGGCCCGGGAGATTACCAGGAGTCTGATTGACGTGGAATTTGATGGCTTCCCCAGGGAGAAAGGATATTTCCCCTTGGAATATATAACCATGACCCAGTACGACGCAACCTTTAAGAATGTTAAGATAGCATATGCTCCCGAGGATCTTACCAACACCTTTGGGGAGTATATAAGCAGGCATGGCAAGACCCAGCTTAGGATAGCGGAGACGGAAAAGTATGCCCATGTAACCTTCTTCTTCAACGGAGGGGTAGAGGTGCCCAATGAGGGAGAGGAACGGGTTCTCATACCGTCCCCCAAGGTGCCCACCTACGACTTAAAGCCCTCTATGAGCGCCTTTGAGGTAACGGATGAAGTGGAGAAGCGCATAGCATCCGGCAAATACGATTGTATTATCCTAAACTATGCCAACTGCGATATGGTTGGCCATACCGGTGTTATGGAAGCCGCTATTGAAGCAGTGGAAACCGTAGATACCTGTGTAGGCAGGGTGGTGGAGGCTATAAGGAAGGTTGGGGGAAGTGTCATAGTAACCGCCGACCATGGCAATGCCGAAAAGATGGTGGACCGCGAATCCGATGGCCCCCATACGGCCCATACCAATAACCCTGTACCCCTGATCTTCATAGATGACAATCGTAGGGATGTTACCATAAGGGAAGGGGGAAGGCTGGCTGATATTGCCCCAACCCTTTTAGAGCTGATGGGCCTGCCCATACCTCCCGGAATGACTGGGGAAAGCCTTCTTAAATAACATAGATGTTTTTATTTAGCATTAAATATTGGTAATGGCTATTGGAGGCTATTTTTTACCGCAGGAGTAACAGTTAAGTTGAATTATTGAAATATTAGTTAATGAATTCCACCAATGAATATCAATAGCCATTGCCTTTATAAACAATAAGATGACGAACTAATATAATAATTAGCTTTCTTATTGGATAAACGAAAGGAGAAAATTATCATGATGATTTTAGATGTAATAGGCAGAGAAATTGTCGACTCCAGAGGAAACCCCACCGTTGAGGTAGAGGTAGTTCTGGAGAGCGGGGCTGTTGGAAGAGCCGCAGTACCATCCGGTGCATCCACGGGAGCCTTTGAGGCCGTAGAGCTAAGGGACGGCGACAAGAGCAGATACCTGGGCAAAGGGGTTCAAAAAGCGGTTGACAACGTTAACAATATAATCGCCCCCGAGATCATCGGAATGAGCGCCCTGGATCAGACAGAAATCGACCAGCTTATGATAGAGCTGGACGGCACCCATAACAAGGGTAAGCTGGGCGCCAATGCCATCCTGGGAGTATCCCTGGCAGTAGCCAGAGCCGCAGCAGCAGCACTGGGAATGCCCCTTTACAAGTATATCGGTGGAGTTAATGCAAAGGTCCTGCCCGTTCCCATGATGAACATCATCAACGGCGGGGAGCATGCCGACAACACCGTGGATATCCAGGAATTTATGATTATGCCTGTTGGGGCCAAGAGCTTCAGGGAAGCCCTGAGAATGTGCGCAGAGGTCTTCCACAACCTGAAGGCCGTTCTTGGCGCAAAGGGTTACAGCACCGCAGTAGGTGACGAAGGCGGATTTGCTCCTGACCTGAAGACCAATGAAGAAGCTATCGAAGTTATTTTAGAGGCTGTAGAAAAGGCTGGATACAAGCCCGGAGACGATATCCGAATCGCCATCGACGCTGCAGCTACCGAGCTATACAACGAAGAAGACGGCAAGTATCACTTCCCCGGTGAAGGCGTAGTAAGAACCGTTGAAGAACTGGTTGACTACTATGCAAGACTAGCCGACAAGTATCCCATTATATCCCTGGAAGACGGCGTGGCCGAAGAGGATTGGGAAGGCTGGAAGCTTCTCACAGAAAAACTAGGTGACAAGATCCAGTTGGTAGGGGACGACCTGTTCGTAACCAACACCGAGCGTCTGGCCAAGGGCATCGATTTGAAGGTTGCCAACTCCATCCTGATCAAGGTTAACCAGATCGGTACCCTGACCGAGACCCTGGATGCCATCGAAATGGCAAACCGTGCAGGATACACAGCCGTAGTATCCCACCGTTCCGGTGAAACCGAGGATACAACCATTGCCGACCTGGTAGTGGCCGTAAATGCCGGACAGATCAAGACCGGTGCACCCTCCAGATCCGACAGGGTTGCTAAATACAATCAGCTCCTGAGGATTGAAGAGGAACTTGGTGAATCTGCACAATACCTGGGTCTGGATGCCTGGTTCAACCTGGAGAACAAATAAGAACATAGACTGCCTGGTGGGCAGTAAACTATAAGATTGGCAGAAAAACAGGAGGGAGGGGGCTGTTCCCCTTCCTCTTGGTTTTCTTTTCTTGATTTTAACAGGACCCTGTGATACAATACTTTTGTTATAGCTTTATCCGCAAAGGGAGGGATATAGTATGGGCGCACTCAAGATAGCCGCCACCGTTGTGTTGGTATTGTTTGAACTGTTTCTGATCATCGTAGTTCTGCTGCAACAGGGAAAATCAGCGGGACTGTCGGCTTCCCTTGGAGGAGGTACGGAAACATTCTTCGGAAAAAACAAGGCAAGGAGCTTTGAAGGCAGGCTCCAAAGGCTGACCACTATTTCAGCCATTGGCTTTATCATTGTTTCGATTTTACTTGCCATATTGTTATAAGGAGGCGGAAAGGTGCCCATATCCCTATAAGCAATGGGTCCTGCAGGCTAAGACAGAAAGTGGGTAAAACTTTCCGTTCCGTTTATATCATGTGAGTAATTGAATTCAATTGTCTCCGTGTTATAGGAAGCTACAAGAACGACCCCCTGCGGTCGTTTTTTATTTTGCATACATAATTTAACCTCTTGTACCAGTTCATAATCTTAGGCAATGAGCTATTGATAAGCGGATGACTTCAACGCTCACTAGCCATTATCGGCATATGATTGACTAGCACAACTCGTTAACTTACAGTATTGATAGGATCCTGAATAGGTTGTTGACACTGCATTGAAATCGTGCTTACTAAAATCTATCTGAACGAATCTGTTGTTCTTTGCCCAAATTGGGTTATTAATAAAATGAGTTATTATTACGAAGAGACAGGTTGATAATAATACATATAGAAAGGTAAAACTTAATAATACTAGGAGGTATGATATTGGATATTAAAGAAAAAATATTGGAACTTTTGAGGGAGAAGAATCTTCCTCCCCTATTCCCTGATAAATTGATGGAAGCCCTGGGATTTGCCCAGAGCGACCGGGTTATTTTCATGGGCATATTGAACGATATGGTGGAGAGCGGACAGCTGGTAAGGACCAGAAAGAATAAGTACGCCCTGCCTGAAACCCTGGGGTTCCTGGTGGGCCGCCTGCAGGGTAATTCCAAGGGCTTTGCCTTCTTTATCCCAGACTCGGAGGATGAACAGGATATATTCATCCCACCGGAGAATTTGAACGGGGCCATGCATAAGGACAGGGTAATGGTCCGGGTCTTCAGGGACCGGTTCAGCCTTGCCCCCTCCAGGGAAGGCGAAGTATATAAGGTGCTTGAGCGGGCCAACACATCCATAGTCGGGACCTTTGAAAGGGACCAGCATTATGGTTTTGTGGTGCCCGATGATCCCAGGATAAGCAATGATATCTTCGTTGCCAGGGAGAATATGCTGGATGCTCAGACGGGGCATAAGGTAGTGGTGGAGGTCTTTAGATGGCCGGAGTCCAGGAGGAATCCCGAAGGCAGGATTGTGGAGGTCCTGGGGCATAAGGATGAGCCCGGGACGGATATCCTGTCCATTATACGCCAGTTCAACCTGCCGGAAACCTTTTCGGAAGAAACCCTGAATTTGGTAAAGAAGATACCCCAAAAGGTGTCCCAGGAGGAGATATCCAGGAGAAGGGATCTGCGGGATCTCAAAACCTTTACCATGGACGGGGCTGACGCCAAGGATCTGGATGATGCCATCTCCATAGAGAGAAATGAGGAGGGCAACTTTATACTTGGTGTCCATATAGCGGATGTCAACCATTACATCTTTGAAAACAGCCCCTTGGATAAGGAGGCCCTGGCCAGGGGAACCAGCGTTTACCTGGTGGACAGGGTGGTACCCATGCTGCCCAAGGAACTCTCCAACGGGATCTGCAGCCTCAACCCCAATGAGGACAGGCTGACCATGTCGGTCATTATGGAGGTGGATAAGAACGGGAAGGTTCTGGACTATTCCATAGAGGAGACTGTTATAAGAAGCAAGATGAGGATGGTATATGAGGACGTTACCATGATCCTGGAAGACGGAGAAAAGGATCCCGAGGTTTTGGAGCGGTACCGTGACTTTATGGATGAGCTTAGGGATGCCGAGGAACTGTGCAGAATATTGAACAGGGAAAGGGCAAAGCGGGGGAGCATAGACTTCAATCTGGACGAAACCCAGATACTGCTGGACGAGAAGGGAAAACCCATCGATATCAGGCCGGCGGAAAGGGGTATATCCAACAGGATTATCGAGGAGTTTATGCTGCTTTGCAACGAGACCATTGCCCAACACATTTTCTGGCAGGAGATCCCCTTTATGTACAGGGTCCATGAGGATCCGGACATAGAGAAGATGCTGGATTTCAATGAACTTATCCAGAACTTCGGATATAAGCTGAAGGGGATCAGGGAGGGCATCCATCCAAAGGTACTCCAGAGCCTGCTATTGGATATAAAGGACAAGCCGGAGGAGAGGATCATCAGCACAATTATGCTAAGGTCTCTGCAAAAGGCCAGGTACAGCCATGAAAACCTTGGACATTTTGGTTTGGCTACCAGGAACTATTGCCACTTTACCGCCCCCATCCGCCGCTATCCCGATCTGATGATCCACCGCATAATCAAGGAGTCCATTCATGGAAAGCTGACGGCCGGGAGATTGAAGCAGCTGGAGGAGGTGTTGCCTGATATGGCCAAGCACTGCTCAGCCCGGGAGCGGACTGCCGATGAAGCCGAGCGGGAGACCGAAGCTCTTAAGAAGGTGGAATTCATGGCGGACAAGGTTGGTGAAGAGTTTGACGGGATTATTTCCGGTGTAACTGGATACGGCCTGTATGTTCAGCTTCCCAATACCGTAGAAGGCCTGGTCCGGGTAAGCTCCATAGAAGACGACTATTACAACTTTGTCGAAAAGCACTACTGCCTCATAGGGGAAAGGCACAGGCGGATCTTTAGAATAGGGGATCCCATCAGGATAAAGGTTTTAAACGTGGATATGGTTATGAGAAATATTGATTTTGTATTGGCCGACTGATGTGATATAATTGGCTTATCTTACCATCCTGGAGGGAGTGTTTTAATATGCAGAATTTAGTAAGCTTCAAAAAGCAGGATATGGGAAACGGCGTCTGGAGGATTAGTCAGGGAAGTGCCATGGCAGGACTGGACGAATATGTGGATGCCTACCTGGTTTGCGGCCAGGAAAGGGCCGTGTTGATTGACAGCCTGATGGATGAGGGAAACCTATACAGCATTATAAGGGAAATTACCCCCCTTCCTGTGGACGTTGTATTAACCCATGGCCACGGGGATCATGCGGGTAGGGAATTAAAGAATCTCATTGATCACGGGCTGAAGGTATATATGAAGCTGGAGGATTATAAGATATATACCGGTATGTCCGATAAAGATGCCGTCAGCAGGGAGAGTTTCCGGGAATTATATCATGGGCAGACCTTTGATTTGGGCAACCGCCAGATGGAGATTATAGAACTCCCCGGGCATACACCCGGCTGTATCGTTGTCCTTGACAGGAAGAATCAGCTCATGTTTTCGGGTGATTCCCTGGGTTCGGGAACTATATGGATGCAGCTGCCCCATTCACTGGCCCTGGAGGAGTACCTTGAAGTGCTTAAACGCCTGGAAAGGGAGGTTGCCGATCTGGATGACCTGGTAATCTATCCCGGGCATTACTATCAGATGAGGGAAAAGCTGGACAAGCAGTATGTAACCGATATGAGGGTACTGACGGAGAACCTGGTATCGGGGAAGACCCGCGGGGTTCCAATTGAAGACAAGGGGACTAAAGAAAGATTCCCAAATGCCCTGCATGCAAGCCTTGGTGCCATGTACAGCTATTGCTATGACCCTGACAAGATATTGAAATAGGGACAAAACAAGGGATTGCAGCGTACTTGACAGAGTATAATGGGTGTGTTAATATTATTATGCAACTAGAAATCTCCCTATTTGCCGCATGTCGCAGATAGGGTTATTTTATCGGAGTAGGTGTAAGAATTGGCTAAGGACAGTATAAAGGTTATTGCCCAAAATCGTAAAGCCAGGCATGATTATTTTATAGAGGAAACCTTTGAGGCCGGCATAGTGCTGGCCGGTACCGAGGTCAAGTCTATACGCCTTGGGAAGGTAAATCTAAGGGATAGTTATGCTGATATAAGAAATGGCGAAGTTTTCGTCAACAACATGCATATAAGCCCTTACGAGAAGGGGAACATAGCCAACAAGGATCCGATGCGGAGCCGCAAACTGTTGCTCCATAAGAGGGAGATCAACAGGCTTTTAGGCTACGTTCAGCAAAAGGGATTGACCCTTATTCCCCTTAGGGTCTATTTAAAAGGTGACCTGGTAAAGGTGGAACTGGCTGTAGCCCGAGGTAAAAAGCAGTACGACAGACGCCAGGATATAGCCCGTCGGGATGCCCAGAGGGACATCGACAGGGCTTTCAGGGAAAGCCAAAGGATTTAGCCAGGGATAGATCTACACCGACACTCCGAGTTCTATTATCTGTTTAGTCTTCATAGCCCTATTTTGGGCTTAATATATGGGGGCGTACTGGTTTCGACGGGGATAGTAGAGGTGCGAGAAGCGAGCTGCGGACTCCGGGGCCGCATCAACAACCTGGAACTTAAAATTAAACGCAAACAACGATAATTACGCTTTAGCCGCTGCTTAATGCGGCTACGTCTTACCTGTAGAGCCCGCGCTACAGGATAAGGCGACGATTTAGCGGGGAACGAACCTAACAAAGCTTTGAGTTAGGCCGGAATTTATGAAGCTACTGAAGCCGGAATCCTGTCAGTGGGAGTCCGGTGGAGGGAATGTCAAAACACTGACTGCGCTCGGAGATGCTTTCGCCGATATATCTTCGGACAGGGGTTCGATTCAGTAGAGTCGCCTTGCAGAGCAATCTGCAAGTGAAAACCCGGCTTAATCGGTGAAACCGTAACGACAGGCCATAAAGGCTTGGACGACGGCAACGCCGAGGAGTATGTGGAGAAATCCAACAGCTCTGTATCGACTCATAGGCTTCTAAATCCAGGTATGGACTTGTCAAAGATCCGCATCCCATGGACATGAAGCACTAGGATGGAAGCTCAATACTATAATATGGCTTTCATAATACGCCGGGAAGCTCAGATAAGAGCTTAAGACATAGTCAGCACCATTGGAAACAATGGATTCATGTGTCCCCTCGCCTCCACCAAATGATAAGGACTGTTAGTTGATTATAATCAATTAACAGTCCTTTACCTATTTTATGGATATGAATCTCTGATAGAAATCCTCTTTGGCTTTTAGTAACTCCGGTTAATATCTGCCATTCCTTGGTGTTAGTGCCTTGTATTCAGTAAGGATTAACTTCGCTCTTAACTTTTTTTGTGTGATAACAAGGTAGGGTTCAATCTCGTTTAGCAATTCTATAGCATCGTTATATCGTACTGTATATGTATATGAGACTTGGTGTTTATGTGGTTTATAATTTAGAAAATATTTCAGTTATGCCATTTGATAAAAATAATTCGTGTAAGAGTTATCGGTTATGGTAATATTGAATTAAATCATGGTTCATCCTCTTCTTTTTGACGTCTGTTTTTCAACTATATTTTAACGGCGGCAAGAGTCTCGGCTTAAATTATTATCTTTTTACACCAATATTCGGACTTAATCCTAAAAAAGCTGGCTTCACTGATGCCTTTATAAAGTATGATTAATATTTATTTACTACAAAATGATAAAGACCGTGCCTAGATAAAATCTAGGCACGGTCTTTATCCATGGTTTTAGTTTGATGAATCTATAAATCACTTTCAATTGCCTTAACTGGGCAAACCTTTACTGC
>ERZ773359.861-NODE-861-length-43676-cov-55.322528_pt1 | contig 43676 bp, 47 predicted proteins | sample MGYA00374955_ERZ773359 | MGnify/ENA primary metagenome ERZ773359 (study PRJEB29098, sample SAMN04486028) | biogas fermenter metagenome | study: EMG produced TPA metagenomics assembly of the Biogas fermentation microbial communities from Germany - Plant 4 DNA1...
ATTATATCATACTGACATCTATCTTGTTACTATAATTCCATTAAAGCTAAGAGCCAAAATAAAAAGGACGGGCAAGATTGCTTCTTACCCGCCCCTACCATTGAATAAGAAACTATTTTATTTATTTCCAGCTACTTTTCCTGGATCCTTGCGGATTAATATATTATATCCTTGTATAGCTAATACTATAGCAAGTATAAATAGCAATACAGGGAATACTACCATTATATAGTTAGCACTTGCAAAGTTAGTTTGAATCAAGATTACCAAAGCAGTAAGAGTTACTATCAGCATGAATACCATTGGAATAGTAAGCATTCCAAAGCTTCTTTTTTCCCTCTTAAGCCACAATGCTACAGCCATTAATGCCAATGCAGCTAATAATTGGTTTGCAGAACCGAATATTGGCCATATCTTTGCGTAGCCTCCTAATGCAAGAGCTGCTCCTATTATAACTGTTATAGTAGTAGAAACATACATATTTGTAAGTGGGGATTGCTTTTCCTGATCTGGTTTTTCAAAGTATTCCTGGAATATAAACCTTCCAAGCCTTGTTGCAGTATCAAGGCTTGTAAGGGCAAATGCCGATACTGCCAGTGCGACAAATGTTTTCCCAACTTCAAATGGAATACCAAACTTGGACATAAATGTTCCTACACCTTCTGCAAATACATTTGTAGGTCCAATTTCCTTTAGTTTTGGTAAGAATTCTCCTGTAGTCAGATATGCAGCAGAAATAATTGATACAACTGCCAATATACCTTCAATTAGCATTGAACCATACCCAATAAGCTTTACATCCTTTTCATTATTTAACTGTTTAGCTGTTGTACCAGAGCCTACCAGAGAGTGGAAACCTGATATAGCTCCACAAGCTACAGTAACAAATAGCATTGGGAACAGGTATTGTCCGTTTACTTCAAATCCGGCAACTGCATCAAGCTTAATAGTTGGGTTATAGATGATAATTCCCAATACAGCTCCTATTATCATTGCATACAATAAATATGAATTTAGATAATCCCTAGGCTGTAATAATATCCACACAGGTGCAGTTGATGCAATCCAGATATAAATTGCCAAAATAATTACCCAAGTAGTAACGCTTAATTTTAGTGGAAATACTGTTCCTAGCCATACTGATACAAATAACAGAATTACTCCAATAACAGTTCCGATCTTAATGTCTAATCCTTTTCTATATACTGCATACCCAAATAGGATAGCTAAAATCATAAATAGTATTGATGATGTAGCTGCTTGTGGAGTATTAGCAAATGTAGTTGCAACAATGTTGGTAAATGCTGCTACAACCAGCAACAATGTCAGCCATGCAAATATAGCAAATAATTTCTTACCTGTAGTTCCCATCGTTTCTCCAATTACTTCGCCTATGGATTTACCCTTATGTCTAATAGATACGAATAATGACCCCATATCATGTGGTGAACCAAAGAATATACACCCAATCATAATCCACAGATATACTGGAACCCATCCGAATATAGCTGCCTGAATAGGTCCGTTAATTGGTCCTGCACCAGCTATTGATGCAAAGTGGTGACCCAATAGGATTGCTGGATTTGCTGGAACATAGTCTACGCCATCATTGATTTCATGAGCTGGTGTTTTTCTGGTTGGGTCTACACCCCATTTCTTTGCAAGCCATGCACCATAGGTAGCATAAGCAATAATGAATATAATAATACTACCTACAATTAATAACAAAGAACTCATAAAAACACCTCCTGAAGAGATATACTAATGATTACTGAATACTATAAACCTTACTAACCTCCTTTCCTTTTTTATTTGTTACTATATAATTATCCTCAATAGTAACCAAAATTAACCTAATATCAACCCAGCCTTTAAAACCGAAGGCAAACCCCTTATGATATTTAAACTTCTTTATAGTATCTATAATGTCCGCCCCAGGTTTATGTTTTGTAACCAATACCCCTGTAATAGCACTTGACATATGATTTTCATCTGGCTTGACTATATCATCAATAGAGTTTACTAGAAATTCTATATATTCTTTCAAACAAATATTATCTATCTTATCAATACATTTAATAAATATGTATTCATTGCTTTCAATGGCATATATAACTATTTTTTTTGATAAAATATATCTTTCATTTCTTAAATGATATCTAGCATGTAGATCACAAACATAACCATTTAACTCATAGTTTCTTTCAATATCAAAATAATTTTTAAGCTTTTTTTCTATGTTATCTAGATATTCTTTATAATCCATTTTTCCCCCTTTATCTTAAGTAATTTTATAGCTATAATTTATGCACATGATAATTTCTGACAAGCTTCCAAGCAGAGAAAATATGACTAAAACAAGATGCAAAGGAATTGTGGTATTCATTATTTTCTGGTTTATGTGAGCCTTGAACCTAATTTAGAAAAGCAGTGTTGTAAGTCAAATTTTTATCATTCTCTTGTTATATTTATTATATTACAAATTGTTTTTATTTTCAATATATTTAATGAATTAAAAAGAAGTAAAAAAGGTTGCAATCTAATTTAAATGCAACCTTAATTTGCTTCCTTCACGAATTCCTTTTCCCATATTTGTGGATATCTTCCAATTGCCCATTCAGCCATTATTATTTTTTCTCCTGGATTTAGTTGTACCTTTCCTATTGGTTCCTTTCCAATTGCGTTTTCTTCTATGGGATATATTAATATTTCATTTCTGGTAAGTATTATAGCTATATCCTCATTTGGAGAAACAAATGCATCTAATGCATCTGGCCTTCTAGCCTTTATTTCCTTCCAGGGTATATATAATTCATCATAGCTTATAATTTCTTGGCTTGGTATTGCTGGAATATTAAAATCTTCATAAACATAATCACCATTTTTAATATAGTTTACCCTTCCCTTTAGTGTCCAAAGCCCATTTCTTCTAAATAGTCCAAAGCTGTCTTCCTTAGGTATAAAATTTATTAATCCTTTTTTGCTTTCCTTATTATTTGAAAGAATTTCCATATTAAAGCCTTCTAATAAAGCCTCTTTACCAGCTTCCCCCATTATATCTGAAATCTTTATAGGAGTACCTTCATTTATATTATCAACAGGATAAAACTCCAGATATCTTTGACCTTTATTTCTGTAATGTATATTCTCTATTGATATATAGTTGTTTCCTAAAAACAATATATTTTTTATAGTGCTACTAGTGCTAATTTGTTCCATTTCGGTTCTGAAAATTTCTTCATCTCTTACTTTTATACTTATATCTGCACTCCTATTTACAGGATAAGCTTTAATTTTATCATTTACTTTACCATCCTTTTCTTCCCTTTCTACTTCTACCTTCCAGAATCCAGTCATCCTGGGAAGTAATATATTTTCCATTTCCTGAATGCTAACTATATTTTTATCAACACTTCTAATAAATATAGTTCTATAACTCCAATTTTCAAGTCCACTATTTCCACTATCTAATTTAAAGGACTTTAACCCTAATAGTATAGCTGAATCCAAACTTATTTCCTTTTCAGAATCAGCCGCTTTTAAGGTAATTTCTTGAGTAGTACTATAAAGTTCAGCCTTATCAATTTGAACATCATCATTTGTTTTTCTTAAATAAAAAAATACTCCATCTATATTTACCAATATAGTATTGTCAGAAAGCTTTATAAAATCATTGAAAAACTGTCTTTCACCTGATACGGAAACTACTTGTATTTCTTCATCTGTTATATTTAATAATTCCGGATTAGTCTTATATTGATATATTAAATATTCATTAGCTTTAACATTTTTTATTTTAAAATTAGGTTCATAACAATAATTATCCCCTAGAATAACTACATCTTCGTGAAATAGAGCTTCCTTTCCAATATAGATTTCCGCTTCTTCTTCTGTCATTGCACTTACAGGGCTAATTTTGAATTCTTCAACAAGATACCTGCCTTCAATTGGCAAATTTATATTTTTTGGTGCCACAATATTTTTGGATAACTCCATATTATCAACACTACATGCAGATAAAAGTATTGCAAGTATCACAAATCCTAGTAATAATGATATTCTTTTCATTTGCTACATCCTCCCCTTATTGGCAGGGTCACTATTACTGTTGTACCTTCATTAAGTTTACTTTTAATATCCATATGACCTCCATGAAGTTTTACAATTTCATCACATATAGATAAGCCTAAGCCTGTATTGGAATTGCTGTTTTTCCCCTTGTAGAATTTTTCCTTAATATAGGGCAAATCTTCCTCGTGAATACCTTGACCATTATCCTTTACTTTGATAATTACATAATCACCATCTTTTCCTGCGCTTAAACTAACCCTTCCTCCTTCATCTGTGAATTTAAAAGCATTATCTAGCAGATTTATAAGTACCTGTTTAATTCTATTTTCATCACCAATGATATTTGGTAAATCAGAATCATAGGAAACAGAAAAATCCAAGTTTTTTTCCTTAGCCCTAAGTTTAAGCTGCTTTTCTACTTGGTTTATAGATTCAATTAAATTCATTTCATCCTTTTCTATTGTGATTCTTCCAGAAACATACCTAGAAAAATCAAGTAGTTCTTCTACTAAGTCTGATAATCTATCACTTTCTTTTTCAATTATATTAAGCCCATCTTTCAATAAACTTTGATCCACTTTACCAGAATTTAGAGTTATAGCCCAGCCCTTTATTGAAGTTAGAGGAGTTCTTAATTCATGGGAAATAGATGATATAAAATCATTTTTCAACTGATCCTTTTTTATTAACTCTTCCGCCATATAGTTTAAGGTATCAGATAGTTTCCCAATTTCATCATCAAACTTCTTTTTTGATCTTACCTTTAATTGCCCATCTGCCATTTTTTCTGCAACTTCTGTTACTTCCTTTAAGGGCTGAACAATGGTATTGGCTAAAAAAATACTTACAATCCCTGAAATTACCACTACTATAATTCCTAACACAATCAATAGCCTATATATACTCATAATTATTTTATTAGTTTCCCTTAAGGAGGATATAAATCTTAAAACTCCCACAACTTCACCTTCAACTTTTAAAGGGCTTGATACAGCTATTACTGGCTCTGTATCATATTCTACTTTTCCAATCCAGGTAGCCTTATTGCCTTTTAAGGCATCTAAAACATCACCGGATGTAATAAACTTTGTTTCATGGACAGCACCAATTGAATCCATCAGTATTTTCCCTTCATTATCTAAAATTTGTACTTGGGCTGATGTCTGCCTCCAAAATAAATCCACATCATCAATAACTATGTCTTCCAATCTACTGGTGGAGAAGTATTTTCTATAAAATTCAGTTGAAAAGGCTATCTGATTTGAAAGTATTTCTTCAATGCTTTTGTAATAATAGTTTCTAATTGCATTGAATAGAAAAAATTCTATTATAAGTACTGTAATTATTATAATCAGCATAAAGTTACCAACTAGCCTTTTTTTAATACTACTTTTCATAATCTCCTCCAGATAAATTCCCATCTCTTCTCCACCTGTATCCTACACCCCAAACAGTTTCAATATAGTGAGGATTTTTAGAATCATCTTCAATTTTTGTTCTAAGCCTTCTTATATTTACATCTACAATTTTAGTATCTCCTATAAAATCATATCCCCACACTAAATTAAGTATTTCATCCCTGGTAAAGGCTCTACCAGGGTTTTCTATAAAAAGTTTAATTATGGAATATTCAGTGGGAGTCAGTTCAATATGTTTTTCGTTTTTAAAAAACTGTCTAGAATATTTGTCAATTTTAAAGGGTCCAAAGGTTACTATTTCATGATTTTCAGGCTTGTTTGCATCAATTCTCCTTATAAGGGATTTTATCCTTAAAACTAATTCTAAAGGATTAAAAGGCTTTACCATATAATCATCTGTCCCATACTCAAGGCCCATTATCTTGTCTACATCTTGAGATTTGGCTGTCAGCATTATAATGCCTATTGTGCTGTATTTGTTTCTCAACTCCTTACATACCTGATACCCATCAATACCCGGAAGCATTATATCCAATACAACTACATCTATATCCTCAGACTTAGCTATTTCCAAGGCTTTTTCGCCAGTTTCAGCTTCTATGACAATAAATCCTTCCCTTTCAAGATTGATTCTTATAAATTTCCTTATGGACTCCTCATCCTCTACTACAAGAATCTTCTTGTTTCTCATCTTATTACCCCCAATTACAATGTTGAAAATTCATAACCTTCCTCTATTAAAAATTCTATGATAGCAGGTAAAGCTTCTGGTGTAGTATATTTTGCATCTGTATCATGCATTAGTATTACAAGATTGTTTTGCTTTTTGTAAGTGCTTTTAAATCTTTCAATTAGCCTTTCTTTAGATAGGTTATGACCTTCAGCATCTCCATTCAAAGAATTCCAGTCTACATACCTATATCCTAATTCTGTTACCTGCTTTCTAAAGGATGTTTTCCAAGCTTCAAAAGAACCTCCCGGAAATCTTATTAAATCTGTTTCAAAATCCTCACCCAGTATATTTTTAAATACCTCTTTGGTAGCATCCAGCTCTTTTACAAAATTAGAAACATTTTTATAAATATAATTATAATTATGGCTGTAAGTATGATTTCCTATGACATGTCCCTCATCATGAATTCTTTTTAATATGTGAGGATATTTTTCTGCATATTTTCCTACTACAAAAAAGGTAGCTTTAATATCGTATTTGGCAAGAATATCTAATATTTGAGGGGTTACTGTACTTGATGGACCATCATCAAAGGTAAGATAGGCAACTTTTCTCTCTTCAGAACCTTCTGTAGGCCAAAGTTCACCTACTTCTATATTTTCAGTATTTTCTTCTTCAATATCATTTATTTCCTCTTCAACAATACCTGTATATCCTTCCTTGTTTTCAGGCTCAGTAGCAGTACCTTTTTCTTGTTCTACTTCTTCCATATCTTCAACTATTTCCTCATCCCCACATTCATCCACCTCTACAATTACTTCCTTTTCTAATGCTTTAATTTTTCTATTTAAAAGCCTACGCTTTTCACCATAAGTTTTGTATATTTCTAACTCTTCTATAGGAACTCCTTCTGCACCAACCAAATCTGAACCTAATTTAGTTATGATTATATATGAATTCCCGATAAACAAAAATACAACTATAATAATTAGTGCCAATATAAGTCTTTTTTTGCCCATTTTTGCCCCCCTTTCTTATAATACATCATCATTAGATATTTTTTCTCTAATTATAGAATACTATATACTCCAAAAATTTGCTTTACAAAAAAGTTACAAAAAATAGGCTAAAGTTAGCCTATTTAATAATTATATTCCATACCGAATATATATGGGTTTAATCTTCTTAACAATTCAGAAATTATTATAATAGTAATAATATCCCTAGCCAGTCTCCTTCTTCCATAAAATTGTCTTTGAAGAGATCTGTACCTACCTCTTCTTTCTATTGGGTCTTCATCTATTTCCGGACATTCATAAATTAGCTTTTCATATACTTCCTCCACCATATAATCTATTTCATCCTCTGTTATATTTACCGGTCCTGGATTATTTTTTAAGTATTTGTTTATAGAATCTATAGCTTTAGGATAAATTCTATAATACAGTTCTGGATAATTCATTTCCATATTATTACCTCCCCTACATATTCAATACATAATATGTAGGGTGAGGTTTATTTGACACTGTTTACACTGCTCTTTTAAATTGGGATCTATATAATTCACTATATAACCCATTTTTAGCTAATAATTCTTCATGGCTACCTCTTTCAACTATCCCATCATTTGTTAATACTATTATTTCATCTGCATTCTTTATGGTAGATAATCTATGGGCAATTACAAGGGCTGTTCTTCCCTCGGCTAATTTTTCAAGAGATTTTTGAATTATTATTTCCGTTTGATTATCAAGGGCAGATGTAGCTTCATCCAGTATCAATATAGGAGGATTTTTTAAAAATAGCCTTGCAATAGAAATTCTCTGTTTTTGTCCACCAGAAAGCTTAACACCCTTCTCACCAATAAAGGTATCATATCCATTAGGAAGAGACATTATAAAATCATGAATGCTTGCCTTTTTAGCAGCCTCAATAATCTCCTCATCAGATTTAGTCGGATCTCCATATGCAATATTTTCCTTAATTGTTCCAGTAAATAAAAATACATCCTGTTGGACAATACCTATGTTTTTCCTTAAAGATTCAAGTTTCACATCTCTTATATCAATACCATCTATTAAAATCTGTCCTTCATTTATATCATAGAATCTTGGAATTAAGTGGCATAATGTAGTCTTTCCTGCACCAGAGGGTCCAACTAAAGCTACAGTCTTTCCCGGTTTAATATCCATATTTATATTTTCCAAAACTGTATTTTCACCATCTGTATAGCTAAAGGATACGTCTTTAAATTCAATATGTCCTTTAACATCCTTAAGTTCTATCGCATTTTCCTTATCTACTATGTCAGGTTTTATTTCCATAACTTCTACAAATCTTTCAAATCCAGTCAAACCTTCTTGAAGCTGCTGCATTAAATTTGTCAGTCTCCTTATTGGTTGCATGAAATAGTTAATATACATAGTATAGGCAAATAAATCTCCTACAGTTATGGAGCCATTAAAGACAAAATAACCTCCAATAGTTATAACTACTAAGTCTAGCATATTGGTAGCTGCTCCCATGCCAGCCAAAAATTCACCCATAACCTTAAAACTTTCTTTTCTTGATTCCTTATATTCATTATTATTCTTATCAAATTTTTTTATTTCATATTTTTCATTGGTAAAGGCCTTTGCAACCCTTATTCCTGAAATGCTATTCTCTAAATAAGCATTTATATTTGCTATTTTTCTTCTAACTTTTCTAAAGGCATTTTCCATTTTTACCCTTTTTAGCATGATAAATCCAATTATAAAAGGTATAAAGGCAAATACTATTAAAGTTAGTTTTAAATTAACCTTTATTAAAAGTATAAATGAACCAACTAGCATTACTGCTGATATAAATATATCTTCAGGACCATGGTGGGCTAGTTCCACCACATCCCTCAAGTCATTTACAAGCCTTGACATTATATGTCCGGTTTTTGTATTGTCATAATAACTAAAGGGAAGGGTTTGTAAATGAGCAAATAGTTCCTTCCTCATGTCATATTCTATATAAACCCCTAATACATGTCCCCAATAGGATACTATATAGTTACCTATATACCTGATAACAACTAAAACACCTAATATAATGGCCCATTTAATAAGTAAATCCAATCTTTGTGTTGGAATTACATTATTTATTATTTCCCTAGAAGCCATTGGGAAAACTAAATCTATGGCTGAAATTAAGAAGGCAAAAAACATATCAATTATAAATAATTTTTTGTGAGGTTTATAATAAGATATAAATTTTCTAATCATAGTCCTCCCCCTTCAGGCTGAGATACAATTTTTCTAAACAAAAAAGAAAATTTTTAACTTCATTTTCATCCATTTTAGCTAGAGCAGAATAAGTAGTCCTGTTTCTTCCTTCCTTTTTAATAGTCTTTATAAGATCTAGACCTTTTTCAGTAATAAATACCCTTGTTATCCTTCTATCGCTGTCATCATCAACCCTTTTAACCAGGCCCTTTTCTTCTATACGTTTAATCTTTTCAGATACAGTATTTTGTGCAAGATTTAATTTATTTGAAATATCATTTATAGTAGGAGCTGTCTTTAGTTTTTTTAAGTATATTAATAGATGATATTGGTCATAGGTTAAACCATACTCTTTTGCTATATTGTGACCTTTTTTATGGATAATTTTATTACATTCCCAAAGGTATCTAGAAATTTCCTCGTAAACACTTTGTAATTCCAAATAAATCACTCCTAAAATTTAGAACATCTAAAATATCGTTTTACGATATTATATCAAAATCCTACTGCTTGTTCAACTATATAGGTAATTCCAATTAGAGTTAAAAATACATCTAATCATAAAATTTCTATGGATACTTGTCCATATTTAAAAGCAGCCTAGCATATCTTTTATAAAGCATATGGTATTCACTAACTTTATTAATATTTAATAGATAATATAATTAATTATGGAAAATATGCCCAAAACTGTTGATAGGATCCCTACCAACAGTTTGTATCTTACAAACCAGCTTTCTATATTGACTTTAGCCCTTTTAATTACAATTTCATCATTTTCTCTTTTTACTGTACATGCCTCAGACAAAATAAATATGGAGCCTATTATTAAAAATAATATTCCAATTACTAACATGCCTTTCATACCCTTTCATATATCCAGTTTATTATGTCTGATAAAACCTTGTCCTTTTCATTCTCATTCAAAATTTCATGATATAAATTATCATAAATTTTAATTTCTTTATCCTCTGAGGATATTTTGCTATAAAGATAAATAGATACTTCCTTTGGTACTATTTTATCCTTTTCTCCATGGGTTATTAAACAAGGATACTCATATTTTTCTATATTTTTCTCTATCCAATCAGTGCCTCTTATTAAAAACTCACTATAAAATTTAAGTTTTGCTTCCTTTAATATCAGCGGATCATTAATATATTCATCTACAACTTCTTTAACACTACATATATCCTTTGAAAGATTATTTTTTATACTTAAATTTGGTATAATGCGACCTAGTAGTTTTACTATATTACCCTTTATACCATTTACTACTGGAAGTCTTCTTATTGCAGCTCCTGAAAATATTTGACCTTTTAGTTTGTTAGGTTTATCTATACCATAGCATAAGGTAATAAAGCCTCCCATGCTATGGCCTAACATAAATATAGGTAAATCAGGGTTTTCAGTCTTAGCTAAATTTACAACTTCATCAGCATCTTTTACAAAATCCATAAAATCTTCTATGTAACCTTTTTTGGATTTAGTTCTGCCATGCCCTCTTAAATCATACCTATAAACTCCTAGATTTGCTTTATTTAAAATTTTTGTTACATAATCATAACGATTTAAGTGCTCTGCAAATCCATGATTAATAACAATAATAGCTGTAGTATTTTCTGGTAGGTCCCTCTTCAAATAAAGTTCTGTATTATCCCTTAGTTTCAAATAGTTTCCCATTATTATCCCCCTAATCATATAAGTAATATCATGCTCACATTATAGGTCCCTAAAATATCTATCTATCTATTATTACTCTTCAATTTTCTTATATTATAAAATTCCATAAAAATCAACAGCTTGTCTTAAAAAAGCATCCTACTGTCTGCTTCATATAGTAAAGCTAACATATTTTGCAGTCATTACTTAATTTTATTTAAAAAACTTTCAATCTTTTCATTTACCTCTTCTATGTTATATTCTTCAACCAAGACGTCTGCAAGATTGTATTTCCTCTTAAGACTTATAATCCTATATACTTTCTGATTAATTTCTTCAATTTGTAGATTACCTCCATAAACTTCTTCTTTTACTCTATTAAAGGCAGATGTCATATTTTCGTATCCATGGCATATTAAGGCTATGTCTCCTCCCGCTTGAAAAAATCTTAAGGCTGCCTCTTCCACTGTATAATTTTCCATAATTGCTCCCATGGTCATATCGTCCGAGATAACCACTCCATCATAAGCTAAATCCTCTCTTAATAAATGGGTAATGATATTCTGTGACAAAGTTGCAGGATACTTATTGTCTAACTCATGGAATAATATATGTGCTATCATTATGCCATCCACTTCCTCTTCTATTGCTCTTTCAAAAGGAGCTAGCTCAAGGCCTTTTAATTCTTCCAAGCTCTTAGCTATTATAGGCAAATCAATATGGGAATCTACTGTAGTATCACCATGGCCTGGAAAATGCTTTACTATAGATATTATGTTTTCTGAATTTATTCCCTTCATTACTTCAATACCATTGTCTATCACTACTTCTTTATTGGATCCAAAAGCTCTATTTCCTATTACAGGATTATTGGGATTTGAATTTATATCTAAAACTGGTGCAAAATCCATATTAAATCCAATTGTTTTTAATCTCTGTCCTATTAGCTTACCAAATTCATAAGAAATCTCTTTCTCATTTATATTGCCAATTCTACCTGCATCTGGCAATGATGGAAATATATCTGCTAGTCTTGTAACCTGACCTCCTTCTTCATCTATAGCAAGAAATAAAGGCAATGGATTGTTGCCATTTTCCTTCTTAATATCATTTAATAACTTTATTGCCTGTTCAATTGTATCAATATTGTCACCAAAAAAAATGAAACCTCCAACCTTATATTTTTGAATTAATTCAATTATTTGCTCATCTATTTCTATACCATCTATTCCAAATATAAATAGCTGTCCTATTTTTTCCTCTAAAGTCATATTATCAATTATTTCTTGAATTTCATCCACTTCCTCCTCATCTTCAATAACTCCATTTTCTTCAATTACAGAACCATTGTCCATATTTTCATTTGAATTTCTCCCTTTATCCTCTTTCCTGGTACATCCAAAAGCAAATAAAATTGTCAATATTAAAATTAAAGCCAATGCCTTTTTGCCCATAGTATCCTCACTTCCTCTGTTTGTTTAAATTTTATTATAGCATATTAATTATTATAATATTCATATTTGCCATGTACAAGTTTTTTACTTTAACACAAAATGTCCCTCCTCTGCTTCTATAAGTCTAGGAGGGTCATTTTCATATGTATAAGACAAGGGGTCGTATATATAGTGAATCTTGTTTTTTTCTTCTATTGGATCTGGTACCGGTATTGCTGATATTAGTGACTTGGTATAGGGATGAATTGGATTTTTAAATAATTTATCCGTGTCTGCCAATTCTACTATTTTACCCTTATATATTACTGCAACCCTGTGGGCAATTGTTTTTAAAAGGAACAAATCATGGCTTATGAAAAGGTAGGTAAGATTCTTTTTTTCTTTTAGTTCTATTAGCAAGTTTATAATTTGAAGCCTAGTAGACAAATCTAAGGCTGCTGTAGGTTCATCAAGTATCAAAAGCTCAGGTTCCATTATAAGTGCCCTTGCAATTCCTATCCGCTGCCTCATTCCCCCTGAAAATTGATGGGGAAAATAATTAGCATGTTCTGGTAACAGTCCTACATCTAGAAGTATCTTTTCTACCTTTTTCCTCCTATGATTTTCATCAACATAATTTTTTGTATTGTACAGTCCTTCCGACACTATATAATCAATCTTTGCCCTTTCATTTAAAGATGCCATAGGATCTTGAAAAATCATCTGAATTTTTCTTTTTAATTCTCTATCTAGTTTTTTATCTATTTTCCTATTTATTATCTTTCCATTAAATATTATACTTCCTCCACTTGTTCTAACAATCCTTAGGATAGCCTTGCCTATGGTAGTCTTGCCTGAACCGCTTTCTCCAACTAATCCAAATATCTCACCTCTATATATGGAAAAGTTTACTCCATCTACAGCCTTAAATTTTTTCCTTCCCTTTCCATATTCTACTGTTAAATCTTTTATATCTAATATTTTTTCTTTCTTTTTCATATAATCAGCTCCAATATTGATTCCAAAATGGATCTATTTAAGGCAACTTTGATAATAATGAAATAGTATATGGATGTTTAGGATTGTAAAAAATATCCCTTACATGACCTACTTCTACTATTTTCCCCTTACACATCACCGCCACCCTATGGGCTATTTTTGCCACTACTCCTAAATCATGGCTAATGTATATGATGGTTAAATTATACTCTTCTTGTAATCTGTTCAGCAATTTAAGTATTTGGGCTTGTATTGTTACATCTAAGGCAGTAGTAGGCTCGTCACATATGAGTATATTAGGTTTGCAGGCAAGGGCTATTGCTATAACTGCTCTTTGCCTCATACCTCCTGAAAATTCATGGGGATATTTCTTATATAGTTTATCTGCATTTTTAATACCTACATCCTCCAGTATTTTTATAGCTTCTTTCTCTGCACCTTTTCCCTTTAATCCCTGATTAAGTACTACAGCTTCTTTAACTTGGCTTCCTATAGTCTTCAATGGATTTAAGGCTGTCATAGGTTCCTGAAATACCATAGCTATTTCTCTACCTCTTATTTTAAGCCATTCATCTTCCGTCTTAAATTTTGCTATATCCATTCCTTTATATATAATCTTTCCAGAATCTATCCAACCATTTTTGTCTAATACCCCAATAAGAGATTTTCCAAATACAGATTTTCCTGCTCCAGATTCACCTACTATTGCCAGACTCTCCCCTTTATATATATTTAGTGACAGCCCCTTTATAATATCTACAACCTGGTTTTTAAGCTGGAACTTTATTGATAGATCTTCAATAGTTAGTAATGGCTCTTCTTTCCTCACTGTTACACCCCATTAAAAGTGATTCTTTGGATCTGAAGCATCTGCAAAGGCATTTCCTATAGTATAAAAGGACACTGTTATCGTTGAAAGTATCAGGGCTGGAATCATTAGCTGATACCTCAGGGAGGGTACTACTATATATCCTCTACCCTCGCTAATAAGGTTTCCTAAAGATGGAGTGCTTACTGGAAGGCCTAAACCAATGTAGGTTAAAAACACTTCATAACCAATGGCAGCAGGAATGGATAAGGTTGTCTTTAATACTAGTGTTGAAACTAAATAAGGTAATATATTTTTTGATACTATTCTGTAGATAGGAGTTCCAAGTATTCTTGAAGCTATATTATACTCCCTATCCCTGATAGTGACTACTAAATTTCTTACAAGTCTTGCTGAATCAAGCCATCCACTTATACACATAATAAATATTATTGTAAGTAGGCCAGGTTTCATGGTATAGGCTAATAATATGAGCATTATTGTTTTAGGTACATTATTTAGCACATTATATATAACAGAAATTATTCCTTCAAGCTTTCTTACATATCCCCAAATAAGTCCTACAAAAAGCCCTATTAGATTTTCCCATAGGGCTACAGTAAAGCCTATAAGTAGTGATATTCTTGTACCAGCCCAGATTCTTGCCCACATATCCTGCCCTATGGAATTTGTACCAAGCCAAAACTCTTTACTGGGAGGCTTATTTATAAGCTGCAGACCTGTAGCTTCATCTACATATATGGCATTAGGAGATTTTTGATCTGGTAAAAAAGGCTGGATTGTAATAAAGGCTATGAGGCCAATTATTATATATAAAAAAAACAAGGCCACTTTATTTTTCTTAAAGGCTTTAAAAGTTGAAATCCAATAGGAATAATTAATATTTTTCATCATATTCTTCCTTCACTTTTCCCGAATTTAATCCTTGGATCCAAAAGTGCCATAAATATATCTCCAAAAAGCATTCCCATAATCCCTATAAAAGAATATATAAGTACTATTGCTTCTACTAAGGTAGTATCTTGTCTTTGTATGGCCTCTACTAAAAGACCTCCCATTCCAGGTATGGAATACAGAGATTCTACATAAATGGAACCGGATATGGTAAATAGTATGGATGCTGGAAGATATTGAACCATAGGTACAAAGGCATTTATAAAAACATGCTTTTTTATTACATCTTTCATTTTCATTCCCTTAGATATTGCTAACTTCACATAATCCTTATTTAGTTCATCAGCCATGTATCTTTTCATCCACAAGGCATAGGAGGCAGTAGTCCCTAAGGATAAGGACAAGATGGGTAAAATCCAGCTAATAGGCCTGTCTGCATAAAATAGCATTGGAAGCTTAAAAATATCCGTTAAATAAAATTGAAGCAAAATGTAGTAAATGGCAGCAGGTATAGCATTTGTTGCTACAATATATATGTTACCAAGCTTGTTTAATATCTTCCCTGAATTTTCAGCCATAATAATACCTAGATTTATACCAGATACAAAGGAAATAGCTAGGCTTGTAAGGCCAATTCCTAAGGAGTAGGGAATTTTGCTTTTTAGTATGTCAGCTACAGGAACTCCTGGCCTATAGGTTATAGAAACACCCAGATCTCCTGCTATAATCCTATTGTAAAATTTTTTAAGCTGTACATGTATTGGGTCCCTTAGTCCTAAACTCTCAATAATTACCTCTTTTTGTACCTGGTCCAATTTGTCATAATCTTCTCCTAAATATCCTTCAACTGGCATGGATCTCATAAGTACAAACACTATAGTTATTACTAAAAATAATGTAAATATAGACTGTAATATTTTAAAAAATATGTATTTTATCATTCCCTTCCCCCTTCAAACTGTCCCTTCCTTTCCATCTGCCACTTATAAAGTTCTTTTTTATACTCTTCAATATTCATAGGCCTTTTTAAAAGCCTAAGTCCCTTAAATCTTCCGGATGTAGCACCAAAGGGAGAATAGGAAATTTCAAAGGGGTTTATCCTGGAGGCAGAATAACCTCCCCCTCCTACTGAATAAGGTATTACAAAGGCTTCCTCTATAAGGTAGGATTCAGCTTCGGCAAAAAGAAGGTATCTTTTATTAATATCTTCCACTTCCTCCATGGCTTTTTGTAATAAATTTTCATAAATAGTCAATCCATCTTCCTTTCCGTTGCCTTCAGCCAAATGAATCCAACTAAAGGTAGAATCCCGTCTAAAGGGATGGGTATAGGTTTCAGGATCTGCAAAGTCTGCACCCCAGTTAAGCTCCATTAATCCATACTTTCCTGAATTTCTTACCTTTTCAAGAAATCCTGTAGGTGGATTAGCTTCTATGATTACTTCTATATAATCCTTGCCAAGGATCCTTTCTAATTGGTACTTAATTACCTGAGCCCTATTTGCCCATTGTTTAGATGCAGCATTATATGGCATTAAAACTTTAACTGGAAAGGTAGCCTTTCCTCTTAGTTCTTTCATGGCCTTTTTCTTGTAAGCTAAAGCTAATTCTATATTAAAGGAATCTTTTTGGGTAAATTCCCTCAAAGGTTGTAAATCCGTATAATCTACCCCACCAACTGAAACAAATCCCTTTGGAGTAATAGTATTTAACAATCTGTTTTCTGGCTCATAAGGTTCTTCTGTTAACATAGCAGCCTTTCTATCTAGAGCATGGAATATGGACTTTCTAAAATTCCTGTTATTTACTACTATTTTCCAATTCTCAGGCTCATATTCCTCTGAAAAATTTGGGTTGAAATTAAAAGAATAAAAATATGAAAAGAAATTAGTCCTATTGGGCCTAATCAAATTTTTCTTTTTTTCATCCCTCATCCATTCATAAATAATATCAGAACCTATATTAACATGGTCTATTTCCCCTCTTAGGAACATTTCCGGTGCAAGAACATTTGCTTCCTTGTTATAGGTCATACTTATTCTATCAATATAGACATTTTCTTTATCCCAGTAGTGCGGATTTTTCTCAAGAATTCTCCTATGGTGGGGTTCATAAGTTTTCATTATATAGGAGCCATTATAAAGAATATGCTTATTATCAATGCCAAATTTGCCTCCTACATCTTTTATAAATTGTCCGTTTGCTGGAAAAAAACAGGTATAAGTAAGAGTAGACAAAAAATAAGGTATAGGTTTTATAAGAGTATATTGAAGGGTATATTTGTCCAATGCTTTTACACCAACTTGGTTGAAGTCGGTTATTTCCTTGTTGTAGTATTCCTTTGCATTTTTAATCATGTTATATACTATGTTAGCTGTTTTAGACCTATTTTCACTAGTAAGCACATATTTAAGCCCATCTACAAAATCCTGTGCTGTTACAAAACCATATATTTCTCCGTCATATGTGACCCATTTTACTCCTGGACGAAGTTTAAAGGTCCATACCAATCCATCTTCAGATACACTCCATTCTGTAGCCAATGCAGGTTGAATTTTCCCAAATCTATCATATTCAACTAGGGGATCTACAAAATTTACAATCAATGAAAATTCATTGGCCGTAGCAGTGGTCAAATAATTTAAAGTAGTTACCTCCCCTGAATAAATGGTTCTAAACTCTCTGTCTAAAATACTTCTATGGTTAGGATATATATTTTCCGACATGGTGCAAGCTTTTAAGACCACTGCTACCCCAATGAATAAGAGTAGAAATTTCTTCACTATTTTACCCTTTACCCCCAATTTTCCCCAGATAGCTCCCTTATTACTATAAATATATTAATTAGCCATTCCTTATATGCTTGAAATAATATTAATTTCTTTTACAAATCTTAAAAATATTTAGTCCCAGTTTTTCAGACAAGTCCTTAAGAATACCAAAGCCTGCTATTGAATTTCCGTGTTTATCCAAAGCCGGGCCATATACTCCAATTCCATATTTATTTGGTACAACTGACAGTATGCCGCCAGAAACTCCACTTTTTGATGGTATACCTACTCGTGCAGCAAATTCTCCACTAAAATCATACATACCACAGGTAGTCATTACAGCTATTAAAATTGTGGCTATTTCAATATTACATCCCTGGTAGCCTCCATCCAGGGTCCTACATCCATTGGCCAAAAAAAGACCAATTTTTGCCAGGTCTATTAAATCTAATTCTATGGAGCATTGCTTAAAATAAACATCTAAAACTTCCTCAACATCCCCTTCCAATAGTCCCTTATTTTTTAACAAATATGCTATAGCTCTATTTCTATCACCAGTTTCCTTTTCTGATTCATATACTTCCCTATTGTAGTCTATAGTATTGTTGTTAGTTATTTTTCTTATAGCCTCAAGTATTTTATTGAATTTTTCTTCATGATTTCCTTTTATCATTGAAGTAACTATAATTGCACCTGAGTTAATCATTGGGTTTGCTGGTTTATTTTCTAAGGATAAATCCAATTTATAGAGGGAATTAAAGGGCTCATCAGTAGATTCTAAGCCTACTTTTGAAAATACTTTTTCCTCTCCATTATCTACTAAAGCCAGCATAAGGGTTATTACCTTAGATATACTTTGAATTGTAAACTTTTTATTGTAAACTCCACTACAGTACATATTTCCATCCATATCCAGTAAACAAATACCAATATCTTCAGGATTTGCACTTTTAAGCTTGGGTATATAATCTGCCACTTGTCCATATTGAACTAAATACTTGTTTTTCTCTATTAACCTTTCTAAAAGTTTATTCATTAATACCCCCCCATTATTTATGCACGTTTATATCTGCACCTCCTATAAATTCCCTTAATATTGAATTTGCTGGAATAGTGCTTTCATCTTCTATAGTTAGAAAATAATCTAAAAATTTTAACAGCCTTTTGCTTTCTGAATAGTAAGGGCTTCTATTATCTATTTGTTTTAGCAGGGGTACTGCATATTTTTTTAAAACAGAAAGCTCATATACTAATGCTGTATCAAACATTATATCTGCTTCTTCCTGGTAAGGAAATATATTTATACCTTCTCCCTCCACAACACCTTCCCAAAGTTCAAAGGTTCTAAATATATCATTTCCCCTAAATTTATAATCCCTTACCATCCTTCGTATAAGTCTGGTATCAGTAGTAGATATTCTATTGTGGGCATCAATATTTAACTGGGTGAGAGCAGAAATGTATATTTTAAACTTGTTTTTATCAGGTATATGGGTAGTTAATCTTGGATTAAGGCCATGGATTCCTTCTACTATAATTGGGTGATCCTTATCCACCCTTATTTTACGTCCAGACATTTCACTTTTACCAGTTATAAAGTTAAACTTTGGCAATTCCACCTCATGTCCTTCCAAAAGGGCTAGCAAATCTTCATTTAGGCGCTCTAAATCTATTGCTTCAATTGATTCAAAATCATATTGTCCATCTTCTTTTCGAGGAGTTTTTTCCCTATCTAAAAAATAATCATCTACAGAAATGGCAATAGGCCTTTTTCCGTTTACCTTCAAATGTACAGCCAATCTTTGAGCAAATGTAGTTTTCCCAGCAGATGAAGGCCCTGCAATAAGTATTATATTTATGTCATCATCTTCACATATTAAATCAGCTATTTCCCCTATCTTCTTTTCATGAAGTGCTTCATTGACCCTTATAACCTCACCTATTTCCCCATTTTTTATCTTTTCATTTAAAGAGCCAACATAGGCCAGGTCCAGTATATGAGCCCATTTATTAGCTTCATCAAATACCTTTGCAAGCTTTTTTTGCTCCTTAAATACAGGTATTTCATCCGGACTTGAAGGTGTTGGAAATAAAATTATTGCTCCAGGATAATAGTATTTTAAATCAAAAAGTTTTACATATCCTGTTGATGGTGCTAAGAAACCATGAAACCCATCTACATAATCTCCTACCCTGTAAATACTTATATACTCCTTGTCCAAAGTTTTGTAAAGTCTTATCTTGTCATGATGGCCACATTTCTCAAATAAATACATACCTTCTTCAAAAGAAACCTTTTCTCTCTTTATATCTAAATCCTTCTCTATGATTTCTTCCATTTTTTCCTTAATATTCTTAATATCAGAAAAACTAATGGACTTTCCATCTTCAAAGGCTGCATATAAGCCTTTACCTAAAAACTGCTCTATAGTGACAGTATTCTCTGGAAAAAGTTCTTTACAGGCTAAAATGAACACTAGGGATATGGTCCTTGTATATATTCTGTAGCCATCTTCATGGCTAATATCAAGGAATTTTATTTGCAACTTATCTTTGGCTTTTTTGTGTAGGTGATATACCTCATTGTTAATTCTAGCTCCTAAGTACTTTTTATAATCATTACCGTAGGCTTTTATTGCAACTTCTTGTAATGTAGAGCCTTCATTAACAATAAACTCTCCAACCCCTTCCACATTTACCTTAATATTTGTCCCCACTTTTAACACCTCCATTTTTAACTACCAAAGAGATCTTTTTCAATTTTAGAAAACTTATTGCCTGCTTTTGCAATAAATTCTTTGCCATTTAAGTAATCTAGAGGAGCTTCCAATTTAGAAAATACAATTTTATAAGCATGGAGAAACTGGCTATTTAGTCCATAATTTTCTCTAAAATATTTGTTTACAGACTTATCTCCATATTTTATATCTCCTATAATTGGATGGCCTATATTTGATAAATGTGCCCTTATTTGATGGGTCCTTCCTGTAATAAGTTCTATTTCTAATAGGGAATATTTATTAATGGTCTTTAGCACTCTTATTTTAGTAAGTATTTTCTTTGTATCTTCTCCCTCTTCATCAAGGATCTTTACTTTATTAAGTTCTTCATCTTTTGCTAAATATCCTTCAAATATCCCTTCCTCTTTTACTTGACCCTTTACTATAGTCTTATAATACTTATGGATTTCTCCTGCTTTAATAGAAGCATTTATTTGCCTTAGTGCTTCATAATTTTTTGCACCAATTATTATACCGCTTGTATTTCTATCCAACCTATTGCAAATGGAAGGCCTAAAGGTTTTCTCAACTCTAGGATTATATTCACCCTTTTCATACAGGTATTGAATCATTCCATCAACTACATTATTTCCATATTCCTTATTTGCCGAATGGGATAAAAAGCCTACAGGTTTATTTATTAAAATTATATTCTCATCTTCATAAATTATATTTAATGAAAATTTACTATTATTTACCCTTTGAGTACCTCTAAATTTTTCAATGGTCTCATCTGATAAAAAAAGCTGGATTACATCCCCTTCACTTATTATCATGTCTGGTTTCCCTTTTTTATTGTTAATTTTAATATTTTTTTTCCTCAACATCTTATATATGAAGCTTAAGGGGGCATCCTTCAGGTATTTTTTAAGAAATCTATCTAATCTTTGTCCACTGTCATTTTTGTCAATTATTACTTCTTTCAAACTTATATCACCTTTTCTCTTTTGATATGTTATAATTATAGTATAATACAAATTTTATGAAGTAAACCCCTAAATAGATATGGGTGAGGTGATATTGTGAAAAATATTATGGACAAAATAAAGGACATCCTGTATGATGGCACAGAATACATATTGATGATTGCAATTATTGCTGTTGTAGTCTTGGTTATAAACTGGAGATTAGAAGGCCTTTTCGCTATGGATATTGAAAGTTCAAATGTACAAGTAGAAGTAGGCAATGAATCAGTAGTAAATGAATTTAGTGATTATGTAGATGATAAAGAGGAAGTTGAAGAAAAGGAAGAAAATGAAAATAGTGAAGAAGCAGAAATCGTAAACATAGAAATTCCATCAGGTACCCTGCCAGGTGAAATTGGTAACATTCTAGCATCAAATTACCTAATTGACAGTAAGGATGAATTCATTAATAAAGTTATTGAAATGGGTGTTGAAACAAAGCTTAAATCTGGCAGCTTTAAAATTGTCAAAGGCTCTTCTTTGGAAGAGATAATAAATACACTTACAAAATAATATTAATTGGCAGGTGAATCCATGAAAAACATTAGGGGGAGCTTAATCTTACTTACTACAGCAATAATATGGGGGACTTCCTTTGTATCCCAAAAACTTGGGATGAACTATATTGAACCCTTTACCTTTGGCGCTTCTAGATTCCTATTGGGGGCTTTATCCTTACTGCCGGTTATTTTTTTGTTTAATAAAATTAATAGAGGAAGAGATAACAATAAATCTTCCAATTTAAGCTTTAAAAACAGGGACCTGATCACTGGTGGCATCCTTTGTGGTTGTGCCATATTTTTCGCAGCTTCATTCCAACAGTTTGGTATAGTATATACTACTGCTGGTAAAGCAGGTTTTATTACTGCTCTATATATGGTAGTAGTACCTATACTTGCAATGTTTATAGGCAGAAAAACAGAACTATATACCTGGATAGGAGTTGTAATAGCTGTTATTGGATTGTACCTTTTAAGTATTAAAGAAGGCTTTACCATGGAAAAAGGGGACGCCATAGTTCTAATGGGAACTGTATTCTGGGCCTTACATATTTTAATAATAGATAGGTATGTAGACAGGGTAGATGGGGTAAAACTATCCTGTATACAATTTGTGACTGCAGGTATTTTATCTCTAATTGCTGCCCTCATTGCGGAAGAGCCAAGGCTAAGCGGCATAATAGCTTCTAAAGGACCAATTCTGTATTCAGGTTTAATGTCTGTAGGGGTTGCCTATACGTTACAGATAATTGGACAAAAATATACAAATCCAACCCTTGCAGCAATTATATTGAGTTTAGAATCAGTATTTTCTGTAATAAGCGGTGCAATATTTTTGAATGAATCCATGTCCCCCAGAGAAATATTAGGATGCCTTCTTGTATTTGTAGCAGTAATAATTGCCCAAGTAAATCCAAAGGAAATATTAGAGTCTATTAAAGCAAAAGGCTAAGCAGTAGAAAAATCTACTGTTTAGCCTTATTTTATTTGTCTAATCCATTTCTATGCTTTAGCCCTATTAAATCAGATATTTCCACTGAAAATATTATACCTGTTCCAGGGGCTTTCAACTTACCTGCCTCTACCATAGCTTTTATAATTTTATCCTTCTTAGAAACTTCAGTCAAAATAATAATAACCTCTTTTGATGATTCTATGTGTAAATCAAAAAATTTTTTTGCTTCTGTTGTCCCTGTACCCCTTGCATAGAATATGGTAGCACCTGTAGCACCTGCTTTTTTAGCTGCATTCACAACTTTATCTGCCTTGCCCCTTTCCACAATAGCCACTATACATCTTATATCTAAATTATCACCAGTCAATCTTAAGGCCTCCTTTTGTTAAAATTTAGTTAATATACCTAGAAGCATTACCGATATCATTGAGCCAATAGACGTAAGTCCTACAATTCCAAAACTTGAAAGCAACGGATCCACACCTTCAATTATACTAGCAAGACCAATTGCTATAGCCATATTTAACGGAATATTTACTGGTCCTGTAGTAGCACTGGCAGAATCCATAGCTATTGATGGATATGGTTCTGGTGTTACAATGGCTAAAACTACAATTAGCAGGAGTAAAGGCAGTACTACCTTAACAAATGGAATGTTTGAAATAATTTTATATAACCCCAATGCCATACCAGAACCAAAACCTATAGCAACACCGTGCAACAATACATTTTGTGGTATAGCACCCTGAGATATCTCTTCCACTTGCATGGCTAGACTTCTTAAAGCTGGCTCAACTAGCGTTCCTCCATAGCCTACAGCAAATCCTATTAAAATGATCATCCATTTTTTGTCTAGAACATTAAGATTTCTACCTACAGAATCACCTACAGAAATTAAGCTAGCATTGGTTCCATAAAGAAATAAATGTAATCCTATAATAGCAGCAATTATACCAGTCACAAAGTTTTTGACATCTTCAATAGGCCTTTTTAATATAAGGGTTTGAATTACCACCATAATTGCTGTTATAGGTACAATCCCCTTAGCTGATTCCAAAAATGGACCAAGTACATTCATTATTTTCATCTATGCACTTCCTTTCTATTTATTATATTAATTTCAATATTTTTTGCAATTTATTAATAGTAGACAGGGAAATGAAACAATCAAAGAGAGGTTTACTTTTATTTGACAAAAAATAAAAGGCTCATATATATAGGAGTCTTTTATACATAAAATAAAAAAGCTTAATTTTTCCTGAATTTGAATTTGTTAGTCATAAGTATTATTGTTCACTCAGTTAAATATTTTAACATTATTATCCCCTTTTAGCAAATAGTTTTTATTTATTTAACACTACATTTTCCCCATTTCTCCATTTAAACCAAAAGGACCAACTTGTAATTCACTAAGTCAGTCCTTTTTGCACGTATTTATTTGATTTTTGAATATATATAATTTATTACATATTTTCCTTTAACCACTTAATTATATCATCAGATTCATAAAGAGGTTTCCCGTCTATTAAAAGCATTGGAACCTGTTCCTTTCCTCCTAATTTAATAAGCTCTTCTTTGTTTTTAGGGTCTTTGTGTATATTTGCCATTTCAACTTCTATATTATTGCGTTCCATGTACTGTATTACTTTTTTGCAAAATGGGCACTCATCAAAATAATACAATTTTAATTTTCTCAAAAAACCACCCCTTTTTCTATCTTAATCTAGTCTATTATATTATACCCTAATGCTTTTAATTGAATCTTTAAAGACTTCCTATGTACTTGCCATAATAAATTAATATTACATGTTAGTTACAAAACTGTACATTCTTAAATAGCTTATTTGATTAATATAAGGTCTTTTTCATCTCATCCAGCAGATTGTAAATCTCTTCTGAATATCTATCCATAAGTTTAAGGGCTTCCTCTGCTGACCTTCTATCACCATTTTCATATGCAATTGTAGCTTCTTTTGCAGCCTTGTGTAATTGCAGGTGGGGTTCTTCTAACTCCTTAAATATTTTATGATCCTTAAATTTTTCAAACCCTTTTCCATAATACCATCTTCCAAGTCTACAACGTTTATAATCCCCTACTTCATCACTATCTAATCTTTGATAACCAAGAAGCATATTATATACTCTCCATCTCCAATGTATGTGATCGATTTGATATATAGCTACCATATCTCCATCAGTTAAGCAAAATCTATTTTTAAGTAATTCCTTTCTAATTAAATCTATTTTCTTACTTATGTTATATATACCTTCACCAGTAGTTTCACAACTACGGTTTAAATAATCAGCTTTTTCAGATATGTCTATTATATGGCTTGTAAAAGTTTCAGTGACTGCACTTTGCTCCTCTGTATTAGCTGCAACCTGCATAATAGCTTCATTTACATTTTCTATTGATTTTCCAATTTTCTGAAGGGATTCCATCGCTGAATCAACGAATTGTTTGCCAGTGGTTAATTGCTGTGATGTTTCATTAACCTTCTCAACTGCTAACTCTACATCCTCCAATAGTTCATGTATATTTTTTTGTATGTCTGAGGCTGCATTTTTAGTGTGTTCAGCAAGTTTTTTTACTTCTTCTGCAACAACAGCAAAGCCTCTTCCCTCTTCTCCTGCTCTTGCCGCTTCTATTGCAGCATTTAATGCAAGTAAATTTGTTTGATCAGCTATTTCTTTTACAATATTTATAATGTCATTGATTAGGCTTGTTTTTTCTTTAACACTTTGCATTTGTTTGTTTACAATATGAATTTCATCAAAGGACCTTTTAACAAAATCAATAGAGTCGGATATATTCTTTGCACCTGTTTCTGTAATTTTATAAGCTTCATTCGAACTTTCAGATACCGTCTGGGACATACTAGCTATATCTTCTATAGAGGCTGTTAATTCTTCACTGCTTGCTGACATAGAATGCAATGCTTCAGTTTGCCCATGAACACTACTTATCATATCCTTTATTGAATCCATTTTAGTTACCATATGTAATAAATCATTTAAATCCAAAATAATTTTTCTTCGGTCTTCGCATAATGTATCTACCATATCATTCCATTTATCCACTACACTTTTGCATTCTATAATATTAGTATCAATCTTTTTCATTTTTCCTTCTATGACGTCAGAAAAGATTTCAACAAGTATGTCCTTATGTACATATTCAGAATCTTGTTTATCAATTTTTTTAGGTTTTGATTTTTTTAAAAAAACTCTACCTATACTATCCCTCCAGTTTACAATTCTTCAAATTATTACATATAACTTGAAGTTCTTGTAAAACAGTAAAAATATTTACATATTTTAGCATATTATACCATATTTTTTTGTAATAATCTATATTATTGTCTTTTTTTTAACTAATTAATGGCTACATAAATATTTGAATATTAGAGTAAAAGCATAATTTTTAGCTAAACTATATAAAAAACAAATTAATTAAAAGGAGTTGATTCAGATTAATAAGGCCTTAATAAACATACTTTTGAATCATAAATCTATTAGAAAATTTAAAGATAAAAAGATAGATAAAGAAATCTTGGATATAATAATCGAATGTGGACAAAAAGCCCCTACTTCTAACAATTTGCAAGCCTATACCATTATCCATGTACAAGATAATATGAAAAAAGAAAAGTTAGCACAGATATCAGGAGACCAGAAATGGGTAGTAGAAGCACCCGTAGTTTTACTATTTTGTGCAGACCTCTATAGAATTAAAAATTATTCCAATATAGAAAGCTTAAGCCTATTTGGCAGTCCAGAATTATATACAGTGGCAGTCATAGATACTGCCTTAGCAGCTGAAAAATCCTTAATAGCCGCCCAAAGCCTTGGCCTTGGCGGAGTAATTGTAGGGGGCATAAGAAATGATATGGAAAAAGTTCATAATATGTTTAATTTACCTAATTTAGTAGCACCTTTGTTTTTGTTATGTTTAGGATATCCAGATGATGATCCAGGCCTAAAGCCCAGACTGCCAAAGGAGGTAATTTACAAGGTAGACAATTATGATACAGAAAAGGATACTCAGCTAATAGAGGAATATAATAAAATCATGGAAGATTATTATAGGGAAAGAAGTAGTATAAAAGCTAAAAGCAATTGGTCACAAAAATGTAGGCAAGCATTAACTAAACAGCCAAGGCAGGATGTTGGTCACTTTTTAAGATCTATAGGTTTCTTAACATAAGCTAATAAATAAAGTGGCAAGCTTTGCCACTTTAAAATTTATTCCTTGGTATGTGCAATTCTGCTGGCTGCTGCAGCTGCAATGGCAGCTACTAAATCATCAATAAATGTATTTACCACCTTTCCTTTTTCTGTATCCAACTTCCTAATAATTCCTTTTTTCTCCTTGTCAAGATATCCATAATTTGTAAGTCCTATGGTTCCATAAACATTAACTATAGAGAGTGGTATAATTTCATCTATACCATATAATCCTAAATCTGATTCAACAATATCCTGCAATGGCTGAGGTAAAAGGCCTTTTTCAGCCAATTCATCTAAAGCAATACCTGTCAATATGGCATGAATTGTTTCCCTTTTGGAAAGTACAGCATCTATATTATTAATACAAATTTCCAATGTCAAATCCGGATAAAAATCTTTTTGTAAATCATATACTAATTCCCCTATATCCTCAATTTTAACCCCTCTTCTATTTAACATTTCTATAGCTTTATCCTTCAATTCCTTCATATTATATTGAGCCATGATATTCTCCTTCCTTTTTATTATGTTATATTATATTGATTTTGTGATAAAATTATTATGTATATATTTATTGAAAAAAAACTATATTTATGGTATTATATACTATGCTACGGGCGATTGGTTCAGCTGGTCAAGAGCGCCACGTTGACATCGTGGAGATCGTTGGTTCGAATCCAACATCGCCCACCATAAAAGCATCTACAAAATGTAGATGCTTTTTAATTTATACCATATATATCAGAAAATTCAATATTTACCCTATCTATTCCCATATAGGTATCAACATAGACTTGCTTATTATCCTCTTTTTCAATATATACTGGTAATTCTATTATAAACTCACTTCCCTTATTCACCTGACTTTTTACAGAAATACTACCTCCATGCATTTCAACTATTGATTTTACAATTGATAGCCCTATACCTGTCCCTTCATTCATTCTCCTAAGTGATGTATCAACCTGTTTTAGCCTTTCAAAAACCTTATCTAGCATATGATTAGGAATTCCAATTCCATTATCCTTAACCTTGATTATTATAGACTCCTCCTTGTTTTTAACACTTACTAAAATATGACCATCAGGTTTTGTAAATTTAACTGCATTAGATAGTAAGTTCAATAATACCCTTTCTATTTTTTTCTCATCACAGGCCATAATCCTTTCTTCCATATCTGTTTTAAATGTTATAGAAATATTAGTATTTTTAATATATTCTGCTACAGAGTAAGTGGTATTCCTAATAATAGATATAATGTCATGATTACCAAGATTTAAATGCATGTAGCCAGAATCAATTTTTGTTATGTCCATTAGGTTATCAGCAAGTTTTATCAATCTAAAAGTATTTTTTTCCAAGGCTTTAAAACTTTCCTTTGACAACTTATAATACTCTTTGTCTTCATCTACCTCTTTATAACTTAGTAGTTGGATAACTCCTAAAATAATATTTAAAGGGGTTCTTATTTCATGGGCTATGGTTGTAAGAAAGTTACTTTTCATTTCATCTATTTTTTTTGCCTCTTCAAGCAGTTGGTTTCTCATCTCTATATTTGTTTTCAAATCCTCTATCACTTTCCTATCAGTTATATCTCTAAAGTTTATTACTACCCCTGCTTTCTTACCGCCATCAATATAAGGTAGACTTGTTACTTCATAAATTTTATTATTTTTATGCCTTAAATAATAAGTATAAGCCCTTTTAGTATTTAGGGCCTCTTTTAAATATGTATCAAAATCTAGGGGATCCTTTGAATTACCTATTATATATTTTATTATCTCTTTTGTATCTCTATTTAAAATAATTTCATCAGGAATATCCATCATCTTCACAAAGGGACTGTTGATATGTATCAAGTTTTTATCATTATCTATTACCAATATACCGTCTATGGTAGATTCCAATACCCCATCCAATATTTGCCTCTTCCTTAAATTTGCTCTTTCTACTTTCTTTCTGTGTTCTGTTTCTATTTTCAATTTTTCCACCAAACTTTCTAGTCTGTTATTTTTCCTCCTTAAGCTATCATTTAAATTTCTAAGGACAAGATAAGGCTCTTGCAAACTTGTTTTAACAAAAGCTATGTATATATAATAATAAGAAATTAACTTAAAAACAAGCCCATAGCAGGTTAGTATTTCCAATTGTATGTAAAAGGAGCAAAATATTTTAGAAATTGCACTTATTGTTAAAGATATTAATATAAAAAGATGGCTCTTTTCTATATTGCCTTTTCTATGCCTTATAAAATATATGATATCAAGAATAAAAATCCCTATAATAATATATTCACTTATTAGCTTGAACAAAGTTACTTTATCACCATCAGCAATGCAAAGGGGAAATATTTTTAAATAAAATATTGAAACTAAAAGGGATATTGTTGCAAACAAATAGCTAAAAAAAACCTTTTTTAAATTAATATTTATCTTTTTTTCCCACAGTACAAATGAAATGAGGTATGATAAACTTTCCATGTATCCGGCAACAATCCACAATTGAGCAGCCAAATTACCCGTACTGTCCGCAAATGGTCCCATTCCTTTATAAGTAAAAACATGAATTAAACCAAAAATACCAATAAAACCATAAGCCATACCTAAAACAATAATACTTCTGTTTGTATTAGCCCAATAGGTGGATAAAGATATAGTCCCCATTATAAAAGCTATTATTACAGTAAATAATTCTGCTATAGTATGAAAGAGCAAAAAATTTCTACGGAATAAAATAAAAGAAATAACTATCATTATAATGAGCACTAACAATTCTTTATAAATATTTTTGTTATAATTTAAACTAAAATATTTCCCATCATACACTTAAATTTACCTCCCTACCCCAAAGACATACCATTGAATATTATAATAAATTAGGCTGTTTCATTTTGTCATAATCTGTCATTATTAAAATATTTTTTGCAACAAAAAAAGCACTCAAATTGAGTCCGCTACATTCTAAAAGTGGTATGGTCATTGCCTAAATAGTGAATATTTGCTTTAATTCTCACAATATCATACTCATCGTCGTATTCAATTTCTACATCAGAAGGTCTACCGTCATCACCTCTGTATTGTAAATAACTATCTAGAATATTCATAGCATAATCCTTATTTAATTCATCATAATCATCATAGTATTCATGGGCTGCCATTTCTAAAACCAACTTATAAAGTCCATTTTTTTCTATCCTTGTATCTATAAAATTGTCAAAATTCAATGCAAAACCTCCTTTCATCTATTTTTATTATTATCATTTCACATAATAGTTGTTTTATAACCATCAAAATAAGAATAATTAACAAGTTTAGTGTAAAAATAATATGAAAAATCATTAATAAATTGGAGGTAACACATGTCATCAAAAAATAAAAATATTTCTAAATCCTACTGGCTTGATTCTACTCCCGGTACAAACTATCCTATTTTAAAAGAAGATTTTGATACAGATATATTAATAGTAGGAGGAGGATTGGCTGGATTATCCTGTGCATACCTTCTTCAGAAAGAAGGTTTTAAAATAACAGTTTTAGAAGCAGATAGAATTTGTCAAGGGGCTTCAGGCCATACAACTGCAAAGATAACCTCCCAACACGGTCTAATATACAACAAGATTAAAAATAGTTTAGGAGAGGAACTTGCACAACAATATGCCCAAGCCAATGAAAAGGCAATATATGAAATAGAGAAAATAATAAGGGAAAATAATATAGAATGTGATTATAAAAAGCAGTCTGCATATATTTTTACCCAGCAAGATAAATACATAAATAAAATTGAAGATGAAGTAGATACTGCTTCAAGCTTAGGTATTAAAGCTTCATATGTTGATAAACTTCCATTACCTTTACCAATAAAGGCAGCTGTAAAATTTGACAATCAAGCACAATTTCATCCGAGAAAATATGTATTGTCCTTAGCCCAAATTATGGAAAATAAAGTTAAAATATTCGAAAAATCTAGAGCAGTAGGTATAGAAGAGGAAAATAATAAGTATATTGTTATCACTGAAGAAGGGTACAAAATTAGGACAAATAAAGTGATAATAGCAACACAGTACCCTTTCTATAATAAACAGGGAATGTATTTTACAAGGCTTTACCCTAAACGCTCCTATATAATTGGTATTTATGCAAATGAAAAATATCCTGGTGGAATGTATATAAATGCTGAAGACCCAACTAGGTCCCTCAGACAACAGGATACTAAAGATGGTGAACTTATACTGGTGGTAGGCTCAAACCATACTACTGGACAAAGTCCAAACACTAATATTCATTATGAAGAACTAGAGGAATTTGCAAAACATATATTTACTATCAAGGATATTCCTTATAGATGGTCTACACAGGACTACGATACTCCTGATGGCATCCCATATATAGGGTATTTTACTTCTAATACTCCAAATCTATATGTAGCCACAGGTTTTCAAAAATGGGGTATGACAAATAGTATGGTTGCTGCCATGATCATAAAAGATTTAATAGTAAAGGGAGAAAGTCCATGGCAAGACGTATACAATCCATCAAGGAAGAACATAATTTCATCAGCAAAGAGTTTCATAATAGAAAATTTAAAAGTAGCTGAACATTTAATTGATGGTAAAATTTCTCCTTTACCAAAGGAAATTAACTTAAATACTGACGAAGCCAAGGTTGTTAAAATTAAGGGAGAAAGAATAGGTGCATATAAAGATGCAAATGGAAAAATTCATTTAGTTAATACAACCTGTACCCATATGGGATGTGAACTTAATTGGAATTCGGCTGAAAAATCCTGGGATTGTCCATGTCATGGTTCAAGATTTACTTATACAGGAGAAATAATTGAAGGACCAGCCGTTAAACCTTTAAAATTTACAGATGATGTAAATACAATTGAAAAATTGCTAAAAGAAGATTTCTAATATTTTAGTATATTAATATTGGCTTAGATTAAAATAATAAACGCAATGCCAATTCTTAAACTTTCCATTCATTTCTAAAAGTAAAGAATCTAATATACGAAAGGATTGATATAATGAAAAATCACAAAAAGAGGGATAATTTAACTGTTAATCATATATCTGCACCAAATAATATAATATCTTCATCCAAAAATTATGTTGGAAATGCAGATAAAGCTCCCTTTTGTGTTTATGCAGGAAAAAGGCATGCAGTTGGTTCAATTATAGAAAAAGAAGATGGCTCCAAATTAATTTGCACCGAAGATGGTTCATGGCAAAATATACAATAGTATAAAAATAAGGTTAATAATGATAAAAAGCTCTTATATTAGAGCCTTTTTGTTGAATTTTACTGATAAATTGTTGTATAATATATACGCTTAATGTACTATACTGATAAAAAGAAGGAATACAAATGTATAAGGTAATAGAATATGAAGACATTGATAAAAACATCATAGATGGGCCTTATTGTCTTATAGATGTTAGAAGCCCCAGTGAGTATAAACTATATACAATACCAAATTCAATTAATATTCCCATTTTAGATGACCAAGAAAGGAAAATAGTTGGCACAGCCTATGTTCAAGAAGGCCCTGAAAAGGCAATAAGATTGGGGATGAAAATAGTATCAAAAAAACTTCCAGATATATACGACAAGGTTGTAGAGCTAAATAAGGAATATAAGAAACTAATATTCTTTTGTGCAAGGGGTGGATTTAGAAGCAAACCCTTAGTAGCACTTTTAAGTAGCCTTGGTATAAGTGCAATAAAGCTTTCAGGGGGATACAAAAAGTACAGAAAATATATTATCAAAGTACTTCCTGAAATAGTAAAAGAAATAAAGTTTGTTGTACTATATGGAAATACCGGAGTAGGCAAAACAGAACTGTTATACTTCCTCAAGAAAGAAGGAATGGATGTACTTGATTTAGAAGCTTGTGCAAACCACAGAGGTTCATTTTTTGGAAGTGTTGGTCTAGGCCAACAAAACAGTCAAAAGATGTTTGAAAGTTTATTATATGAAGCGTTGAAAAATAGAAAAACCAATCTGGTATTTATAGAAGGGGAAAGCAAGAAAATAGGTAAAATTTTTATCCCCGACTATATATTCCAGGCCATGGAAGATGGAATTCATATAAGAATAGATGCAAGCCTTGAAACCAGAGTTAACAACATATATAAGGATTATGTAAAGAACAATGATTGGGAGCTTATATTAGCTTTAGAAAAACTTAGAAAGCATATAGGCGATAGAAATATCGATGAATATGAAGAATTAATAAAGCAATCTAAATACAAAAAAGTAATAGAAGATCTAATGGTTAAGTATTATGACCCACTTTACGGCCATAAAAAGAAAAATTATCAAGCAGTTTTTAAAAATGAAAATCCTGCTAAAACTGCTAAGGAAATAATTAAATGGGCAAACAGTCTTAAATAAAGGGGATGGCTAATCAACCATCCCCTTTATCTATCATATTTTATTAATGAATTAACATAGTAGTCTGATAGTTTCTCCCTACCCTTTAGATTTTCAAGTTCAATTAAAAATTCCATTGCTACAACCTTACCACCAATTGATTCAATTAGCTTGGCTGCAGCTAACATGGTCCCACCTGTAGCTAAAAGATCATCTACAATAGCAACCCTTTTACCCTTTTCAATGGCATCCTTGTGTATTTCCAGTATATTGTTTCCATATTCCAATTGATATTCATAGCTTATGGTATCAGCGGGTAACTTGCCAGGCTTTCTAACAGGTACAAAACCTACCCCTAAAGCATAAGCAACAGTTGCACCAAATAAGAAACCTCTAGCTTCAGGCCCTGCAATATAATCAATATTTTTATCCTTTAAATCGTCAACTATTCTAGCAACTGCAGTACCGAAAGCCTCCTTATCTTTAATAAGTGGAGTTATATCCTTGAAACTGATACCTTTCTCTGGAAAATCTTCTATTACTCTTATTTTTGCTTTTAAATCCAAATTCTTCTCCCCCTATTATTATGAAGTTTACTACTTAAGTTTATCACATTTTTAAAATTTTAATAGATTTTTTTATAAATTTTTATTAAAAGAGAAAAAATAATGTTAAATTTTCACAATATCAAGCTTTTGTAAATTATATTGTTCAATGATTCTTATAAGTTTAGTTGCATATTCAGGGTCAGTTGCATATCCAGAACGCTTCAAGGCCCAAGCACCTTGAACACTATTATACATAACTTCTCTAAAGGGCTCGTATCTACTTGATTCAATTAATAACCTTTTGTGATCCTCCCAGCTTTCCTCAATATTATTATAGGCTTTAAATTCTGCATCAACATAATAAGAAATACCATTATATACTTCTCTTGTATTTATAGTTACAGACCCTTTTGGTCCCTTGCCCTTTATGCCAAATAGGTTATAGGATACCTTGCCGCTATATTTGTCTACTGGCACATGCCTACCCCATCCAGTTTCAAGGATAGATTGGGCTACCTGCAAGGAAGCCGATATACCTGTCTTTTCCCATGAATCTAAAGCTAAAGTTGATGCTAATTGTATAAATTCATTTATATAGTTATCCTTACTTACTATGGATACTGGGCCATATATTGGGCCTAAATAAACCCTAAATGGGATTTCTTCACTTTCTATTTCTTTATTCTTATATTTGGCAACAGCTTTTATAGTCCAATACCCATCATCCCCTTTATTAGGCTTAAATGCTTCTTCAAAGTAGGGTCTAGATGTGCTTTCTATAACCTTTTCCTCTCCAGAGTTATTGTTTTTAATAATATACTTTACACTTTCAACTTCTACATTGCTCCTTACTTTAATATTTTTAGCTTCCCTTAAAACTTCATTGGGCCCTATCCCATCAAGTAGCAAAATAGGTTCTCCCTTTATGTTAACTTCAACTGGCTCACTTCTAAAAATAATACCCCTTGAATCCTCTACTTCTACTAAAACTGCCTTCTTACCCTCTAATTCAGGTCCTGGGAACCATGTATACCCACCATAAGGTCTTTCATCTATGACAGTTTCTTTTCCAGTATATAAGTCTTTTACAATAAACCTGGTATTTTTTACATCAAAATTCCTTGAAGCCAGTAAAGTAACAGGCCTGGTAATAGTTTGTCCATGGGATACCCCTGATAAGGTAATTTGTGGCTCTACTTGTATTCTTACATTAACAGTTTCGCTTTCATGACCATTTCCTTCTGTATCAAATACAGTTGCCTTTATGGAGTAATTACCGCCATCGCTTACCTTTGGTTCCCATGTATAAATTCCGTAAGGATCCTGAGGTGTTTCCTTTCCAACTATAGTTGTTATTCCTTTATCTAGATTCCTTATCTCATATTCAACCCTGGTTGCTAAAAAATTAATATCTACACCTATGGATAAAGTATCTAATATGTCTCCGTCTTTAATACCAGTAATTTTAACTTTTGGATTTACATCTATATTAACCCCGGCTACATCCCCTGCAACAAAATTACCATCCTCATCATAAATTAGGGCTGCTAAAACTTTATGCCCCTTATCCTTTATATCGGGAAGATAGGTATATTCTCTATCTATTTCATCCCCCATAGCTACTACAAATCCTTCTGCAGTCTCAGGAGATACAAGTAGATACTTTATATCTTGTCCATCTTTAGGATAATTTTCTGGAATTTTAATACTAAGTTTAGTTTTCCCAGATATTCTTTGGCCATGTTCCACTGATAACTTAACATCAAAAAATGGGATTATTTCTGACCTTTCATTGGAATTTACATAGGCAGTCCTTGTAGGCTGATCCCACTCAATCCCGACTCCCAGAGCATTGCTAACTAATCTTAAGGGGACAAAGGTTCTGTTTTCAACTACTTTAGGGGCCACATCCGACAATCCGTATTTTGTCTCCTCACCATCATATATAACTAAAAGGCTGTCTATCCTTAATATAACCTTGTTGTTTCCCTTTGTTATAGTGACTAATCTTTCTTCATCATTCCAATCTACCTTGGCACCTAATTTTTCCGAAATAAAACGAATAGGGACAAAAGTCCTACCCTTTTCAATAAAGGGTTTTGGAGTTGTTTGAAAATCTTCACCATCTATTATAATTCTTACATCATTAGAAGCAAAACATATATTGGTTGAAATATAGATAAAACTAACTACTATAACTAGTATTAAAAATAAATACTTACCTTTGTTTACCATTGAAGCCATTTCCTATCCCCCTTTGTTATATGACATAGACTATATTTATAATTAATTATATTGCATATGGACAGTGCAAGTAAATGAAAAATTAAATTATATTCCATGTGGAATTTTTAGGCAAGAAACAGAAACAATAATATTTTTTCCAAAATTACAGATAATACATAATAAAATTTAGCAAAATAGGGTGATTAAGATAGAATGGATAGAATCTACTTATAGTTATTTATTGACAAAAATATTAACCCTTATAGATCCAGTAAAAAAATCTATTAAAAAAACTGAATGTCTAGTTCATGTGTATATAAATAACAAGGCTTTAAATGTGCTTTTAAATGATGGATATATAAAGGAATTTAATTTATTTAACAGCTTTATAACCAGTCTAAATAAGGGTGTAGTATGGGCAGATCAGGATTTTAAAAGTGCAAACCATTTTTATCATCCTGTAAAAAAGAGAGGATTATATGGCAGAAAAAATGCCATGGAATTGGCACTTGAATATCATGATAAGGCTTTAAAATATTGGAGTATGAAAAAATATAAAAAGTCTATGTTTTACTTTGGGGCCACATTACACCTAATTCAAGATATGACTGTACCTCAACATGCAAATATAAAGCTTTTAGACAATCATCACCAATACGAAAAATATGTTTCAAAAAGCTACGATAATATAAAGGAATTTAAAATAAATTCTGGTGCTTATATATTAGATTCAGTTGAAGATTATATAAGATTTAATTCAAGGGTAGCCCTAAAAATATACAGGAAATTTAAGCATATTAAAGATGATGATGAAAGATTTTATAGAACTACCAGATGCTCCCTGCCTTTAGCTACAAGGACTACAGCAGGAGCCCTAGCCCTATTCTATAAAGAAATTAAGGAAAAAGATTAAGCTCCACCTTTAATATATATAAAAGTCCCTGCAGGAATATTCATGCAGGGATTTTTTAATTGCAAATACTAGCTTTTCTTTCTTCACAAATCTCTTTCCACAATTCATCTGCCTTATCCTTCCATTGTTCTGCATAAGGCTTAGTTTTAGCAACTAAATCCTCTACCCTTTCTGGTGATTGCAGATCTGTAGATTTTGCATTGGTTTCTTTAACCATCTTTTCAATATACTCTGGATTTTCCAGCATAGGACAAGGTCTGAGGTGGTTTTCATTAAAGGGTATATTGTCTCTATAAGCCATAAACAATGGTTGTTTCAGTGCTTCTAATAAAGTTGCCTCCCTTATATTTGCGTTGGAATAATGGATAAATACGCAGGGTTCCACATCCCCATTTGCATTAATATGCAGATAATTCCTGCCTCCTGCTATACAGCCTTTAGTAAAACGTCCATCATTTTGGAAGTCCATCAAGAATATTGGCTTGCCACCTTCCAGAGCCCTAGTTTCTTTAATCCTTCTATATACATATTCTCTTTGCTCCTTGTTTGGCAGCAAGTCAACCTTAGCATCATTGCCAATGGGCATATAGTGGAAGTACCAGGAAAATCTTACTCCCTTGTCTATTAACATATCATAAAATTCATCAGAAGTTACATCTTTATAATTTTGGCTTGTATAACAAATGGATGTTCCGTACAGCAATTTATGTTCCTTTAATAAATCAAAGGCCCTCATTATCTTTTTGAAGGTTCCTTTCCCCCTTCTCATATCATTTGCTTCTTCAAATCCTTCTATGCTTATTGCAAGAGAAAGGTTTCCTACCCTTTGCATATCTTTACATAATTTTTCATCAATCAGGGTTCCGTTAGTAAAGGCATGGAAGGCACAATCATCATGTTTTTCACATAGCTTTATTATGTCTTCCTTCCTTACTAAAGGCTCTCCCCCTGCAAATATATAAAAATGGGTTCCTAGTTCCTTTCCTTGACTTATTATATCATCCATTTCCTCAAAGGTAAGATTTAAATTGTGACCATACTCTGCAGACCAGCATCCAGTGCAAGAAAGATTGCATGCAGAGGTTGGGTCCATTAATATTGCCCATGGTATATTACAGTTGTGTACTTCCCTCATTTTGTGTATTTTTTTCAATCCATATATTGAGGCTTCAAATCCTAAATTAAGTACATGCATCTTTAGTACTTGGGGATGTATATCTTCAAGGGCACTTTGTAAGTAACCCATCCATTTGTTTTGGCTATCATTTATCAGTTCCCTTGCTTTGTCATAATATTTTTCCTGAAATATTCCTCCCATAAATTTTTGTATCCAATCTACTAGATTTAATAAATTTTTTTCTGTATCCTTATTAAGATAGTTTAGGAGAATATCAACAGTCTTTTCAAAAAGCTTTTTACCAGCAGCATAGGTTAAATTCATATTATCCTCCTTTCCAAATATTATTATCTATGTACAAACGTAATCCTTACGATAAACCAAAATTTACCTCTTTGTTTAATTATACAAAATTAGACAATTTTTTGACATATTCAAATTTTTCTAAATGTATTGATTTTTTTACTTTTTATTATTCTTGTATAAATTCATAAACAGTTCCCATATTTTGTTATAAAATATTGACTGTTTTTCTCTAAACACCTATTAAATAACTTATTGTCAATAAAGTAATCTACTAAATTTAACAATAATATGGTATAATTTCATTGTTGTAAAATGTGGCAAGAAGGAGTTTAAAATGAATAGTGGAAGGAAAATATTAGGAAAAATTATATACACAATTACTAATCTAATATCTAAATTTTTAGATGTGGCTATCAATATAATGGGTTTTTTTGTTGATTTGTTAAGCAGAATTGCACGTGGCTTTATTGCCCTTATTGGTGCAGGAGGATGCTTGCTTTTATTTATGCTTTTTGGTCCCTTTGGTATATATCTTTTGCTTAATCCTTTTGTGCTACTAATTATAACATTCTTGTTTATACTACCACTGCTTGGCAGTCAATTTATATCCTTTTTAAAATATATAAAATACATGATAGAAGAATACTTTTACGATCTTGCAAATAGTCTAATCTATGATAGACCGAGGGCATATACTTCATTTTCTGAATACGTAAACAATTACAAGAGACAGGAAGAAGAAAGGAAAAGAAAAGAAGAAAGGGAGAAATGGGAAAGGCAGCAAAGAGAGTGGGAGGAATGGTTTAGACAATGGTATGAATACCAGAATCAACAGAAAACTTATGACTCTTACTATGACTATACAGGACAATATAATAGGTCTGGAGGTTATCAATATACTAGTCCCACAAATGACTTTAAAAAGAAATACGAGGAAAGCTGTGATATACTGGGGGTCCCCTATGACGCTGATAAATATCAAATAAAACTAGCCTATAGAAAAAAGGCAAAAGAATACCATCCAGATTTAAACAAGGCTCCCAATGCAACAGAAATGTTCCAAAAAATAAACAATGCTTATGAATTTTTGAATGACGACAATATTAAAAGGTATAAAAACATGAATTAAATTAAATAAAGCTCTTTTTCCTGAAAGGAGAAAAGAGCTTTTATTTTTATCTTTTTTTGTATATTTTTAAAAGCTCATTAATAAATTCAAATGCTCCACTATTTTTATCTTCTTCTTTTTCTTTTTCATTACTAACTTTATCCATGGATTTGAATTCTATTTTTGCACTCATAACTTCCTGGGATTCTTCAACTTTAGCTTTTGTATGTTCTTTCATCTCTTCTTCCATTTTAGTTTCATTTTTTTTATTATCGTCATTAGATTCATGTATTTGTTCATGTAATTTTACTTCAGTCCCTTTAGTTTCCTTAATATCCTCCTTCTTCTCCATTTCCTCAATATTTGCATTTTCATTTTGATTAACAAGCTCTTCTTCAACTACTTGTTTGAAATTTTCTGTGATTTCTTCTATATTATGGTTAGCAGGCTTTTCTTTTTCGTCATTATCAATTTTATAATTTCTTCTACTTAAGTTAAATTCCATTTATTTCACCCCTCATTTATCCTTGTAATTTTTTTGAACAGCTTATAAATCGCTTCTTTATCAAATCCACATTCTTCTATCAGATGATATGTTATCTCTTCAGCAGTACTACTTGCATAAAAATCCTCATTCTTAGCTATATCCTCCAATACCTTATGATATAATTTCTTTTCTTCTGGTGTGAGCATATCTTCTATTTTCCTTTTTCTATTTTTCACTATATTAGGCCTCCTTTTTTTCTTCATAAATACCAAACACCCTAATTCCAGGCTCTATTTCTATCAACTTATAATTTTTATTATTTATTGAAATACTTCCATTTTCATTCATTCTTATATCTAAATCTAAATTTTCAAAATTTAACCTTTCAATATAATATGGATGTATAACTACAAAAACCGAATTAAACTGAACTGGAGAGACATTATGCTTATTGGCTAAATTAGCCTGGTTAGATGCATTTATCATGAAATTATATATTTTACTATCAGCATCTAAGATTTCTGAAAAAAATTCTTCTTTTTTTATGTTGTCCTCCATAATAAAAATCACTCCTTTAATAATTACTCATCACTTTTTGTCACCTTTTTGTCTGTATAAACATATATATTTCCATCATCAATTATATTTTCATCAAGGCCATTTATGGAAAAATTCCAATCCTTATCTACATTAATTGAAATGGGAATTGGTTCAAAATTGTTTATCCTATTTAAATATTCAAGTCCTAATATGGTTACAACATTATACTGACTTAAGGTAATCCCCCTACACATAAATGTATTTGCTTGATTTGAAAGATTTAGCAGCAAAGAGTGCTTGACATTGTTCACTTAAATCACCTCAAATATTCTTCCATTATCTTCCTCACTTCTTGAGTTTTCTCTTCATCACTTAATTTAGTATTTTCTCTTAGTTTGTAAAATTTTTCTAATATTTCTGCAGGGTTTCTTAGCCTCCTGATTGCTAAATCCATTTCATAGTCCTTTGTTTCCAAGTGGATTTTATTTATCCGCTCCTTTGTTTCATTATTTTTCATAAAAAAACCCCCTTAAAATTTAACTGTGGTTAGCTCTTTTTTGTCAGGCCCTTCTTCATCCCTGATTATGACCATCTCTCCCTTTTTGGCTTTTTTACTCTCCTCTATAATCTTTAGGGTTTCCTCTCCAGAACTCATTCTACTATGGTGTTCTACTTCCACATTTAAGTTCTCATATTTGGACTCCTTTTCATCATACGGTTGTCCATCTATATATACATTGCCATTTATATCAATTCTTATTTCCTCTGGTATATCCTTAAATTTCCTTTTAAATCTCAGTCTAATCCAATCATTGTTTTGTACCTTCATATCTGACATATTTTCTCCTCCTTAAGCTAAACTAATATTAACTGTAGAGGAACTTTGGGTAACTACACTATATGCTGTAAGACACATATTTGATTGCTGATTTGTATTTACTTGATTGGCAATTTTAGCCCCCATATAGGTATTATCTCTTGTAGCTGGTAGAGATTTTACAGATGTTTTTGACATACTCATTTCCCCCTATTTTATTTTTCTAATATATCTTATGTAATAGAATAACAATGGTTCATATTTCAAAAAAAGAACTGCCTCAAAATTAAATATTTTGAGGCAGTTCTATCTATTAACCCATTTTCTCTAACATTCTTTTTAATATTTCTACTCCTTGTTCTCTAGAAGCATTTCTTATATTTGGCACTTGAAATACTGATAGTACATCCTCAGCTTTGGGTGGTTCTGCTGGTATATCTGATTCTATGGTTACATTTTTTAAAGGCATATTTAAAGGATGGAACTTCTTGCCATTTATGCTCAATCCGTCTTTAGAAAATCCTACCTTCAAACTCATCTCTCCTTTCTATTAATTATATTGCCACTCAATCTATTGAAAGGGGGAGCAGGATTCCCCCTAGTCCCAAGCATTATAGATCTAGTAAGTCGCTATCAAATTGTGCTGCTAATCCTAATTGAGCTTCAATTACAGTAGCCACTTGAGCTGCTATGATTGTTAATACTTGTAGTTGAACTTGGTTTACAGATTTTTGATTTACTATTGATGCAAATATTCTATCTGCCACTTATTCCACCTCCTCTTCTTGTCCTAGTACATATATATGCATGTACAACTTTTATGCTATAATTTATTAAAAAATTTCTCCTATTTTAAAACAAGAAGACCTGCCCATTTAGAGCAGGTCCTATCTTAAATTCACTATTCAATAACCTTAAGGGGATTGCTTTCTAATATAGCTTCAACCTCTTCATAACCTTCCAAAAATTCATAGTTATAGCGGGCTGGAAGTGCAAATACATATTTTGAGTTGCTGCCTAATTCTTTTGGTCCTACTGGTGCAGCTCCAACACTAAATTCCCCTTTTTGTAGAGCTTCCCATTGATCTGTTGTAAATATCATAATTGGTATATCCTGACGCTTACTATCTTCAGTCCATTGTGGATGTCTTATGATAATAATGGGTCCAGATAATTTTTCATCAGCAGAATCTACTAAAGAAACTCCTTTCCATTGGTCTTCTACTATGCTATATCCTTCCCAGGTATCTGGTAGATAAAATTGAAAGTTATATTGCTTATTTTCATATACAAGAGAAACCTCTTCATTGGATTCCTCCATTAATACTTCGTCTATAATCCATTTGTCTCCATCAAATTTTACTATTAAAATAAGATCATATTTGTTGAAAGCTTCATTTTTATCCATCTCTTGGCTGGTCACTTCAATTACTTGTCCTTCTACCCTATATTGGTCCTTGGATAATTTTTCTATATTTAATACATCTATACCTTCTGGCCATGGGCTTGATGTTAGTCTGCCTAAAGCCTTGGAAGGTTCTTTTAGCCACTTTTCCAATAAAGATTCAGATATAAATTGGCCATAGTACTTTTCCATAGACTCTCTCAGCATGTCCTCTGGCGCAAGAAGGGAAACCATTTTTAAATTGTCTCCAAAATTTTTAACTAGATTTTCAATGATTTCTACTTCTTTTCCAATTTCATTATCAATTACAGATTCATTCTTTACTTTTTCCTCTTTGGAAAATGTATCTGGTGCAGCATTTGTTATATCTGTGCTAGAGCATCCAGTTATTACAAATGAAGA